>ERZ773242.995-NODE-995-length-29893-cov-3.206348_pt1 | contig 29893 bp, 23 predicted proteins | sample MGYA00511077_ERZ773242 | MGnify/ENA primary metagenome ERZ773242 (study PRJEB29015, sample SAMEA2737754) | human gut metagenome | biome: human gut; feature: human-associated habitat; material: faeces | place: China | collected 2012 ... | reverse complement strand
GCTCTTCCGATCTTTGGCTAATACAGATAATATATTATTTGTATTACTGAGGTTGTGTCAATTTTGAAGTGAACCCTAAAAGTTTTTTGTCTAACTTTTAGGGTTCACTTCAAAATTGACACAACCTCTTTCTTTTTTATAGAAGCGTGATATTCTAGAATCTGGCTGCCTTTTCCTGATATTATCAGCGCGGCATTGTGATTGAACAAGGTTTTGATGTCTTGTTTAAAAGATAGTTGTATATTGAAAATGAAAATTTTGGGATTAGAATTAAAAAAGCAATAGAAAATAAGAGGGGCTTGAATTATTTTCATAAATTTGTACCGCACACTATCATCAGTTTCAGGGGGAATTTCCAAAAAGATTGAGTTTCTTGGAATAATGCTTAGCGATACATAAAAAGAATGGAGTATTTTATGAATGAGAATATGGTTAGTTTTTTCACGTTTGCCCCTTTGATGACAATAGGTTCCAACACCCTTTTATGGATTATTGCATTATTGACAGTTATCATTGTTGCTTTGTCTTTAGTTTTGTGGAGTCAATATAAAAAGACACGTCATTCTCAAAAAGAGATGGATCGGGGACAAATGCTTAATGACCAATTGCTTGATATTTATTTTCTCGATACCCTTGTCATGGACAAATTCGGAAATATCCAACAAATGAATCAGGCATGCCTGAAAGAGTTGAATTTGAATGGGGATATGATAAAGGGTAAATCGGCTTTTGATGTTATAGACATTCTTGTGGATAAACAGAGTATATTGCCAGACCTGATTAGAGATTTGGATTCGGGCAAACAACAGATAGATTTACCTCAGAATTGCGTTATCTGTAATCTGCAATCCAATATGATCTTTATGGTGCAGGGGACATTAATCGGAACTTATAAAGAGAATCGGCTAAATAACGTCGTCTTCCTTTTCCGAAATATCGAAAGCGAATTGACGCAAGAATATATTCTTAATATGGCACTGAGTAGAACCAAGATTTTTCCTTGGTTTTATGATATGAAGTTGGATCACATGATAATTGATTCCCGCTGGTTCAGCCATTTGGGTATCGATGAAGGAAACGGCACGCTTTCTTCCGAAGAATTCGGAGCGTTGGTACATCCGGATGATCGTGATGAAATACTTAATGCGTTAGCTAAACAATTACAGGGGGAATTAAATAAAGACACTTTCACCTATCGGTTGAAACGCGCTGACGGCACATGGGAGTGGTTTGAGGTACAATCCGTCTATTTGGGACGTGTAGCGGATATCCCGTACCGGATAGTGGGAGTTTGCCAAAGCATCCATGAGCATAAAGTTACAGAACAGAAGCTGATTGATGCCCGGAATAAAGCAGAAGAAAGCGATAAGCTGAAAAGTGCATTTCTTGCCAACATGAGCCATGAGATACGAACTCCTTTGAATGCTATCGTAGGTTTCTCAACTTTACTGAGTAGCGTGTATTCCGAGTTAACGATAGAAGAAATAAATGAGTATACTGCCATGATTGAAAAGAACAGCCAATTATTAATGTTCTTGATTTCTGATGTGCTTGATTTATCCAAAATAGAATCCAACACGATGGAATTTCATCTTCAACCTTTTTCGTTGAATACGCTTATGCTTGAAATCAGTCAGACGCAGAGGCTTAATATGGATGAAGAGGTGAAGCTTGTTATGGACATACCTGATGACGATACGATACTAACTGCAGATTCGATGCGTCTGGGGCAGGTCATGAATAATTTGATAAATAATGCCATCAAGTTTACTTCCAAGGGAAGTGTTTGCTTCGGATATAAATTGACGGATGATGACCGGGTGCAGCTCTTTGTTGAAGATACGGGTGTGGGGATGCCGGAAGAGATGATCGAACACATCTTTGAACGTTTTTTCAAAGGGGATAGCTTCGTTCAGGGAACTGGTTTGGGACTGGCCATATGCAAGATTATAGTAGAACATTTTGAAGGGAAAATCGAAGTGGTCTCGAAAGTTGGTGAAGGTTCCCGTTTTATGGTCAGTTTGCCTTTGAAGAATAGTTAAAGTAGCAGATCACAGATTGATCTTGACTACTTTAACTACTAACGAAATGATCTTAATTGTATTCCTGAAAACAAATCATTAACGATTATCTTTTCTCTCCGCTGTCCTCCAAAGGTATATCATCATGGAAGTGCATGGAAGCATGAGTCCCGTCACAGAAAGGTTTGTTGGATGATTGACCGCAACGGCAAAGGGTCACACGGTTTCTTATTTCATAACTTCTTCCATCCGTTCCTTCAATACGAATGCCTCCTTTTACCCAGATAGGTCCGCTGACTTTTATGCCGGGATCTTCTATTATTCCGATAGAGGGCTCAAAAGGTGGTTCGAATATTTTTTCCGTCTTTTTGTCCCATAATACTAATCTTCCTGATGGGCAGTGGCCTACTTCATGACGGACAATTTCCCTCTCTTCCTCACTGGCAGCGCGCTGTACCAAGTTCCATACCCTACCGTAAGCATCGCAGAAGCGTGCAAAGGCGCAATATTTTTCATTGTCGGCGAGTATCATGCTGGGACCTTCCAATTCTTCCACTTCCTCGAGCAAGGGACGATGGGAAGCTGTTTCTTTCGAATCCCAATCTTTTGCCATTTTGTGCGAACCGTCACAGAAAGGTTTATGTTTGGAATGTCCGCAACGACAAAGAGCCACAGGAGAGGCCGAACTATCGAAATGTTTTCCGCGTTGATAGACCCATGAGGAACCTTCTTCATTTGGTAAAATGATTTCCTGGTCTATGGGAGGGTTGCCATACACAAGGTAAGGACCGTCAGGAGTAATTTTGATATAAAAACTTTCGGGCGCTTGCTTGCTTCCGTTTTCTACGGAAGGGGAATCAGGTTTAGTCATAATAGTATATATTAGGGATGATAAATAAAGTTTAATCGCATTGTACAACAGCCGCTTCTTCAGGAAAGTTTTCAGGTGTAAGGGAAGATTAACACAGATTATACTAAGGAGGAGTCTGATGACTCAATATTGGTGGGAAGGACATGGGGGAGGAGGAGTTTGGTTCTTCTCGTATAGATTTAATCGTAGGCAGGGGAATGGGAATGCAAATCAGGTTTGTTCTGGTTTGTTTTAAAGGTAACGACTGTTCGTTTAAAAGATAGCTTCCTTTTCATTAAACCTAAGCATGTTAAACATGGGGATGTTTCACTGTTAAACACCCCCATGTCTCGCAGTCAGACACCCCCATGTTTCGCAGTGAAACATCCCCATGTCTAACGTGCTTTCATTACGGGCTCATGTGACTTCGGTCGTATCCTCCGATTCTAAAGGCTACGAGGAACCCCGGTTCCATAACGGATTAAAGGGTGATATCCCAGATTCCTACCGCTTTTTCCAATTCTACTAACGCGGCATTATAATTGAACAGTGTCTCGATATACTGTGCCTGCACTTCATCAAAAGTTCGTTGTGCATTCAGGACTTCAAGTAAAGAGACTTCTCCCCGGTTATAACTGTAAATCTTTCCGTCAAGAACTTCCTGAGCCTGCTTTAATAATCCATTCTCATAATGTTTCATTTGTTCGGCTAAGGATTGGTATTGGTGGTATGCCTGCATAACTTCCGTTTGTACCTGTAGGCGAGCTTGGCTATATTGCATCTCGGCCTGTTTCTCCCGGAATCGTGCGGCATTGACTGCGCCACGGTTGAGAGCTGATAATTTTAATGGAAAGGCTATACCTGCGGTTATTCCTGTAAAAGGAGGAGCGGGGGCTTCCTCGTTCAATACCCGGTAGTTCCTGCCAATCTCCAAAGAAACATCGATATCGGGAATGTTTTCCCTACGGGCAACTTTCACCGCTTTTTTTGCCACGGTTGTGTTTCTGAGGGCGGCTACGAGATCGGAACGGTTTTCCACTGCTTTCGCTATCAGATCGCCCAACATGAATTCATGCATTTCTGTCTGCAACTGGGCGGTAGGTTGATAAAGGGTGTCAATGCTGAATGTACCCATCATTACAGAGAGCGCTGAATATGCGTTTTTAAGTTTAGTGCCGGCCTGCAATAATTCATTGCCCAATATGCCCGCCTCCAGTTTGCTTTGTGTAGCGTCCACTTCCATGATTTTGCCCAAGCGGAAACGGATGCTGTCGGATTCGGCCAATTGCCTAAGGTTTTCATATGCCTTTCGGGTAACATCATAAAGGCGTTGTTGTTTCACTGCTTCCAGATACGTTAATGTGGCTTCGGCACGAAGATTACGGAAATAATCGGCTAGCAACGCTTCTGTCAATGCACTTTCGCTCCGTGCCATTCCGATTGCCGCACCTCTTTTGCCTAATGTCAAGGTCTGGCTTAGCCCAACGGCAAAACCTTCACCCATTTGTAACTTCTTGTTCTCGTTATTGAAGTAGCTTACTGAAAGCTCGGGGTCGTTGAACACTTTTGCCGCCACTACGCCCGCATGTGATGCACTGACGTTCAATTTTTCGGCTGCATATTCCAGGTTTCCAGTATTGACCTTTTCAAGATACTCACGATAGGGCAGAGAAACAGACTTGTTTTGCGCTTGCAACGAAAGGCTCGTTGCAAGCAGAATTAGTATATGGATTCTTTTCATTTTTCTTCAATTCTTTTTTCCATCATATAATATAATGCGGGGAGAATGTACAATGTGATTATCGTCGCAAACAGCAATCCGTATACGATGACCGTGGCAAGAGGACGTTGAACATCCGATCCGATGCCGGTCGACAGAGATGCCGGGAGCAATCCCAAGATGGCTACGGTTGCCGTCATCAATATCGGACGGAAACGATGTCGTGCCCCTGTGATTACTGCTTCTCTCAGATCTCTGCCTCTCGAACGAAGATTATTGATGTGTGAAATCATTATCACTCCATTTTGTATGGCCACTCCGATCAAAGCGATAAAGCCTACGGCAGAAGATACATTAAGTGTCATTCCGCGTACGTTCAGGGCAAGCATGCCTCCAAAGAGTGCCAGCGGGACTATGCACATCAGCAGAGCAGCCTGCCGGAAATGCCCCAATGCCGCGAATAACAACAATAGCATTACCCCTAGTGCCAACGGTACGACAATTCCCAGGCGCGAATAGGCGCGATTCTGGTTCTCAAATTGTCCCGCCCATTTCAGATGGTAGTCTGCCGGGTCGTATTTCACCTGATTGCTAATGGCTTTATTGGCTTGATTGAGGAAGGTGGTCAAGTCCGTACCCCGCAGGTTTACATGGATCGTCAGATGGCGTTTGTTCATTTCACGGGAGATGGTGCTGGCACCGGTTGTCATCTTGATATCCGCTATCTGGCTCAGAGGGATTTTACTCCCCGAATCCGTAGTCAGCATCAAGTTGCCGATTCGTTCCGGAGTATTGCGGCTCTCATCGTTGAAACGGCAGATGACATCATAGGATTTGCTGCCGACAAATATCTGAGAGATTGCTTTTCCTCCGATTGCCAATTCGATGAGGTCGGCAACGTCCGAAACGTTCAATCCATATTGGGCGATGCGGTCACGGTCTGCCACAATCTGTAGCTGGGGCATCGGTGGTTCCTGATCGATAGCTACGTCTACCGCACCGGGTATGTTCTTGACTACTCCTTCTACCTGTTCAGCGATATGACGGGTTTCTGCTATGTCATCTCCGTAGATTTTGATTGCGAGATCGCTGTGCGCCCCGGCTATCTGATCCATCACCATGTCGATAATCGGCTGTGAAAAGCTGACGGTATATCCAGGCATCCTCTGTAGTTTCTCATTCATTTCCTCTATCAAGTCGGCTTTGGTCTTGCCATGTTCCCAAGTGGAGTAAGGTTTCAGGCCGACCCCGCACTCTATATGTGAGAGCGAAAAAGCTTCGGCACCTTCGTCGTCGCGTCCCACTTGTGTCATCACGTATGATACTTCCGGGAATTTACGAATGGTTTCCCGCAATTCGGCTCCCATCTCTTTTGACTTTTCGATGGAGATGCCCGGAGGCAGTTGCACTTGTATCCAGATGGAACCTTCGTCCAGAGGAGGAAGGAAATCTTTTCCTACCATCCAGCTCAGTCCGCCGGCTGCTACCAGGATGATGACCAGGGAAGATAAAATCAAGTTCCGTCGGTCGATCAGTCTTTCAGTTTGTGCATTATACAAGTTTCCCAACTTTTCCAACCAACGGTTATGGGAAACCGGGCGTGGTTTGCGATACGCCATGAAAGCCAGTCCGGGGATGAGGAGCAGTGCCACCACCAATGCACCGATCAACGCATAGCCTACTGTATATGCCATCGGGGTGAATAGCTTTTTCTCGATATGTTCAAAGGCAAATAAAGGGAGATAGGCAGTGATGATGATGAGTGTGGAGAAGAAGATGGGGCGGGCAACTTCAGTCGTCCGTCTCATGATAGAGTCTTCTGTCAACATTTCGTCCGGATGGCGTTCGCGTTTCTTCAAAATGGTTTCCATCATGACAATGGCTCCGTCCACGATAATGCCGAAGTCGATGGCACCCAATGACAGCAAATTGGCGGGAATATCGGTGACGTGCATCAGGATAAAGGCTATGAGAAGTGCCAATGGGATAGTCAATGCTACCAACAGCGCTCCGCGCCAGCTTTTAAGAAACAAGATGAGTACCAGTACAACCAGTATCATTCCTTCGAACAGGGTATGCGATACGGTATGAAGGGTAGTATTGACCAACTCTGTCCGGTCCATGAACGGATGGATGCGCGTGCCTTCAGGCAGCATCTCATTATTCAATTCTTCGACTGCCGTATGTACGTCTTGTAGTACTTTGGATGGATTTTCCCCCCGTAACATTTGCACGATGCCTTCAACACCGTCATTGTAATTGTGTACTCCATCATTGAAACCGAGTACTCCTTTACGTTCCAGGTTGCCATATTTTAGTTTTCCAATATCATTCAGATAGACGGGTACCCCCTTTTCGGTTTTTATCACAATGTTTCCCAAGTCTTCAAGGTCTTTTACCAGACCGATTCCCCGGATTACGTAACTCAGATCGCCATGTGTCAGCATACTACCACCGGCATTCACATTGTTTTTCTCTATTTTTTCCGTGACATCGCTTAATGTGACATTGTATTGTTCCATTTTGTGCGGATCGATCTCTATCTGGTATTGGGTAGTTATGCCACCGTAATTGCTTACGTCGGCAACGCCCGTCACCTGTTTCAGCCGGGGGATAATCACCCATTTGTGCAAATCGGTGATTTCCCGGAGATCCAGGTTATCGCTTTCAATCACATAACGGAAGATTTCACCGGTAGGGGATGTCAACGGATTTAGTCCCGGTACGGCATCATAAGGTAACTCTACATCTACCAGCCGTTCCTGCACTCGTTGGCGTGCCCAGTAATCGTCAATACCATCGTCAAATACTAAAACGACCGTACTTAATCCGAAGGTATTCTTACTGCGCATCACGTTCAGCCCTGGAAGTCCGTTTACAGCTCTTTCGATGGGGATTGAAATTTGTTGTTCAATCTCTTCGGCTGCCAGACCCGGTACTTGTGTCACAATCTGAACCGTCGTATCGGCAATATCAGGATAGGCATCGATAGCCAACTGTGTCCAAGAGTAATAACCCACTATGCCTAAAAAGGCAAATAAGACGAACATCAGCCCTCGCCGGTGTAACGCCAGATAAATTATCTTCTTCATAGATTTATTAGCGGGCATCGATAAAATAAAAAGCTCCTTCCGTCATGATCTTCTCACCGGGCTGTAAGCCGGAAGCGATAACCGTGCGATCTCCATCGGTACAGGCGGTGGTAATGTTTCTCTTTTGATAGCGGTTTTCGCCCAAAGCAACGAGTACGTAACTTGCATCTTCTTGTTGCAGAATGGCAGCTGTGGGAACTAAAACGGCATCGACTGCCGTATCTGTCAGTTTCACCGAACCGTACATGGCAGGTTTCATTTCCCGTTCGTGATTGTCACACTCTATCAAGACTTCTACAGCGCGTGTATCTTCATCCAGCATTTCATTGATGTGATAAATGCTGCCGGTGAAAATACGGTCGGGCATTGAAACAAGTGATACTTCCACTTTATCGAGTGATTGGATCAGTGGGATGTCCTTCTCCTTCACGTTGGCCGCTACCCAGACTTTGTTCAGGTCGGCAATGATGGCTACCGGTTCGGCATCCTCTTTCAAATACTGCCCCAGTACGATATTGTTGGTCACTACTTCTCCGTTAATGGGTGAACGAACGATCAACGGTTGTCCCAATACAAGTTCCGAAGGATCGATTTGGAATACTTTTAGTGCGGCAAGCGTGTTCTCATAATCTTTCTTTTTGAGTTCGTAGTTTACTTCGGCTTCTTCCACCTCTTTCTGAACACCAACTTTGTTGTTCAGAAGGTCTTTCTCGCGTTTAAGACTTTTCAATGCGAGTTCCATCTCCTGCTTCGCTTGATAATATGCCTTTCCGGTCTCAAAGAATTCCGGAGAGCTGATTGCGAATATGGGGCTGCCTTTACTTACTTTTTGTCCCAGACGTACGAATGATTGGGTAATGCGTCCTGCAAAAGGAGATGCGATTTCAGCGTACTGATTAGGGATGGCTTTTACGACTCCTGAAGTGGTAAAGGAGCGTTGATGGAGTTCTTTTTGCACGATGGCTGTTTTTATCTTCTGCGCAAGTGATTGGGAGGATACAATGATGGTATCTCCCTGTACCGTCACATCTTGTGATGTGCTGTCTTTTGAACCACCGGTACATGAGAAAGTTACTATACCTATCAGGCATAGTGCTATAAATTGTTTCATGTTGATATACGTTTATAAACTCCCTTTTCGACATTCGAAAGGGAGAGTTTTACTTTTTGTGATTAAATAGTAGTTTTAAAATACCTTTTCAATCACCGGTGGGGCACGTAGATGAGAGAGGTGAAGCTCTTTGTGGGTGGTAAAACTGATTGCCGTCTGACTGATGATGCTTATCAGTGATAATGCAAAGATGACAGAGAACAACGGAGTCGTATCTGCAACCAACATATTCAGTAACCCGATAGTCTCTATTTCGGCTGTAGAGTGTGAATGATGAGTTCCCGGAAAATACGGGTGGGAGTGGGTTACAGTATATTTATCGAAATAATGGGTGTGAACGAAAGCAGTTGTTCCTATATAATAATACAGAAAGAATACGATCAGTAAATATTTTATAATCGAACTTGCAACCTTTTTCACTTACACATTCGTTGTCGTTTCTGCAAAGATATTAACTTTCTTCCGAATAGCGTATAATCATTAGCGAAAAGTAGGGAAAACTTTTAGTTTGTAGTTCGTGAGTGTCTTGGGAATAATATTCATTTTCCGTTCCTACGTTTTCAAAATAGTGGAATTTGTATTCCGGGTGCTTATCGATACAGGCATGAACTTCATCCGTACATAAGGAGAGTTTCATAAGGACAACCACTGTTTTCTGCTTCAGATAGTCTTCCAGTTCCGTACAGGTCACTATTCCCGGAATGACGATCATCCGTTCTTCCTGACTGGCGATGTGCAATCCGATCATAGCACCTGCCGCAATAAAAGCCGGTACCCCCGGTATGCAACTTACCGGCTTCTCTGAATTTCGTAAGCGGTCATATATATAATGTATAGAGGAATAGAATCCGGAATCTCCTTCGGCTACTATGGCAACCTGTTTGTCTTGTTGCTGGAATACAAGAGCTGATTCATATATTTGGTCGTAAGCTTCAAGGGCCTGATCTCTGTCTTTATTCATCGGTAATCCAAAAGTCCGGATTTGTTCGGGAGATATTCCTAAATCCAGTAAAAGTGCTTTAGCCCTTGACCGATGTTTACCGTCCTTCCCGATGGTTGCGGGACAAAAGATGCAGTCGGCATTTTGCAATGTTCTCAACCCTTTAATTGTTACTAATTCGGGCTCGCCCGGTCCCAAAGATACGAACTGTATGTCTTTCATTATTCTTCTTTTTCGTGCAAAAGTGAGGAAAATATCTTAATGAAACAAGATAAAATAAGTATCTTTGCTCACAATAAATATAGCAAACAACGATAATGAAACGAATACTGGCAGAAGTGCTTCTGCTAAGCTGTCTTTTTTTCACCGGCTGCCGTCCGAAAGCAACTCCGGCATCTGTTGTGGTGGAAAGTGAAATTCCGGATACTTCTTCCGTTCGCATTTCTCCTGTGTATGCCAAGGGGTTTAAAGTGACCTATACTCCTACGTGCCGCTTGGTCGATATTCAAGATCCCCAGAAGGAGGGAAGTGAGTCGTGGCATTTCGCTCTTATTCCTCGCGGTGTGAAACCCGCAGGTGTTCCGGAGGGGTATACAATTATTGAAACGCCGATTCGGAGTACTATCTGTATGACCTCCCTGCAACTTTCGAACTTCATCAAGCTTGATGCACTCGACAGGGTGGTCGGTATTACCAGTACCCGGCATCTTTTCAATTCCGGGATGAAGCAACGCATCAAAGATGGAAAGACCGCAAAGATAGGCATTGAAGGGAATTTCGACAATGAAGTGATCATGAGCATGAATCCCGATCTGATTTTCATTTCTCCTTTTAAACGCGGAGGTTACGATGCGATGCGTGAGATAGGGATTCCGCTGGTTCCCCACTTGGGCTATAAAGAAATGACTCCTCTGGGACAGGCTGAATGGATTCGTTTTATCTCCCTTTTTACAGGGCAGGAGGCTGAAGCCAATCAAAAGTTTGCTGCCATTGAAAAACAATATAATGAACTGAAGCAGCAGGTGGCTGATGTCAAAAAACGTCCCGTTGTTTTTAGTGGAGAGATTCGTGGCGGTAACTGGTATGCAGTGGGGGGGAAGAGTTTCCTTGCCCAACTTTTCCGAGATGCCGGAGCCGACTATTTCTTAAAGGACGATCCGCGTTCCGGAGGAGTGACGCTTGATTTTGAGACGGTTTACAGCCAAGCCGAAGGGGCGGATTATTGGCGCATCGTGAATAGTTATGATGGTGAGTTTACTTATGAGGCATTAAAGCGGCAGGAGCCTCGATATGCCGATTTCCGGGCATTCCGTGAAAAGGGAGTTATCTATTGTAATATGCGTGAAAAGCCCTTTTACGAAACGATGCCGACCGAACCGGAGTTGGTGCTTGCCGACTTGATTAAAGTTTTTCATCCCGAACTGCTACCTGATTATACTCCGACCTATTACGAACGATTAAAATAGAAAACGATGGCATGAAGCGACCTACTACTTTTCTTATGTTGCTCATCGTAGCATCCATTCTTCTTTTTTTCCTGTTGAACCTTTTGTTAGGTTCCGTGTCTATTCCGCTACGATCGGTGTGGAGCATTCTTTGGGGAAGCACGGATGAATCGGTCATCTGGCAAAACATCATTTGGAAGTCCCGCGTCCCTCAAGCTTTGACTGCGTTGGTGGCGGGTGCGGGTTTGTCAATCAGCGGTCTTCAGATGCAAACGGTATTCCGTAATCCGCTGGCAGGACCGTCCGTATTGGGAATTAGTTCCGGTGCTAGTCTGGGAGTTGCTTTTGTGGTGTTACTTTCGGGCGCTTTAGGCGGGGTAGCGCTGAGCAAGCTGGGATATATGGGGGAAGTTGCCCTTTCCATCGCAGCCATTGTAGGGGCACTTTCCGTTATGGCGCTCATCGTTTATGTTTCACAGAAAGTAAAAGGAAACGTGACATTGCTTATCATCGGTGTGATGATCGGCTATGTGGCAAGTGCCATTATCGGTGTATTGAAGTATTTTAGTGTGGAAGAGGATATACGTGCTTATGTCATATGGGGGTTAGGTAGCTTTGCCCGTGTGTCAGGCGACCAGATGTTTTTGTTTGTTAGCATCATGGCGGTACTGATACCTTTATCTTTCTTACTGATAAAGACCATGAACCTGATGTTGCTTGGTGATGGTTATGCACGCAATCTGGGGTTGAATATAAAGCGTGCGCGTCTGCTGGTTATTTCTTGTTCAGGGGTATTGGTTGCTATTGTTACTGCCTATTGCGGTCCGATCATGTTTATCGGTTTGGCGGTTCCCCATCTCTGCCGTGCCATTTTCCATACGTCCGACCATCGTATACTGATGCCTGCTACGCTTTTTGCCGGAGCATCATTAGCGTTGGTTTGCAATTTGATAGCCCGTATGCCCGGGTTTGAAGGTGCTTTGCCTGTCAATTCGGTAACAGCATTGGTAGGGGCTCCTGTAGTAGCATCCGTACTGTTCCGCAAGCGTAAAAGTGAATTAAGTGAATGATTATGAAACAGAATACTATTCTTATTAAAGACCTTTCCATTGGTTATCCCGGCAAGAGTGATGTCAAAATAGTTGCCGATCATATCAATGCCGGAATCAATAGCGGTGAACTAACCTGTCTGTTGGGGGCGAACGGTGTTGGAAAATCGACATTGCTTCGTACACTTTCTGCATTTCAGCCGAAATTGGGTGGAGAGATAAATATTGCAGGCAAGGAGATTGATGATTATACCGATAAGGAACTTTCTACCGTAATCAGTGTGGTATTGACGGAGAAATGCGATGTGCGCAACATGACCGTTACTGAACTGGTAGGATTGGGCCGTAGTCCATACACCGGATTCTGGGGGAACCTCCGGGGCGAAGACAAACGTGTGGTAGAACATTCCATCTCTTTGGTGAAGATCGAAAACCTGGCTCACCGGATGGTACATACTCTGAGTGACGGAGAGAGACAAAAAGTGATGATTGCCAAGGCACTGGCTCAGGAAACACCGGTTGTTTTCCTGGATGAACCGACTGCTTTTCTTGATTTCCCCAGTAAGGTGGAAATGATGCAATTGCTCCACCAACTCAGTCGGCAAACGGATAAGACCATTTTCCTTTCCACGCACGATCTGGAACTGGCTTTGCAAATTGCGGATAAAATCTGGCTGATGGACAAGGCGAACGGGGTGACGATCGGTACTCCTGAAGATCTTTCACTCAATGGTAGCTTGAGCCGTTTTTTTGCCCGAAAGGGAATTGTATTCGATTTGGAAACCGGGCTTTTTCGTGTGGACAATGAATATACAGCTCAAGTACGTCTTGTGGGACATGGGCAGAAATATGCCATGGCGCGTAAAGCTTTACAACGTAACGGTATCCTTGCCAATCGCAATGTGGAGTCTGAATTTTATATTGAGACGGGCGATCTGAACAGTGGGAACGGCTTTGTTATCCATCCCCTTCAGGGAGAGACGATCCATACAGGAACGATTGAAGAGATGCTGAAGGAGGTGGTTAGTCTGACTATGGCCGGGGATTAGTGGGACTGCACTCATTGTTTCTATCGTTTCACATATTCGAGTTTCATGATGGAAGGTATCATAAATGCCATGCATCCCACCGTGACAATTGCAATGCCGCAAATCAGGAACACATTGGCAACCCCGATACTGTCTGCGATGAATCCGGTTGCCAATAACCCTAAAATAGACGGTAATAAACTTACACTATCGAATAGTGCAAATACACGTCCGAGGAAGGATACTTCAATCTGTGATTGCAAGAGTGCTGTAAAAGGTCCCGAATAAAATGGGATCGAAATGCCTTGTATGACAGCGATCACTGCAAATATTACGAAACCTGAAGCAGGAAGTAAGCCCGAAACGACCAAGCTGACTCCAAGAATCAGATAGGAAACATTGATCATTATTACTTTACGGATACGGGGATTCCATGTACTCAACAAAATGCCACCCAACAGCATGCCCGATCCAAAAAGTAATTCTATTAAACTCACTTGATACGCTGTGCCGGAAAAGACCTGTAAAGTCATTAATGGGAGCAACGCTACCACCGGCATGATGAAAAATGTAATCAGCACTTCGATAACCATGACCCAACTTAAGCCGCGGTTGCTGCGGATAGCATGAAACCCATCTTTCATGTCATGAATAATGCTACTGGCAGTATCCGTTTCTACCTTCACCGGATTGGGAATAAAGACAAATAGCAAAGTAGTGCAGGCAATGGCAGCTCCCAACACATCCAAAAGCATTACCACACTCATATCGGTGGAAACAATCAATGCCGCACCCAAAACAGGTCCGCAAATATTACATACCGCTTGTATAGACTGATTGATACTTGCAATGCGAGTTAACTCGGATTCGGGTGCAAGCAAAGGTATGGATGATTTCATTGCTGGAGCATGGAAAGCACCTCCTACCGAACGGAGTGCAAGAAGTATATATATCTGCCAAAGTTCGATTACATCCAGATAAAACAGTAAAGCGATCAAGGCTGAACATACGGCAACGAAGCTGTCTGCCAGAATCATTGTCCATTTTCTGCTCCAGCGGTCTACAAACACACCAGCGAAAGGTCCTAATACCGCTTGCGGAAGGAGGGCGGCAATAGTGGCGAGTGAGAGAACTTCAGCCGAGCCGGTTTCCAGGCTGATCCAAAGGACAATTGCGAATTGTGCGATGGAGCTGCTGAGAATAGAAAACAGCTGTCCCGACCATATAATAATAAATTTCTTTTTCCAGTCATTCATAATGATAGTTTGTGCTATGACAAATAACACTATTGATTGTCCTCATGAAAACATCTCTTTAATTCCTTCGTCAAGTGAATGAGGCTGATAGTTGATTTCTCTTTTTGCTTTTGCTATGCTTAGTCCGCTAAACCGGGGTCGGGGAGTAGCTTCCTGCATTTCTTCAGTAGTAACGGGATGGATAAGCGTACGATCCAGGCTGAGTATATCCGCTACGCGGTAAGCCATTTCGGCAATGGTTACACAATTATTCCCACAGATGTGATAAATTCCATTTTTGGGATGGGTCATTAATCGTTCTACAGCTTGAGAGATATCGCCTACGAAAGTCGGTGTTCGCCATTGGTCGGAAACGACACGGATGGTTTCTCCTTTACGAAGTTTATCAGCAACCAGTTGCAGAATATTGCCATGCTGGCCGGGAAATGCTTTTCCATAAACTACAACGACACGGACAATCGCATAATTGCCACAATATTCCGCTACTCGTTGTTCGCCTTCGTATTTGGTAATACCATAATAATTGATAGGATTCGGCTCGTCTTCTTCCGTATAAAGATGTTCACTTCGTCCGTCGAATACGAAATCGGTAGAAAGATGGATAAGGCGGCTACCGTATTGTTCGCAGGCATGAGCCAAATGTTCTACTGCATTGATATTAATACTTTGAGCTTCGTTGTGATGGTTTTCACAATAATCAGGGACAGATAAGGCAGAGGTATTGATTACTATATCCGGACAGACTTCTTTAAAAAGCGACTGCATCCCGGAAGCATTACGAATATCCGTACGAATGAATTGATAACCTTTACCCGGCAGAATGTCTTCGTGAAGCGAACAGGCTGAAATATTATATTTTTCGCGGGCTACTAAATCATTTAATATTCTACGGCCAGTGAAACCATTCGCACCGATAATCAGTATATTCATAGGGCTTATTATATTTATTATCTTTTTAATTTATCAAAAGGGAGCAGTTCGTCCTTGTTGAACTTCCACGCGGATTCCAAAAGCGCCATTAGCTGATTTCAGTTCAAAAGCTCCTTTAAAATTATTCTTTTCCCACGGTAAAGCACTGCGATTGGGTACTTTATATCCATTGGCATTATATTCACCATACGTATTGAGCCGCATACCGTTTTTTAATTTGAAAGAACCCATCTGAAGGTTCTGAGTGGAACCGAAACCTCCGAATCTATAAAGGCCGGAACTGTAAAAAGAAGGGGAAAAGATATTGGACATACCTTGTGAGTATGTTATGTCGGGATTCAAGTTGAATAATTGATTAAAATCCTTCCCGGTATCGAAAAGTTTGAATTCCATTTTGGGCAGTTGGGAAGGCATGACGTTCATCAACCCCATGTCCAGTAAAAATCCTCCGAACTCCTTGTAGTTTTCTTGTGGAGAACGGGGCAAGCTATCTGACGACAATTCAGACTGCGCAAAAGATGCGATTGTTACCAGTAGCAAAGAAAAAGATAATATTAGTTTTTTCATATCCTTGTGTCATATAAACGCAAAGATAGAGAATATTGTTGATAATCTACATTTCAATGATATTTGCTTTATGAATTGTTTCAGTTAGTTCTTTCTTTTTTTCATACGTTTCTTTTTCTTAGTTTACAATCATTTTATAACCGATACCCCGCACATTCACTATTCGTATTCTCTCGTCCTGCGAAAGTTTATGCCGGAGCTTGGTAATGAAGACGTGCAGGCTTCGTGAATTGAAAAAACTATCATCTCCCCAAAGTTCAAGCAATACGTTTTGGGTATTGACCACTTGATTGCGATTTTCACAAAGACGTTTCAGTATTTCAGATTCCCGGTGGGAGAGTTCTTGTTTATTTCCCGCATAAGATAAAACTTGTGCAATGGAGTCGAAAATATAATTCCCTATTTCAAACCGTGTTTCTTTTTTTGCCTCACTAAAGCTAAAAGCCTTGCCAACGAGTGCTTTTATGCGAATAATAAGCTCTTGCATCCCGAACGGTTTTTTCAGATAATCGTTGGCACCCAATTCGAATCCCTCTACCACATCATTGATAGCCGAACGTGCCGTGAGGAAAAGAACCGGTGTTTGTTTATCCGTTTGGCGGATGCGGTGTACCATTTCGAAGCCATCCATACGGGGCATCATGACATCGGCAACAAGTACATCCGGTCGGGTATCGAAAAACATTCTTAGTCCCTCTTCTCCATCTATTGCAGTGTTTATGATGAAATCACTTTCCTCAAGAGTGTCCTTGATTATCATGGCAAGGGTCAATTCATCTTCCACTAATAATACTCTGATTTTATCCTTCTTATTCATCTGTCCAATTAATTATTAATTGATATTTTGAATGTGCTGCCTTGTTCTGGGATACTTTCGACACTTACTGTACCTCCATGCATTTCAACCATTGTGCGGACATAATAAAGTCCTAATCCATATCCTTTTACATTGTGAAGGTTTCCGGTCGGTACTCGATAGAATTTATCGAATATATGTTTTTGTTTTTCTGTGGAAATACCGATTCCACGGTCACTAACTGATATTTCGATTTTACCTTCCGAGTATTGCCGACAGTAAATGGTAATCTCTGCTTTTCCGGGTGAATATTTGATAGCGTTGTCTATCAGATTACTGATAATATTGCTGAAATGAGTTCTATCAACTAAAACGGTGAGATTCAGAGGATCGATCTGGCAGGAAATATCGATTGGTTTATCTGTTTTTAATTTATGCAATTCTATTAGGGAGTCAAGCATGGACTTTAATTCGAGATGTTCGAGGTGTAATCGAAATGTTTTACGCTTTTCCATGCTCATACTGAGTATCTGTTCTACCAGTCCGCTCAATCGTTGTAGCTGATCCTGGCAGATACGCAGGTATTTATCACGTTTTATCTTTTCCTCTGCCTGATTGAAGTTGAGCAAAGCATCGTTGGCTGCATAAGCTACGGCAATAGGAGTTTTCAGTTCATGTGTGATATTGTTTGTAAAATCGCTTGTTATTTCTTCTAAAGTCTTCTGTCGTAAAATTATACGTATAAGAAACCAAAAGGAGAATAGTAGGATGATCAGAATGATAAAAGAGGTGGTAAGAATGCCACTCATCTGTTTTAATACCATAGTGGTTACTGGCTCCATTAACAGACAATAGGTTTGGTTATTCTTTAAATCGAATGCATATTCGTAATTCTTTGCATTTGGACTTGGTTCATACTTACTGTCACCGACAATTCCTAATGTGTCAGTATATATATATGTAGAGTCTGCCGAATAACTTGATTGCAGATAAAATGTCTGGTGTGGGAGGTAAATATCTCTTGACCGAAGGGAAAAGGTCAATAAGCTGTCATACACTTGTAAGTTTGGTTCCAGTAAAGCATCCAGTCCGGCGTGTAGTCCGCGTTGAAAATTTATTGCGAGTTCCAGCATGCTATTTTTGTCTTTCAATATTAAATCCAAATTACTATTGGCAGTAAGATTTGTATCTTTCTCACAAGTATCCGATGATTGCGGCACATCATTTTTTGAATTTATATTTTGGGAGTTGTTTTGCCGTTTGTTGGCAGCTATAGTGAGGCGACCTTTTTCTGAACAGTTATATTGTGATAAACTATCGCGATTTACAGAAAGCTTTATTTGGGTGGAGTCTTCATACAATGTAACGTGTGCCGTATCTTTGTTCATAAATAAGGTTTTTACTTTTGTCAAGCTATCCTGCTCGTTAGACTCCCAATGAGTGGTAGTACTGCTTTGAACAAAAGCTTTTCCTTCATCCGTATAACCTGCCGACACGGTTACTTCACCATGTTTTTCACCATAATTCCGTAGATTTGCTACTCGCAGCATCATTTCATTGTAGTCGCTCATACGCATAGCTTCCATTATATTTTGCTCTACATTATCTTTCATTGTGCGGTATAGACTTGTAAGCCAGTAAGTCTGATAAGCGAATATTCCGGATAAGGATAAAATAACAAGAATAACTATGTGCTTAAGGGGTAATTTCATGTGCTTAAATGATTATTGTACGGCAAAGATAGTAGGAAAGAGAGTTAGTTGTATTGTTCGATAAGACTAAATAACAGTCGTGATAACAGTAGATAACACTACATAAGGTACCGATAACGCAGACGTTTTCTATTTATGCCGTACTTTGCATCATAAACAAAAATCACGATATGTTATGAGACGAATTTATTTGCTATTGTTTTTCATTATTTTGGCGTTGATGCAACTTTTCGGACAGGAAATGCCGCAATCCAATGATACTATTAACTCGTATATAGATAGTATTTACCGGGAACTTCCTGAAGTAATGATTTCAGGCGAAAGGCCGCTTGTTAAAGCTACTCAAGGAAAGTTGGTGTATGACTTGCCACGATTGATAAAGGATCTTCCTGTTGACAATGTGTATGATGCTGTGAAAGAACTCCCTGGAGTTGCAGAAATCAATGGGGGAATTACATTGGCTGGTCAAAGTGTGACAGTGGTGATAGATGGTAAAGTCACCAATATGACTCCGGATCAATTGAATGCGTTACTAAAGACGATTCCTGCTAGCCGAATTGAGAATGCGGAGGTTATGTATTCTGCACCGGCACGTTATCAAGTGCGTGGAGCAATGATTAATATCTGTTTGAAACAAGGAGATGGAAGTGCCCCATCTTTGCAGGGTGAAGTTTTTAGTGAATACAATCAACAATATTATGCAAATCTGACAGAGCGTACAAGTCTTCTTTATTCTGGAAATAAACTCTCTGCGGATTTTCTTTATTCCTATGGGCATGGACGGGGTTATTTCTTGACGGATAAAGAAGCTATGCATACTCTTGAAGACGGTTCGAAATATCAAATGAATACGAATGAAGTATCCAAGAGTAGGCACAACACACATAGTTTTCGTTTGGGGGTTGATTATAATTTTACAAAAGATCATCAATTGAGCATAGTGTATAATGGAAATATAACAAATGGTCATAATCATGGAACGGTAAATGGTGTACAGATTTCAAATACTCGTAAGCAAAGTACTTCTCAACTGCATAATGGGCGTATGGATTACCGAACACCGTTTGGTATGAAAGCAGGGGTAGAATTTACTTATTATAATTCTCCTTCTACACAGTTATTACATAGTAGATTGTACGATCAGCAACTTGATTTTTTAGCTAAAGACGGCCAACGAATCAATCGCTGGAAGGCTTTTCTAGCAAAAGAACATACTTTGACAAAGGAATGGGGAATCAATTATGGTATTATGTACATGAATAGTATTGATAATAGTTTCCAATATTACTATCAACCGGAAAGCGGAAAACTACTGCCGGGAAGTAATAACATGTCATCACGTCACCGTGAACAAACACTGAATCTCTATGCCGGTTTTAATAAAAATTTTGGAGAAAGTGTTTCTTTGGATGTATCTATGGCTGTAGAACAGTATCATAATGAAGTCTGGAATGAATGGAATATATTCCCTACTTTGAATCTTAGTTATATGCCATCTGCCGGAAATGTCTGGCAATTATCACTCAGTAGTGATAAAGGCTATCCTGAGTATTGGGCAACACAAGATGCAATCTCTTATTTGGGAGGAGGATATTCTGAAATTCATGGCAATCCGTATCTTAAACCAAATGTTGGATATCAGACACAATTATTATATGTATTAAATAATAAGTATATTTTTACAGCTTGGTTTAACCATTCGAATGACTATTTTGTCCAAACTCTGTACCAATCTCCCGAACGTTTATTAGAAATATATAAGTATTTGAATTTTGACTATAAACAACAAACAGGTGTGCAGGCAGTCATCCCATTTAAAATAAAAGAATGGTTGAATTCTAGAATAACCTTGATTGGCGTTTATGATAGAGAAAAAGACTGTGATTTTTGGGATATTCCGTTTGATCGTAAGGTGGTTTTTGGAATGGCATTTATGAATAATACTTTCATGCTTTCTTCAAAACCGAATATAAAACTGATTGTGAATGGTATGGTACGTAGCAAAGCAACTCAGGGAATATATGATTTACCTGCATCAGGTAATGTAGATATTGCTTTACGTTATACTTTTGCTAAGGGAAAGGCTTTGCTTACAGTTCGTTGTAATGACATTTTCGAAACATCACAAGTCTCTCCACGAATCAATTTTGAGACCCAAAATGTTATTAATAACTATTCTTGTTTCCGTCAATTTGGTATTTCATTTAGCTATAAATTTGGAGGATATAAGGAGAGACAAAGGGAATCGGTAGATACTTCGCGATTTAAATAAATGATTTGTCTATACCATGTGTGGAAAAAGGTCATGATTTGCGTCATAGCAAAATGGGTATGAAATTATACAGACAACTTGTTGGATTTTTCTTTTAGGTAACAACATTTGTATGGAGTTATTTGTTAAATTTGCAAACTCTAATTCAAAACTAACAAAAAAATCAGTATGAAGTCAGACATAGAAATAGCTCGTACAACCGAACTGAGAAAAATAAAGCAAGTTGCCGAAAATATAGGTATTCCTCGTGAAGAAGTTGAAAACTATGGTCGATATATCGCTAAAATACCTGAACAATTAATTGATGAAGAGAAGGTAAAGCAGAGTAATCTGATTCTCGTTACCGCGATTACGGCAACAAAAGCCGGTATTGGTAAAACGACTGTATCCATAGGTCTTGCACTCGGACTGAATAAGATAGGTAAAAAAGCTATCGTTGCTTTGCGTGAGCCTTCACTTGGACCTTGTTTCGGTATGAAGGGCGGTGCGGCAGGCGGAGGTTATGCTCAGGTACTTCCGATGGAGAAAATCAATTTACATTTTACTGGGGATTTTCATGCCATCACTTCAGCTCATAACATGATATCGGCTTTGTTGGATAATTATTTATATCAAAATCAATCTAATGGTTTCGGACTTAAGGAGATTCTTTGGCATCGTGTTCTTGATGTGAACGATCGTTCATTAAGAAATGTTGTCACCGGATTAGGAGCAAAGACAGATGGCATAACGATGCAATCTGGTTTTGATATAACTCCGGCTTCTGAAATAATGGCTATTCTTTGTCTTGCAAGTGACGTAGAAGACTTACGTCGACGGATTGAAAATATTCTTCTTGGATTTACATATGATGGTAAGCCTTTTACGGTGAAAGATTTAGGTGTTGCTGGTGCGATCACTGTTCTTTTGAAAGATGCTATTCATCCGAATTTGGTACAAACCACCGAGAATACTGCCGCTTTTGTGCATGGTGGCCCGTTTGCAAATATTGCTCATGGATGCAATTCTGTTTTGGCTACGAAAATGGCAATGACATTTGGGGATTATGTAGTAACTGAAGCCGGTTTTGGTGCGGATTTGGGTGCAGAAAAGTTTTATAATATAAAGTGCCGTAAAAGTGGTATTCAACCTCGTTTGACAGTAATCGTTACTACAGCACAAGGTCTGAAGATGCATGGAGGTGTAAGTTTGGATCGCATCAAGGAACCTAATATGGAAGGCTTGAAAGAAGGATTCCATAATTTGGATAAACATGTTCGAAATTTGCGCTCATTTGGACAAACAATAGTTGTTGCTTTCAATAAATTCGCAAGCGATACGGAGGAAGAAATAGAACTTCTCCGAAAACATTGCGAGCAGTTAGGAGTTGGTTTTGCTATTAATAATGCATTTAGCAAAGGAGGGGAAGGAGCTGTAGATTTGGCAAATTTGGTAGTTGAAACCATAGAAAAGCAACCATCTACACCTTTGAAATTCACCTATGAAGTGGGAGATAGCGTTGAAAAGAAAATAGAAAAGATTGCTACTGGGATATATGGGGCAAGTGTAGTGACTTATAGTATAGCTGCACGTAAAAAAATCAAGTTAATACAGGATATGGGCATAGCGCATTATCCGGTATGTATAGCTAAAACGCAATATTCATTTTCTGCAGATCCTAAAATTTATGGTGCCGTTAATAATTTTGAGTTTCAGATTAAAGATATCGTAATCAATAACGGAGCAGAAATGATTGTTGCTATAGCCGGTGAGATTATGCGTATGCCGGGATTGCCAAAGGATCCTCAAGCAAAGAATATCGATATTGTAAATGGGGAAATTGAGGGATTGAGTTAGACTTCTTTTAAAAATGGGCAACATATCTGGATAGTAAATAAAAGGGAATTACGAATTACATAGTAATTGCGAAAACATTCTGTTTCAGAAATTATAATATGTAATTCGTAATTGTATATATAGAGTCCAGTGTGCTATTTCTTTATTTTTTCAAGCACACTGTAAGATTGCAGCTCTTTTTTCTTATTGTATTGTTCCGTACGGACAATGCCAATATTGGGAGTATACCATTCATATCCGTAACCTTCAATTGTTCCTTTGGGTGTCCAAATGTTTATATCATATTTTATTTTTGTACAATAGAAAGCTCCGGCCGGAGTGTCAACACTTTCCGTTGTTACAAATTGACGATCGGAAAGAGTGATCTCTGCCCGATTATTTTTATTACCTTTCTGATAAAGACGGAGCGTGGCATCATCGAATTCGTTGTCATCAGCCGGATCTGTCGGATCGGATAGGGCATTAGGATAGTTCATCAGATCTCCCATCATATAAATATCCGAGTTTAACATATCCATAGCTACAGGAAAACTCATTGCACCACTCATACTCATGGAGAAATCTCCATCATTGCAGCGGGCTACCATGTTACCTGAATGGAGAACTTGTCCGGATGCATTGGTAAATGTGTAATTAGCCAAAACTTCCATTCCCGAGGGATAGTTAAATACCTGGTCAACACGATAAACGAGAATATTCAGCAGCTTTCCATTAGCTGTATAACAATTACGGGTTAGTTGCTCATTTTGCTGATTAGGGAAGAAGAAAGTACAGTCATTTTGAGCAATGGCACTTGTTGCGATTAACAAAAGGCCAGATAAGAATAGATTTCTTAGTTTCATAATTAAAATATAGGTTATAGTTATTTTATTTGATGTAGTAAGAACGAGATTTTGTGCAGAAGGTTCATGAAGGATTATAAAAAAGTACGTACCTACCTCACGGCAGATACGTACTATTATGAAAAAAATGAAATTAAGTTAGATCAAAGTCTAATACAATGCTTAATATGCAAAAATAGGATATTTTTCCATTGTTTTATTAACGCGGGCACGTACTTGAGCTATTATTGCTTCATTATCTACGTTGGAAAGTACAGTTTCAATCATTTCTGCAATTTCCAGCATTAAATCTTCTTTTGCACCACGAGTTGTAATGGCGGGAGTACCTAAACGAATACCGGAAGTTTGGAAAGCAGAACGGGTATCGAAAGGTACCATGTTTTTATTTACAGTAATATCAGCAGCCACTAATGCTTTTTCTGCCACTTTACCTGTTAATTCAGGATATTTGGTGCGGAGGTCTACCAGCATAGAATGATTGTCTGTACCACCTGAAACAATACTAAACCCGCGATCAATCAATGCTTGAGCCAATACGGCTGCATTTTTCTTTACTTGTTTCTGATATTCTTTATATTCAGGTTGCAGGCATTCACCAAAAGCAACTGCTTTTGCTGCAATTACATGCTCTAACGGACCTCCTTGTATCCCAGGGAATACAGCTGAGTCAAGTAACTGAGACATCATTTTTCTTTCTCCTTTAGGATTTTTCTTTCCCCATGGATTAGGGAAGTCTTTGCCCATCATTATGACACCGCCACGTGGACCACGCAGTGTTTTATGTGTTGTCGATGTGACAATATGGGCATATTTTAGCGGATTGTCCAATAAACCTGCAGCAATTAATCCGGCAGGATGTGCCATGTCTACCAATAGGATGGCACCGATCTTATCGGCAATTTCGCGCATGCGTTTATAATCCCATTCGCGGGAATATGCAGAACCACCACCAATTATCATTTTAGGGCGTTCGCGAAGAGCTATTTCTTCCATCTGATCATAATCTACGCGGCCAGTATCTTTATTAAGATTATATTCACATGGCGTATAAATGATACCGGAAGTATTCACTAATGAGCCGTGAGAAAGATGACCACCGTGTGCCAGATTTAATCCCATAAACTTGTCACCTGGATTCAATACAGCCAAAAATACAGCTGCATTAGCTTGTGCGCCTGAGTGAGGTTGAACATTAGCCCATTCAGCACCGAAGATTTGTTTTAACCGATCGATTGCAATTTGTTCACTTTGGTCAACAACTTCGCACCCCCCATAGTAACGCTTGCCGGGATATCCTTCGGCATATTTGTTGGTTAAACAGGAACCCATTGCCTGCATTACTTGGTCACTTACAAAGTTTTCTGATGCGATCAACTCGATGCCTTTAAGTTGACGTTGATGTTCTTTTTCGATAATATCGAAAATTAAATCGTCTCTTTTCATTCTGTATTATGATAAAATAAGTTTGTTAATAAAGACTCTTAACTAGACGTACAAAGATAGGTAATAATTATTAAATACTACTTGCAAATGGAAGGAAAAAAAGGATGATGTCATTATAATCGGCTCCATTTAGAAAATAACCCCTAATGAAAAACTAAGCACTTGATCACGCCGATGAAATGTGATGTTACTGACACCAATGCTTCCATCAGGATTAATATTGTCATAAGTAACGGATTTAGAGATATTGTGTAACCCCTGTTCATAACGGAAATCAAAGAATATCCGGGAGATGTTTACTCCGACACCGACAACTGCGCATAAATTAAAAGGATAAAGTCGTTCGTGCATTCCCTTTTGGTCGAAGTTTTCAAAAGTTATTTCATTTTTCTTTCCCCAAATATAGCGTAGTTTGGGTCCTATGAAAACAGACATTCCATACGCCCCTTGTTTTACTACATTATATCCATAAAGAACCGGAAAATCAATGCTGTGTATTGTGGAATTTACTGAAGCATAATCCGGTTCGATATCTGGGTGTTGCGATCCCAGTTTATCAAAAGTGATTTCGCATTTACTGATATTATAGGAAACCTCTGGCTGAATAAAATGTTTCTTCATATTGAAACGCATGAATAACGCACCAAAATAACCAAGTTTATAATTATTTTGGATCTCATCGATAGTAACATCTTTAATTTTAAAATCAGATACTAGGAACATGGAAGAATTAAATCCGGCTTTGATCCCAAAATTTATTTTCCGGTTATTAGGACGCTCCACTTTATCCAAAGAACTTCCTTGTGCATATGTAAGTATGCACACCAAAAGCATTTCAAGAAGAAGAAACGTTCGCCTCATAAACCTTACTTTTTATTATTTTTATTTTTCTCTACACTCCAGCCGAATTTTCCGATTTTGTTTCCAAGTTCATAATACCCACCATGTACATATACCAATGGATTGGCTTCAGCTAATTCCAACTTGCCGGTTCCTGCATTCAGATGGTTTTCATCCGCGCGAACATTTACTACATCAGCTATGAACATGTCATGTGATCCCAATGATACGATTTCTTTTACACGGCATTCTATGCAGAGAGGTGATTCTTCAATGAGTGGAGCTTTAACAATAGAACATTTACCCGGTGTCAGTTTCATCTCTTCAAACTTATGATAATCTCGTCCGGAACGTACTCCGCACCAGTCGGTAGGAAACGCCATTACAGCGGTTGTCAGATTGATGACAAACTCCATATTCTTTTTTATAATCGAGTGTGAATAACGCTCGGGACGTATGGATATATAACACATGGGCGGGTTCGTACAAATCGTTCCCGTCCATGCTACAGTGATAATATTATATTCACTTTCGTTTTCTCCACAACTCACCATAACAGCGGGTAGGGGATAAATCATTGTTCCTGGTTTCCAGTCAACACGCATGAATATTTATTGGTATTTTAATGGTTTGATTGATCAGATAATTGTAAATTCTTCCCGACGTTGTTCTTTTTCGCAATAATGGCATTTAATAATGCAATTGTCTTTATCAGTGACATGGAATAATGTATGCATTGGCTCATTATTGGTTATACATTTCGGATTCGCACATTTTACGATACCTTTCAGTTCGTCCGGTATTTGTACTTCCTTCTTTTCTACAACTTCATAATCGCGTATAATATTCAGTTTCACGTGTGGAGCAACCACTGAAATGCGATTGATCTCTTCATCACAGAAAAATTTATCAGCAATTTTTATGATACCTTTTCGTCCCAGTTTCTTGCTTTCGAGGTTGAAGCCAATTGTAATATTATTCTTCATATTCTCCAAACCAAGCAGACGGACGATGGTAAAGAGTTTTTCGCTGGGAATATGGTCAATAACTGTTCCGTTGCGGAGAGCAGCGACTTGCAGAGCTTGTTTATTTTCGTTCATAACTCATTCTATCTAATTTCATAACATTTCCAAAGTGATACCTAATACATCGCAGAGAATAGCTTCACGGGCATATAATCCATTTTGAGCCTGTTGAAAGTAGTATGCTTTCGGGCTATCATCCACATCATAAGCAATCTCATTGACACGAGGCAGTGGGTGAAGGATACGCATGTTGGGACGTGTCTTTTCTAACATACTTGCACGCAAGATATACACGTTTTTTACTCTTTCATATTCCATCAAATCAGTGAAACGCTCTCGCTGTACCCGGGTCATATAGAGAATATCAGCTTCAGCAATGGTATCATCTGTAAAATCAGTATGTTCTACATATTTTATATTATGTTCTTTGCAGTATATTTTATATTCTTCCGGCATTCTTAATTCATCAGGTGCAATAAAATGGAAAGTTGGATTAAAATGGCGCATGGCCATAAGAAGTGAATGAACCGTTCGACCGTATTTAAGATCGCCTACCATATAAATATTCAGATTTTCAAGTGTACCTTGTGTCTTATAGATGGAGTAAAGGTCTAGCATTGTTTGTGAAGGGTGCTGATTAGCACCATCTCCTGCATTAACAATGGGAATATCTGTTACTTCGCTTGCATAGCGTGCTGCTCCTTCCAAAAAATGACGCATTACAATTATGTCCGCGTAATTACTTACCATTTTTATGGTGTCTTTAAGTGTTTCTCCTTTGGAAGAACTGGTGGCTTTTGGGTCGCTAAAGCCAATGACACGTGCGCCAAGGCGATTGGCTGCAGTTTCAAAACTCAAACGGGTACGAGTAGAGGGTTCAAAGAACAAGGTGGCTACTACTTTTCCTTCGAGTAACCTGCGATTAGGATTTTTTTCAAATAGCTTCGCCATTTCAAGCATGTAGAGAATCTTTTCTTTGGAATGTTCGGCGATGGTTACTAAACTTCTGTTTTCCATTCTGTTATCTTTATTGATTGATAGAACTTGTTTTCAGACTGTAAAGATAGAGACAAAATGCGTTATACGCAACTAAATTGAAAAGTAAAATTATAGCTTGTTTTTATCATTAATATGGGTTTATGGATTATCTATTAAGGGTGATTTACAAGTTAATGGAACAGAATATATTAAAAAAGAATGAGATGACAGAGTTAAAAAGCCTTTTGTTGCTGTAGATATATTCCGAAATATATCTACCTTTGCATTTAATTTAAATGTTTGATAAATCGAAGTTTGGATAATAATGATAAAAAAGATAGTTAAGTCCCTTTGGATATTTCTTGCAGCAATCGTTCTATTATGTGTGATTATCTTTGTATCTATTTCATATGGATGGATTGGCTATATGCCTCCTGTAGAAGAACTAGAAAATCCTAATTACAAATTTGCCACGGAGATTTTTTCTGAAGATGGTAAAGTTTTAGGTACTTTCTCCATCGAAAAGAATAATCGTGTATATAGTAGTTATGCTGATTTGTCGTCCAATGTGATTAATGCATTAATTGCTACTGAGGATGTGCGCTTTACCGAACATTCTGGGATTGATGCGAAGGCTCTTTTCCGTGCTATTGTAAAGCGCGGTATACTTTTACAAAAAAGTGCTGGTGGCGGTAGTACGCTTTCTCAACAACTTGCTAAGCAGCTGTTCACTGAGAATGTAGCAAGTAATACAATGCAACGTCTTTTTCAAAAGCCTATCGAATGGGTGATCGCAGTAAAGCTGGAACGATATTATACAAAAGAGGAGATATTGACAATGTACCTCAATAAGTTCGATTTCCTAAACAATGCTGTAGGTATTAAGACTGCTTCCTATACTTATTTTGGTTGTGAGCCGAAAGATCTTAAACCTGAACAGGCAGCTACTCTTATAGGCATGTGCCAAAATCCTTCACTTTATAATCCCGTATCACGTAATTCAAAAATACGTAAAAATTCTTTAGGACGGCGTAACGTTGTTTTGGGACAAATGGAAAAAGCCGGATACATTACGCCGGAGGAATGTGATTCATTACAAGCTCTTCCCATGGAATTGAAATATCACCGAGTAGACCATAAGGAAGGATTAGCTACTTATTTCCGTGAATATCTTCGTGGTGTGATGACAGCTAAGGAACCTAAGGAAAGTGATTACCGAGGATGGCAGAAACAAAAATATTATGAAGATTCCTTGGATTGGGCTACAAATCCCCTTTATGGCTGGTGTGAAAAGAATAAGAAAAAAGATGGCTCTAGTTATAATATTTACACCGATGGATTGAAAATTTATACTACTATTGATTCCCGTATGCAAAAATACGCAGAAGAGGCAGTCGAAGAACATTTGAAGGATCTTCAGATACAGTTTTTCAAAGAGAAAAAGGGTCGTACAAAAGCACCATATAGTAATAAAACAAAGCAGGAGCTTATCGATGAATTACTAAATAGGGCGATGAAGCAAACCGATCGTTATCGATTAATGAAACAATCTGGAGCGTCTGAAACTGAAATAAAAAAAGCCTTTAATACACCCGAAGAGATGTCGGTATTCACTTGGTCGGGAGAAAAAGATACAGTTCTGACACCTATGGATTCTATCCGATATTATAAACATTTTCTTCGTGCAGGGTTCATGTCTATGGATCCGATGAACGGACATGTAAAAGCCTATGTAGGAGGACCGAATTATACCTATTTTCAATATGATATGGCGACAGGTGGGCGCCGACAGGTGGGATCCACCATCAAGCCTTATTTATATTCCTTAGCAATGGAAAACGGCTTTTCTCCTTGTGATGAAATGCGACATGTAGAACAGACATTAATCACTGAGACGGGTGAACCTTGGACACCTCGTAATACAAGTAATAAACGTTATGGTGAGATGGTAACATTGAAATGGGGATTGGCTAATTCCAGTAATTGGGTATCAGCTTATTTAATTGGTAAACTTAATCCTTATGAGTTTGTGCGATTGATACATAATTTTGGTGTACGTAATAAAGACATCGTACCGGCATTGTCATTAAGTCTTGGTTCTTGTGAAATTTCAGTAGGAGAAATGGTAAGTGCTTATACT
>ERZ773242.991-NODE-991-length-29994-cov-5.429173_pt1 | contig 29994 bp, 28 predicted proteins | sample MGYA00511077_ERZ773242 | MGnify/ENA primary metagenome ERZ773242 (study PRJEB29015, sample SAMEA2737754) | human gut metagenome | biome: human gut; feature: human-associated habitat; material: faeces | place: China | collected 2012 ... | reverse complement strand
GCCGAAGCGCTCCAGCCCCTCTGTCCGTTCAGACCCCTGTGTTACAGGCCCTTCTCGTAGGACTCGATCATCTTCTTGACCATCTGGCCGCCGACAGAACCGGCCTCGCGAGAGGTCAGATCGCCGTTGTAGCCGTTTTTCAGGTTGACGCCAACCTCGCTGGCGGCCTCCATCTTGAACTTATCCATGGCGGCGCGCGCCTCGGGGATGTTGAGCTTGTTGCTGTTCTTGCTGGACATAGTGAAAAGTCTCCTTTCGTGATTTGGGGAGCGAGAAATGTCGCTCGTTGGGTATCGCACACATAGCATAACCCTGCGCGCGGCGAATATGCGGCGCGGTGTGCTGGTAAATTCTGCGGTATGTCGACGGTTCGTTTTTTTTCGCGGAATCCGCGAAATATCTATTGCAAAAGCGCGGCGAATGGATTAAAATAGATTCTGAATTAAAATGCCGGAAAGAATACGCGGGGGCGGACTCCGCGGCCCCTGCAAGGCGAAGGGAAATTCACAAATTGGGAAAGGATGAAAAACATGAATCAAACGCAAACACGATCTCTGCGGAAGAAAGTGCTGTCGCTGATTCTCGCGGTGGTCATGGTGGTGAGCTTGCTGCCCATCTCGGCCTTCGCGTCGGGTGACAGCAAGGCGAGCACGACTGCTGCGACCTCGGACGGATATGAGTATAATATCATGTTCCTCGACTGTGGCCGTAAGTATTACAGCGTCGACAACATCAAGAAGATCATCGACAACGCGTCGGCGGCCGGGTTCAACTATATCCAGCTGGCGGTTGGCAACGACGGCCTGCGCTTCCTGCTCGACGACATGTCCCTGACGGTGAACGGGACGACATATGACAGCGGCAAGGTGACAGATGCTATTCACGCTGGCAATGTGGCGTATAATAAGACATTTGACGGTTACGTCGGCGGCAGATATTATCCGTATAGTACGGATGTAAATGAGCTGACGCAGTCCGAGATGGACACGATCATTGCCTATGCCGCTACCAAGGGCATGGGTGTGATTCCATGCGTCAACACACCGGGCCACATGGATGCGATTCTGGATGCGGCTGAGGAACTGACAGGGAAGACCTGTTCCTATAACGGCTCTGTCCGCACGATCGACGTGACGAACACCACTGCCGTGGCGTTCACGCAGGCGCTGTTGCAGAAGTACATCGACTACTTCGCGGGGAAGGGCTGCAAGCTTTTCAACATGGGTGCGGACGAGTATGCCAATGATAAGTATACCGGCGGTTCCATGGGCTTCGGCAACCTGCAGTCGACGGGCGAGTACAGCTATTATGTGCAGTATGTCAATGCTGTTGCAAAGATGATTGAAAATGCCAAGATGACACCGATGGCGTTCAATGATGGCATTTACTTCAATAACAACACTTCCAGTGGCACGTTTGACACGAATATCATTATCTGCTACTGGTCGAACGGCTGGCCGGGTTATACGCCCATGTCTGAATCCGCTCTTGTCAAAGAGGGCTTCAAGCTGATTAATACCAATGGCAGCTATTACTGGGTGTTGGGCAAGACTGATGCGCAGTGCGATGCTGCTAAGGCCAGTAATTTTAACAAGACTGCCTTCCCGAGTGGAACGGTTGATAATCCCGTCGGCTCCATGTTCTGCATCTGGGCGGACTATCCCGGTGCAGAGACGGAAGCCAGCGTGATCAGCAAGACTGCGGCTACCATCGCGGCCTTTGGCAAGGCGCTGCCGGAGGTCAAGAAGGTAGAGACGGTCGAGTCGAAGACTGTGACCAAGGACAATGTGACCGTTACGGCTCCGGGCCTGACGGATCTGACTGTAGTGGCGGCTGACGCGCCCGCCATTGACGCGGCGGCCGAGGGCAAGGTGGTGGCGTATGACGTTACCCCCGCCACGGCGAGCGGCAGTTATGAGAAAAACGGCACCGTGACCCTTCCGATTCCCGAGGGCTGGGATGCTTCCCGCGTCCGCGGCTTTGTTCAGAATGAGGATGGCTCCATCACGACCGTGACCGGCACGCCCGCGGACGGCAAGTTTACCTTCACCGTTCCCCACTTCTCCGTGCTGGGCGTCTATGAGCTGGCTGCGAATGCCGCGACCGAGACGAAGACGATTAATCTCACGGTTGGCGGCACGACGAAGGACACGATTGACGGAGAATATCCCGGCATGAAGCTGGATGATGCTGTTGCATCTGTTGTTGGCGGCGAGCCGACCGATAAGCCGGGTACGCCGACCTATGAGCCTGCCACGCTGGGCAAGGGTACATTCTATGTGTCCACAACGGCGAACGATACTGCTCCGACGGAGCAGCTGACGTTTGAGGACGCTAGGAATGGGCAGTATTACATCAAGAACAGCGCTGGAGAGTATGTGTATCCGGATGCGAGTCTTGGTAGTAGTTTGAGGTGGACTTATTCTCGTGGCAGCGGTAAAGAGACCGTCAATGTGACCAAGAGCGGAAATAAAATTGTTATTTCTAAGGAAATTAAAACAAGTTTTTTGGGATTCTCTCTTAGTACTACTGCATATCTAACTCTAAATGGTACCGAGTATTCTGCGAGTGACAGTGCCAAGGATCTCTATCTCTACAAGCAGAAGACCACGCCCGGCGGCAAAGAGACTACGCTTACTTTCACTGGTAGGTCCGTCGGTACGACCACGGTTACCATCGGCAATGTGAAGTATACCATTATCGTTAGCGACAAAGCACCGGATGATGCGCTGACCGCAACGTCTATTGACCTCGAGTACTGGATTACGAACGAACTTGTCCATGAGACAAATGACAAAACAACCGAAAATGTGCAGAAAATTACGACCTCTAAAGATGGTGTAACCAGCGCTGAGGGTATTGCGATTGCGGATGTTGCACCTGAAACAGCGTATGCCTTCTATGATGGTACGGTGATCGTCCATTACTGGCAGGCTGTGCGGCTGGATGCTGATCATCAGCAGACCGACAAATCTGGTGTTGACCAGACTGCAGCCGGTACGACACTGACGCACATCCGCTATCATGGCGGTGCGTGGCAGTATAAAACCACGGATGGCGCATGGCACTATTTCCAGAGTGACGACCAGCTTGTAGCATATTACCTCAAGGAAACTGAAGTTACGAAGGAAGTAAAAACCTCCGTTAAGGACTGGGGTTATGGCACGAACGGCACGACGCCCGATACCTCCAGCAGTAAGGGTCAGGTAGCCCTGACGGTTGCGGTTGTCTACCCCGACGGTACGGTTTCCCCCGCTGAGGGCGACATGTACAAAAACTCCACGACGATCTTCAACTATTGGGTTGGCCGTGACATCGGCATCGTTGCCCCGACGAACAACAGCGATTACAACATTTCCAAGATTACCGTGACCGATGGTAAGCGTGCGAAGAATACGGATAAAAACGTTTGGTATACCTCCGATACCATTACTTGGAGTAAGAAAACCCTGGCCGCAGGGACACAATGGTACGACGAGACGGAGGTTTGGAATAAGTCTTCCGGCACGGCTCCGATGGTCAACGGTAAGAACAGCGAGATTACTTGGTCGGACAAGAATACGGCCAAGCTGGTGCTGATCTATCTGGAGTCTATCGTTAAAGACAGCAACCTGAATGTCGTCTATCAGGATGATAATACGAATACCGAGATCAGCCGTTACCAGATCGTGATGAGCTATAATCAGGGTCAAGATCAACCGACCTTCGACACATCTCTGAAAAATAGCAGCGGTGTGGTAATTGGTACAACCAAAAATTGGCCCGGGAAGGAAAGCAGTGAGCCGGGATATCTGCCTGACGACGCGTATGTGACCAACAGTTCTCAGAAGGATCAGAAGATTGATAAGAATCTTGCTACGATTACGGGGATCAGCGGTATCTATGCCAGCGGCCTTTATGAGTATGTCGGCGCTGATATTTCGGAGGACGGTAAGACTCTGACGCTGCACTATAATCTGAAAAACACCAGCAATAAGACCTTTGTGATGGATTTTGGCCTGCCTCTGCAGATTCCCACCAGTGAATTTGGTATTACGAATTTTGAGAGTACGGTTGAGACAGTATCGTTCGATCAGGATAAGGTGACGCATGAGCGGGACGGCAAGTATGGGCATGGTTCTATTGATGTCGATCGTGGAATCGTTACCTATACTCTGACCAAAGCGCTGGATCATAAGATTCCGATTCCTGTTTATGTGACGTTCAAAAATGACAAGAACGTACACGTTTACAACGTCTACGTCATCCCCGCGACGAGTGTTTACTACGAGGACAGCTTCGCGACGTTCACGAACGCGGACGGTACAAAGAATGTTGCACAGGTAGATAATGCTGGCAAGGGGATCTGGACGAAGGTGACGGACGGCTCCACGCAGACGAACGTCAATCAGGCGCTCGAGGAGCTGGGCGGCACAACGAATACTAAGAATGTCTACGGCTATGACCCGGCCTATGCCGACAGCAGCAAGTTCTCCATGGGCTCCGCCACCAAGGTCACTGTGGCTGCGGACACTTATAAAGAGGGCGAAACCCAGTGGCCCACTGCGACCTTTACCTTCAAAGGCACCGGCTTCGACGTCATCTCCCTCACCGACAACACCTCCGGAGCAATCTTTGTCGATGTCTATAAGGGCACGGCCACTTCTGGCGATTCTGTGAAGAGCTACGCAGTGAACAATTACTATAGCTATAAGCAGAATGAAAATGGGCAGTGGGTTGTCAGTAAGGACGGCAATAATGCACTGTATCAGATTCCCGTCATGAAGGTTAGCGGTCTTGATTACGGCGAGTACACCGCGGTGATCCGTGTTGCGTATTCGAGCTTCTTCGACCAGACGACGAAGAACGAGTACAACTTCTGGCTCGACGCCATCCGTGTCTATGACCCCATGGGCAAGGATAACGCGACCTATGAGCAGGACAACGAGGGCTATCCGCAGTACATCAAGCTCCACGACGAGTTGGTGAAGACAGGTAGTAGTATTGATGCAAAGCTTGGCACAACAGTGTTCATCGATGGTGCAGCTGAGGCCACGATCGATCAATACAAGAACGGCGGCCCCAACAACGAGGTCTATCTGGCAAACGGTCAGGCAATCACCTTCAAGATCCCGGCGAATGCCAATATTGCAAGCATCCAGATCGGTGCAAAGGCCCCCAATGGTACGGCGAAGATGACTGTGACGGGTACAGATGATCCGAAAGAGATTTCTTCTGCGACCGAGATGTACTACAAGGTAAATGTGGATGCGACGGCAGCGGATAAGGTAGTGACCATTGCAAATAAGGGGACTGGTATCCTGTCTCTGACGAATCTGAAGATTACCTTTAAGACGAATCCGAACGCCACCGTAACGTTGGCCGCTCTGAGCGATGAAGATCAGGCGAATGCTGTTGCGCAGGTTCGCGCGCTGTTTGCCGCACCGGCGGAACCGTTCAATCCCGATCGCTTCGATGCGAGCTGGAGCCGCAATGTCCGCAAGGGCGAGACGGCCAAGCTGACGGTCAAGACCTCCGAGGATGTTGAGGCCATCACCGTCAACGGCGAGACGATTGACAGCTTCACGGAGCGCCATGAGCGCACCGGCTGGGGCTGGTGGGCCAAGACGGTGACCTACCGCGAGTTTATCTACACGACCACCGCCGATGTGACCAGAGATTATACGGTCTGCGCTGTGAACGCCGCGGGCGTCCGCAGCGAGGAAAAGACCGCAACGCTGACCGTCCGCCCGTCCGTCCGCGACTGGCTGCACGGCATCTTCGGCAAGTGGTTCTGAGAGAGGAGTGATCGAAATCATGAAGAAAACCTATGTGAAACCCGAGGTGTATTTCGAGAGCTTCGAGCTGAGCACCAATATTGCATATGCCTGCGGTAAGCCGACACATACGCCGACAAACGGAACTTGCGGTGTAACGATTGATGGTCTTCCTGGGACTGTTTTTCTAAGCACCGTAGCGGGTTGTAAATATAAAGAACAGGATGGATATAGCGGTATTTGCTATCATCAGCCTGATGGTTCTTTGAATCTCTTCAACTCCTGACCCAATCTAACACCTCAAAAGTGCCCTGCCCGGTTGGGCAGGGCACTTTTCAAAGACATCAGCTCCCGCGCGGGCGTGCGCGGGCTGTGACAAAGGAGCGACAACTATGAACCAAGCGATCAAGCGCGGCGCGCGGGTGCTGGTGCTCTCACTGGCGGCGGCGCTGCTGCTCGCGTGCGCGGGCTGCGGGAAGAAGGCCGCCCAGCCGGACGAATACGGTCTCGCCGCGGAGCAGTCCAAGCTCGACGGCGTCGACATCGGGAGCGACCTCCGGATCGTCAGCACCGGCCGCTACGCCGGTCTCTTCGTCGAGGACGGCTCCGACAAGACCGTCTCCGACGTGTTCTGCATCCGCGTGAAGAACACCGGCAGCAGCGACGTGCAGTACGCGCACATTACCCTCTCGCGCGGGAGCGAGAGCTACGAATTCGACATCAGCACCCTGCCCGCCGGCGAGACGCTGCAGGCGCTCGAGGTGAGCGGCCAGACGATGCCCGAGAAGCCCGCGGAGCTGACCGCGGCCGTGACGACCTACGCGCCGTTCACCGAGCCGCTCTCCATGCACGAGGATCTGTTCACGGTCACGACGAGCGAGAGCAGCATCACCGTGACGAACAACTCCGGCAGCGACGCCGCGCAGGTTTATGTCTACTACAAGAACGCGAGCGGCGACCTGCTCCTCGGCGGCATCACCTACCGCGCGGGGCTGACGAATCTGGCCGCGGGCGAGAGCCGCAGCTGCTACACGAGCCACTATAGCGAGGGATCGAGCAAGCTGCTCTTTGTGACATATGCATCGTGAACTGTACCGCTTCGGCGGCGTGACGTTCGCAGTGGAGTCGGCGGAAGGGATTGAGCGCTCGAAGATGTGCGAGCCGTTCCGCGTGGAGGACGCCGCGGCGGATCACACGATCTGCCTGACATTCAGCGACGCAATTCCCAAGCCGCCGCAGGGTGCCGCGCAAAGCGGGCCGGTCTATCGCTGGCAGGAAGGCGGCGCGCGGCACCTGCTGCAGCGCTACAGCGCGGCGGGCAAAACGCCGCAGTTCACCTGCGCCGTGACGCGCGGCGCGCGCACGGATGTGACCTTCGCCGAGAGCTATCGCGCGGGGGCGTCGGTGCGCGCCGTGCTGGAGGCGGCGGGGCTGTTCGACATCTTCGCCGACGCCGGAATGCTGGTGCTGCACAGCTCGTATATCGTGACGCGCACGGGGGAGGGAATTCTGTTCTCCGGCCCGAGCGGCATTGGCAAGAGTACGCAGGCCGCGCTTTGGGAGCGCTTTGCCGGTGCGCGGACAATCAACGGAGACCGGGGGCTCGTCTGCCCGGCCGCGCGTACGGTCAGCGGGATATTCTACGCCGGGACATCCGGCATCTGCCAGAACGTGACCGCGCCGCTGCGGGCGGTCGTCCTGCTGGGGCAGGCGGCGGAGAACCGTGTTGTCCGCGCGCGGCCGCAGGAGGCGTTCGCGCGGCTGCTGAGCCAGTGCGCCTACTACGAGTGGGACGCCGCGTCCGCCGCGCGGATGACGGAGCTGGCGGCGCAGCTCGTGACGAACGTGCCCGTCTGGCGGATGGACTGCCGGGCGGATGAGAGCGCTGTCCGGGCGCTGGAAGAAGCATTGAGGAGGTTCTGAGATGGAATACAGCAGCACGGAGCCGCGCCTGTCGGCGTATCTGCACACGCGCGCCTGCCGGGCGGGCACGCCGCTGGCGGGGAATTTTGAGCTGACGGCGCGCTGCAACTTCGACTGTAAGATGTGTTATGTCCACCTGACGGCGGAGGAGCAGCGGCGCCGCGGGCGCGAGCTGACGGCGGACGAGTGGCTCGCCATCGCCGAAGAGGCGCGCAGCCACGGGATGCTGTTCCTGCTGCTCACGGGCGGTGAACCGCTGATCCGCGCGGATTTTCGCTATCTGCTGACGGAGCTGAAGAAGATGGGGCTGCTCGTCTCGGTGAACAGCAACGGCTCGCTGATCGACCGGGACTGGCTGGAGTTTTTCCGGCATGAGCCGCCGTTCCGCTTCAACATCACGCTCTACGGAGGGAGCGACGCGGCATATGAGCGGCTCTGCGGCCGGGCGATGTTCGGGCGCGTGACGGAGAACATCCGCGCGCTGCGCGAGCTGGGCATCGGCGTGAAGCTGAACGCGTCGATGACGCCGTATAACATCGGCGATATGGAGCAGATTTATCACATCGCCGAGGAACTGGGGGCGCCGATGCAGCTCGCGACGTACATGTTCCCGCCGATCCGGCGCGACGAGAGCGCCGTCGGGCACAACGACCGCTTTACGGCCTGCGAGGCGGCGGATTACAGCGTGCAGTGGGATAAGCTCCGTCTGTCACCGGAGCAGTTCCGGGAACGCGCACAGGCAATGAAGAATGGGCTGGCGCTGCCGTCGGAGGAAGAATCCTGCGAGGGGACGCCGGGCGAGGGCGTCTCGTGCCGCGCCGGGCGCAGCGCGTTCTGGATCAACTGGCAGGGCGGCATGACGCCCTGCGGCATGATGACGCAGCCGCTTGTCTCCGTGCCGGAGCTGGGCTTCGCGCGGGCTTGGGAGGAGACGAAGGCCGCGACGGCGCGGATCCGACTGCCGGGCGTGTGCGCGGGCTGCCGACTGAAAAATGCGTGTCATGCGTGCGCCGCGATGTGCGTGACGGAGACGGGGCGCTTTGACGCAAGGCCGGACTATGTCTGCGAGATGACGCACGAGACGGTTCGGCGTACAATTGAGGAGGCGGAAAATGAACATTCGTAAACAGCTGGTGAAGCGGAACATCGCCGGGGACGTGATTCTGGTCCCCGTGGGCGACGCGTCGCTCGAGATCAAGGGTCTGCTGACGCTGAACGAGACGGGCGAGCTGCTCTGGGACGCGCTCCCGGAGGCGGCGGACGAGGCCGCGCTCACGGCGGTGCTGCAGGCGGAATACGACGTGGACGACGCCACGGCGCGCCGCGACGTGGGGGACTTCCTCGCGAAGCTGCGGGAGCTGCAGGTGATCTGAATTAGGAGAAAAAGGCGGATGCCTTTTTCGGAGAAACGATTTGAACAGCAACCGCCCTCGGCCTTTGGCCGGAGGGCGGTTGTTTGTTCATATGGGATCAGGCAGAAGCGATCTCAGTCAGTTCGGCGTACTCGCTGAAAGGCGTGGCATCGAGGGAGGGTCCCAAGAAGGCCCCGTCAACAGGTCCCTTATTGTACATTATCCTGAAAAGGAGTTTTTCGTAAGTTGTATAGCTTGCGCCAGCGGATCCGCTCAGATAAAAGGAATGGTCAGATAGAGGAGAAGCACGGAGAGCAGTTTTTTCATGACGGGACGGCCTTCCTTCTATGCGGAATCAATACGAACCGTATTATAGTATATAAGCTATACAATTTGCAATCACCCTTCCCCCATATCGTTATCGTTGCAATCCTTCTCCTGACTTGGTATAATGTATATGTACAAATATGCCCACCGGGGACCGGCGGCGGTGCCGCCGATCCCCTATCTGAAAAGCGGCACAGGGACTGCCTGCTGTCGGGGCGGCCGCTGCGTGGGCGGCAGGCCCTGCCCGCTTGATGCATCCTATGCGCCAAGCGGCGCGGCGGTGCGCTGCACGACGAAATGCTCACTGAGAAAGGACGCTGTTTCCCCATGATTAAAATCTCCCCCTCGATTCTCTCCGCCGATTTCGCGAATCTGGAGCGCGACATCCGGCGCATCTCCTCGGCCGACTATGTCCATGTCGATGTGATGGACGGGCTGTTCGTGCCGAACATCTCCATCGGCATCCCCGTGGTCAAGGCCATCCGCCCGACGACGGAGCTGCCGCTCGACGTGCACCTGATGATCGAGCGCCCGGTGCGCTACGTCGACCAGTTCTGCGACGCGGGAGCGGACATCGTGACCTGTCACGTCGAGGCGGACACGGAGGAGAACATCCTCGCCGCCATCGAGAAGATCCACGCCAAGGGCAAGCGCGCGGGCGTCGTCGTCAAGCCCAAGACCCCGGCGAGCGCCGTCCTGCCGTTTATCGACAAGGTCGAGATGATCCTCGTCATGACGGTAGAGCCGGGCTTCGGCGGCCAGAAGTTCATGGCCGACATGATGCCCAAGGTACAGGCCATCCGCGGCTATATTGACGCGATGAACCCGGCCTGCGAGCTGGAGGTCGACGGTGGTGTCGACCCGCAGACGGCGAAGGTCTGTGTCGCGAGCGGCGCGAATGTGCTCGTCGCCGGTTCGGCCGTCTATAAGGCGCCGGACATCCCCGCGAGAATTGCTGAACTGAGAGGTTGATTCCATGGAGTATTTTCCCGCTCCGCTTGAAAAGCTGGTGGAGCAGTTTGCGCGCCTGCCGGGCGTGGGCTCGAAGTCCGCGCAGCGGCTGGCGTTCCATGTGTTGAACCTGCCGATGGAGCAGGCGCAGGCGTTTGCTGACGCGATCGTCGACGCCAAGCGCAGCGTGACGCTCTGTCCCGTCTGCCGCAACCTGACGGCGGGGGGACTGTGCCCTATCTGCTCGTCGCCCAAGCGCGACGAGGGGACGATCTGCGTCGTCGCCGACCCGCGCGACGTTGTCGCCATCGAGCGCAGCCGCGAGTATAACGGGCGTTACCATGTGCTGCACGGCGTGCTCTCGCCGATGAACCACGTCGGGCCGGACGATCTGGAGATCAAGCCCCTCGTCGACCGCGTGGCGGCCGGCGGCGTGCAGGAGGTCATCATGGCCACGAATCCCGATACCGAGGGAGAGGCGACGGCGCTCTATCTCGCGCGGCTTCTAAAACCCTTCGGCGTGAAGGTGACGCGCCTGGCCTACGGCATCCCCGTGGGCGGGCATCTCGAGTTCGCCGACGACGCGACGCTGATGCGCGCGCTGGAAGGGCGGCGGGAGCTATGAAAAAGAGACTGCTTGCGCTGCTGCTGGCGGCGCTGACGGCGCTCTCGCTCACCGCCTGCGGCGCGGAGGAGCAGCCCGTGACAAGCCAGATCTTCGCGATGGACACGGTGATGGACTTCGCCGTCTACGGCGAAAACGCGCAGGCCGCGCTGACCGCGGCCAGTCAGGAGATCAACGCCCTTGAGCAGCGCCTTTCGCGCACACGCGCGGGCAGCGAAATCAGCACGCTGAACGAGACCGGCTCGGCGGAGCTCTCGGACGAGACGGTGCAGCTGCTGCAAAGCGCGCTGGCACTGAGCGATGAGACCGGCGGCGCGTTTGATATCACGATCGCCCCGCTCGTCACGGCGTGGGGCATCACGAGCGACACTCCCCGCGTTCCCTCGCAGGAGGAGATTGCCTCGCTTCTGCCGCTCGTCGGGTCGGAGCACGTCCACATCGACGGAAACCGCGTCACGCTCGACGCGGGCTGCTCCGTGGATCTCGGCGGCATCGCCAAGGGCTATGCGTCCGACCGCGTGGCGCAGATCTTCCGCGAGCAGGGCGTGACGGGTACGGCCTCGCTCGGCGGGAACGTCTATGTCAGCGGAAAGAAGAGCGACGGCAGCGCGTGGCGCGTGGCCATCCGTGATCCGCAGAATACGGACGATTACGCCGCCGTGCTGGCGCTGGAGGACGTGTTTGCCATCACCTCCGGCGGCTATCAGCGCAACTTCACCGCGCCGGACGGTACGGTGTATCAGCATATCCTCAATCCAAAGACCGGCTGCCCCGTGCAGAGCGATCTTTTGTCCGTGACGATCGTCTCCGACTCCGGTACGCTGGCCGATGCCTGCTCCACGGCGCTCTACGTCATGGGGGAGCAGGAAGCCGTCAATTTCTGGCGGCAGACGGGAGGCTTTGAGATGGTGCTCATCACGGCGGATGGGCGCCTGCTCTATACGCCGGGTCTTGCGGAGAAAATCACCACGCCGGAGGAGGGTCGCTATGCCGCAGCAGCCATCGACGCCTAAGCTCCGCCCCACCGGCTGGGACGCGCTTGTTGTGCTGGTCGTGATTGCACTGGCGGCGGCCGCGGCGCTCTGGAGCTTTGCGCGCCCCACGGGCGGCGAGTTGACCGCCGTGGTCACGCACCGGGGGACGGAGGTCTGCCGCGTGACGCTGGCAGAGCTGCAGGAGACGAAAACCGTGCAGGTGGACGGGACATATCATCTGACGATCGAGATGACACCGGAGGGCGTCCGCGTGGCGCAGAGCGACTGCCCGGGCGGCGACTGCGTCCGCACGGGGACGATCACCCGCGCCGGGCAGAGCATTGTGTGCCTGCCCGAGCAGGTCGTGGTGCAGCTCACGGGCGCGAGCGCGGATGGCCCGGACGTTATTCTCGGATAGGGGGGCGGCGCGCATGAAGATTACCACGCGCCGGCTGGCGCTGTGCGCCGTGCTGACGGCGCTCGCCCTCGGCCTGAGCACGCTCGAAGGGATGTTTCCCGTCTCGCTGCTCATCCCGCTGCCGGGCATCAAGCTCGGCCTTGCCAATATCGTGACGGTCTACGCGCTCTATGCGCTGGGACCGGCATCCGCGCTCGCGATTCTGCTCGCGCGGTGTCTGCTCGGGGCGATGTTCGCCGGGAACGCCTCGGCGCTGCTGTTCTCGCTGATGGGCGGGGGGCTGTCGATGCTCGTGATGATCGTGCTGCGGCATCTGCCGGGACTCTCGATCTACGGGGTGTCCATCGGCGGCGCGGCGGCGCACAACATCGGCCAGATCGGCGCGGCGATGATCGTGCTGGGCGGCACGGCGGTGCTGGGGTATCTGCCGGTGCTGCTGGCGGTGTCACTTTTGACGGGCACGCTGACGGGCTTTGTCGCGGGACTGCTGTTCCGGGCGATGAAAAATGTGAAGCTATCTCGCTGAAAAGGAGAGGGAACATGGATAAAAAAGACGAAATCATCCTCCAGCAGCTGGAGACGATCCGCACCATGACCGAGCGGAATCTGCGCAGCATGGGCGGCGACTTCTGGGGTACACCGTTTGAAAACGTGACCGGCGCGCCAGAGAAGAAGCCCGCGTCCCAGGATGGCGGCGGCAAGCCCGCCGCCGCGCAGCCCGCGGAGAAAAAGGCGGACGAGCCGGAGCCGCTCCCAAAGGAGAACCTCGCCGACCTGCAGGCGGAGCTCGACAGCTACATCGGCCTTGCGGACGTCAAGGAAGAGGTCAAAAACCTCATCAACATGGTCAATGTCTATAAGCTCCGCCGCGCGCATGACCTCCCCACGACGGACATGTCCCTGCACATGGTGTTCACCGGCAACCCCGGCACGGGCAAGACGATGATAGCGCGCATGATGGCGCGCATCTACCGCAGTCTCGACATCCTCTCCAAGGGCCAGCTCGTCGAGGTCGACCGCAGCGGGCTCGTCGCGGGCTATGTCGGCCAGACGGCCCTCAAGACGCAGAAGGTCATCGAAAAGGCGATGGGCGGCGTGCTGTTCATCGACGAGGCTTATGCACTGAACGGTAAGAGCGAGAACGACTTCGGCCAGGAGGCCATCGACACCATTTTGAAGGCGATGGAGGATCACCGGGACGATCTCGTCGTGATCGTCGCGGGCTACACCGACCTGATGGAGAAGTTCATCCACTCGAATCCGGGTCTGGAGAGCCGCTTCAACCGCTTCCTGCTCTTCGAGGACTATTCGCCCGACGAGATGCTCGCGATTTTCAGGATGCAGTGCAAAAAGGGCTGCTATCAGCTCGCCGAGGGGACGGAGGAGCTCGTGCGCGACTATATCAACGAGGAAAACGGCGACCCGGAGACGTTCGGCAACGCCCGCGGCGTGCGCAACTGCTTCGAGCACATTCTTGTCGCGCAGAACAACCGTCTCGCGGCGATGGAGAGCGTCACGAAGGACGATCTCATGACGATTATCCCGGACGACGTGCTGTACGCGCGGGGAAAACTGGACTGATGCATAAAGCAGTCCCCGGATTTTTGGAGGAAAGGACAAAACCATGACGGTCAACGACTACCAGCGGCAGGCGATGCGCACGCTCAACCCGGCGCTCGGGAAGAAGGACGTGCTCATCAACAGCGTGATGGGCCTGTGCGGCGAAGCGGGCGAGGCCATCGACATCGTGAAGAAATGGCTCGCGCAGGGGCATGAGCTCGACCGGGCGCACCTCGTGCGTGAGCTGGGCGACGTGGCGTGGTACCTCGCCGAGGCGGCGACGGCGCTGGACGTGCCGCTCGAGGACGTGCTGCAGGCAAACCTCGACAAGCTCCAAAAGCGCTTCCCCGAGGGCTTCGATGCGTCGGCGTCCGTCCACCGGAACGAACAGGACCAATAAAAAGGCCTCCGTATATCCATTATTACAACACCAGACGAGGATGCAATTTGCGCATGTGCGATAATTTGATGGTAATCCATGAAATATATGCTGTATAAAAAGTTCTGGGCTTGTACTCGTCAAGCCGAACGCGTCATATCACATGAAGTGGTATAAAATTATGAGGGTGGTGAATCTTTTGCTTTGCCCTATGTGGGAAACGATCCGAACAAGCGACGAAATCTTGCGGTTCATGGAAAAAATGTGCTATTTTCACGATAGCTGTATCAAAGAAATGCATTATATAAGCGGTGCATATGTTGGCGAAGGTTTTGCGATGTATCCGTTAAACGATCGAAGGGTTCTGCGCATGGTCATACAGCGGCAATGCGCAAAAAACGCTATGATCGAGATGGAGTTTCAAGAGTTGAAGTGCTTAAAATTGGCTCCTGCCGATGAAGATTACACCTGTGAAATATTAGATTCGACCATGATAATAAAAGACGGAAATATTTACTGGTGTGACTGCGGTGATTTGTCAGAAGCGGATTTAGGCGCGTATGAGGGGACTTTGATCTGTGCCGCAGGGTTCCGGTGGCGCTCCGTTGAGAACCATATGGGAGAAAAAGAATTTTACCATTCTGCCGTGTGAGAACGGATGTGTGCTCTACCGGGAAGCATCGGTGCCGGCGATATACTGGGAGGTAAAATGTATGAAAAAAGTCTGCATGCTCTTGCTGATCGCGATGGCCGTGTTGTTGACATCGTGTACGATAGGCGGCCTTCCCATAAACAGATACGCGTATATGCGGGTAGATTACACCGCGGCTGCAAATGATCGCTTTGAGGAACTGATCGCGGCGGTTCAAAAGCAGGACGTCGCGGCGGTACAATCGTTATTTTCCCAAAATGCGCTGCGCGAAGCGCAGGATATGGAGGAAGCTGTCCGTGCGTTGTTTGATTACTATCAGGGCGAGATGATCTCCTACGATGATTGGGACAGTGATAATCTTAAGGGAGGGATGAATACGGATGGTACGGGCCGTCGTTGGACAGCGCTGTATTCGACGTATGATGTCGAGACGACGCAGGACAAATACCGCTTTGCGATGGAATTTATGCTGCAGGATACTGCGGATGCAGACAATGTGGGAATACGATCCCTGTATGTGATCCGATTGGCGGATGACCCGGAGCCGCAGCGTGCTTACCGGGGCGACGGAGAGAATACGCCGGGGATTAACATCTATAAAGCTACATAATACGATCCATCGCGGCGATCATTTTTGCTGAACAGAAGAAGGCAGAGAGGTAAAACTCTCTGCCTTCTTTCCGTTTATACGGCGAGTGGGGCAAGTGAACCCGGATGGATTTATACTTCCGTATCGCCTGCATCCGTGCCTTTGCGTATAAATGCGTGGATATCGAAGGAAATGCGGCAGTCGAGCATCTCGAGCGTGCGCAGGCGCTCGACGCCCTCGCGCGGGGTCTTCCAGCAGTAGGGTGTCATGCCGAAGAGCGCCTGAATATCCGCGGGACAGTCAAGGTGGATCGTCTGCTCGACATGGCGGATCGTGACGTAGCGGAAGCCCTCATACGGCGTCTGCTTGACCTCGTTGGGATAGGGCTTCTCATAGAGCACCTGCTTCATCTCCCACAGGTGCATCGCCGAGGGGACGACGTAGAGAAATGCCCCGCCCGGGCGCAGCACGCGCCGGAACTCGTCGAGCGCGAGCGGTGAGAAGCAGTTGAGCAGCAGGTCGATCGATTCGTCCGCCACCGGGAGGTGGTACGACGAAGCGACGGCGAATTCCACGCGCTTTTCGCGCTTCGCCGCAAGGCGCAGGATGAACTTCGAGATGTCGATCCCCGCCATGACGGGCGACTTGCCCGCGTCCAGCAGCGCCTGATATAGCCCCGCGGTGTAGTATCCCTCGCCGCAGCCGCTGTCGAGCACGGCGGGGCGGTCACCGGTGAGCGACACACCCAGCTCGCAGATTGCGTCCCGCAGCGGGGCGTAGTAGCCCTTGCCGAGGAAGGCGCTGCGCGCGGCGGCCATGGCCTTGTCGTCGCCGGGGGCCTTCGAGTGCTTGCGGTTGGCGGGGAGGAGGTGGGTGTACCCCTCGCGGGCGATGTCGAAGCTGTGCCCCGCGGGGCAGCGGTAGGCGCGCTCATCGCGCGTGAGCGCCGCGCCGCAGAGCGGACAGACAAAGAGGCTCGTCATGCAGGATTCGCCTCCATTGCCGCGAGGAGTTCGGCGGCAAACGCACGGGCCTGCGCGGCCTTCTCCCCGTCCATGAACGGCGCGCTGTAGCCGAGGTGGCGCGCGCTGAGCATCCCGAGCCAGCGCAGCTGCGAGTGCTTGCAGTAGCGCCGCAGGCCCTCCTCCCAGAGGTCGGCGCCGCGCTCGGGGCGGTAGCCGCAGGTCGTGACGGCGGCGACGGCGCGGCCGCGCCACAGGCTCGGCCCGCGCCCCTGATCGCCGTAGTATCTGTTCATCGCGTAGACCATCCGGTCAAGCGCCGCCTTGAGAGGGGCAGTGCAGTACCACGAGTAGATGGGGCTCGCGAGCAGGAGGAGGTCGGCGGAGAGCACGCTTTCAAAGATCGGCTGCATGTCGTCGCACAGGACGCACGCGGGGTGCTCCCAGTTGCGCTGACAGGCGCGGCAGGCGCGGCAGGGCTGGATGTCCATGTCATAGAGCGAGAACCGCTCGACTTCCCATCCGGCCTGCGTGAGCGCGTCTGTCACAGGGCGCGTCACGGCGAGGGTGTTGCTGGCCTCGCCGCGGGGACTTGCGAAGAGAACCGTACATTTCACTGAAAATCGCCTCCTGATTTCGTGACATCGTGGATCCATTTGCCGCGGTGGACGCGCACCAGACACAGCGGCACCTTGATGACGGACTCCATCTGAATCGCCGCGGCGACGAGCCAGTAGTTGCTCTGCAGCACGAGCGCGAGCGCCGCCGTGAGCGGCAGCGCCGCGAGCCACTGCGGCCCGATGTCAAACGCGGCCGACCAGAACACATCGCCGCCCGCGCGCAGAACGCCCGTCACGGCGGTGATAGAGTAGGCGTGCAGCGGGATAGAGGCAAAGCCTGTCACGGCAAGGGCCGTCGCGATGGACGCCGTCTCGCCGTAGAGCTTGAAGAGCGGGAAGATAACGGGCCGGAACAGCAGCGGCACGAGCACGAGCGAAAACACCATCAGCACGCAGCCGACGAGCACCGTCACGCGCAGGAGCGTATAGCTCAGCTCCAGCACCTCCTCGCGGCTCTGTCCCTCGCCGATGGCCTTGCCGACCATGACGGCCGTCGCCGCGCCGAGACCGAAGCAGACGACGAGAAACAGGCGGTTGAGGTTGCCCATCACGGCGTTCGCGGCGAGAAACTCGACGGAGATCGTCGTATAGCCGAGTATAACGGTCAGCATGCTGTTGCCGAGACCCCACGCCGTCTCATTGAGGATGACGGGCGTGGAGTATTTGACGAACCGGCGCAGCATGTCCCAGCCAGGGCGGCAGAAGGCGGCGAGGTTAAGCGGGATGGTCCTGCTGCGCAGCGCGCAGACGGTGCAGACGAGGAACTCCGCGATGCGGGCGCAGAGCGTCGCGACGGCCGCGCCCTCGATCCCGAGCATGGGAAAGCCCGCCTTGCCGAAGATCAGCAGGTAGTTCAGCCCCGTGTTCAGGAGCGTCGACATGCCGAAGAGCTTCATGCCGAAGGCGGCGTTTTCCACGCTGCGCTGCGCGCTGACGTAGATGGACGAGAGCATGTTGAACACATAGGAAAAGCCGATCACGCGCAGATACGGCGCGCCGAGAACGGACAGCTCGTGCTTGTTTGAGAGCAGATCCATGATCTGCACCGGCCACGCGAAGAGGATAAGCGCGAGCAGCAGCGAGATGCCCGTCCCGATGAACGCGGCGACACCGATGGCGCGGCTGATGCTCTCCTTGTCCTGCTTGCCCCAGTACTGGCTGATGAGGATGCCGACGCCCGACTGGATGCCGAACACGATCGAAATCAGCAGAAACACCGGAACGTTCGCCGTCGTCACGGCGGCCATCTCGAGGTTTCCGAGCTGGCTGACCATGAAGGTGTCGATCAGGCCGAGGGAGAAGGTAATCAGATTCTGCAGCGCGATGGGGGCGGTGAGCCGCGCGAGATAGCGGTAAAACTCCGGCCCGCGGCGCTTGGGTTGTTTTTTCATGAATTCACCTCAAAGCATGGGAAAGCGGCTGTTTTTGTGCGCGAGGAGGGCGTCGTGGAGCGCGTCGATCTCCTCAAAGGTCGTCTCCGGGCCGAAGCTCACGCGGATGACGCCCGCGGCGGTCTTTTTGTCGAGCCCGAGGGCGCTGACGACATGGCTGGCCTTGCCCTTGTGGCAGGCGGAGCCGGCGGAGATGCAGATGCCCTGCGCGCCGAGATCGGCGACGATGTTCGCGCTGGGGTAGCCCGGCAGCGACACGGACAGAATGTGCGGCGCGTCGCCCCGGCCGATCTCGGCCACCGTCGGGATGGAGAGGAGTCTTTCGCGGCAGTAGTCGCGCACGGCGGCGAGGTGGCGGCGCTTTTCGTCCAGCCCGTCGCAGTAGAGCTCCACGGCCTTGGCGAAGCCCGCGATCTGGGCGGTTGCCTCCGTGCCGGAGCGCAGGCCGCGCTCCTGCCCGCCGCCGGGGAGGAGCGGACGCAGATTTTTCAGCCGCGGCGCGACATACAGCGCGCCGATGCCCTTCGGCCCGCCGATCTTGTGCGCCGAAAGGCTCATGAGGTCGACGCCCCAGCGCACGGGGTCACAGGGAATCTTCAGAAAACCCTGCACCGCGTCGCAGTGCAGAAGCGCCCGGCTCCCGCGCGCTTTCAGCAGCTGCGCGACCTCCCCCACGGGGAAGACGCAGCCGGTTTCGTTGTTCACGAGCATCATCGACACGAGCACCGTGTCCTCGCGCAGGGCGTCCGCCACCTGCTGCGCCGTGACGTGGCCGGTGCGGTCGGGCTTCAGATAGGTGATCTCGTAGCCCTGCTGTGCGAGCCACTTGCACGGCTCAAGAATGGCGCTGTGCTCAAGGGCGGTGGTGATGATGTGCCGCCCGACGTGGCGGCCCTGCCACACGGCCGCGGAGATGGCCCAGTTGTCGGACTCCGTGCCGCAGGAGGTGAAAAACAGCTGCTCCGGGCGGCAGCCGAGCCCTTGCGCCACGGCGGCGCGGCAGCGGTCCACCAGCGCGGCGCTCTCGCGCCCGTAGGGATACTGGGCGGAGGGGTTGCCGAACTGATGGCGCAGCACGTCGTACATGACGTCCGCCACGGCGGCGGGCACCGGCGTGGTCGCCGCGTGATCGAGATAAATCATAAAACAGCACCTCTTTTGATGGTTGTTGACGGGGAGGGAGAATTTTGATATGGGATAGGGGGCGAAGAGGCTTATCCATGTCTCTGACGGGTACCATTTCCCCCGCGGGAAAAGGTACCAAAAGCGCGCCAGAAACCAAGGTTTCTGGACTTCCTTTGCGGTCGACCGAAAACGTACGGGCGCGCTTAGAAATCCAAAACCTTGGTTTTGACGGCGGTTTTTGCATACTTTTTGCCGCTGCTGGCAAAAAGTATGCCGCCGGAGGCAGAACCAGCTGATTCAATCACCTGTCCTGCGCAAAACGCTAAAAATCACTTACTGACTCATCAGCCCCAGCTGATAAAACGCCACGGCGCTCGCGGCGGCGACGTTCAGCGAGTCCACCCCGCGGGACATCGGGATGCGCACGGTGTAGTCGCACGCGGCGATCGTCCCGTCGGCGAGCCCGTCGCCCTCGGTCCCGAGCACGACGGCGAGCTTTTCCGCCGCGGCCAGCCGCGGATCACACAGCGTGAGCGAGTCGTCCCGCAGCGCCATCGCCGCCGTCTGAAAGCCCAGCGCGTGCAGCTGCGCGACCCAGTCGCCCTCCGGCAGGTACGTCCACGGGATGAGAAAGACGTTTCCCATGCTCACGCGGCTGGCGCGGCGGTAGAGCGGATCGCTCCCGGCGCTCGTGAGCAGGACGGCGTCCATCCCCAGCGCGGCGGCGGAGCGGAAAATCGCGCCGACGTTCGTCGGGTTCATCACGTTTTCGAGCACGGCGATGCGCCGCGCGGTGGCGCAGACCTCCTCGACGGTCGGCAGCTGCGGGCGGCGCATGGCGCAGAGCATCCCGCGCGTGAGATGAAAGCCCGTCAGCTTCGCCAGCACCTCGAGCGGGGCGGTGTAGACCGGGATGTCGCCGCAGCGGCGCAGAAGGTCGCTTGCCTTGCCCTCGATGTGCTTCGTCTCGATGAGCGCGGAGACGGGGACGCACCCGGCGTCGAGCGCGCGGCCGATGACGAGCGGGCTCTCCGCGATGAAGAGCGCCTGCGACGGGTCGGCGCGGCAGAGCAGCTGGTTTTCGGTGAGCCGCGCGTAGACATCCAGCTCCGGCGCGGAAAAGTCCGTGATTTCGATGATATTGGCCATGGCGATCCCTCTGCTGGCTTGAAAAAATTTTCCCCATATGGGGAAGCATACCCTTTATTATAACGGATCGCGCGCCGGAAGTCTACCCTCCATCCCGCCCATACGGTAAAAAGCAGGCACCTCGCTTCTCGGGAGGTGCCTGACGGGTGTATTAGTCACCCACGGTGATGTTCGGGGCGGTGATGACCTTTTTGGGAGAGCACGACGTGCCGTATTCGTTGGCGAAAACGATGTCCGGGTCGGGGATCGCGTGCGCGGGCGTCGGCGCGGGGACGGCGTCCGTGCGCGCACAGCCCCCCCGCGCGACGCGCGTGCTTTGTCGTCATGACGGGGCGGACGATGAATTTGATGCCCAGCAGGAACGTCATGAACACGGAGAAATTGCCCATCGTGTGCGACGGGACAAGGCTCGCCGTGAAGCTCCCGACCACGGTGAAAACCAGCACGCTCGCCATCATAATCAGGCCGTTTTTGACGTCGAGATTTCCGTTTTTGTGGTAGGTGTACGCTGAGACGGCGCTCGCGAGCACGTCGGACGAGAGCGCGATGCCCACCGCCATATACGGATCCATGCCCAGAAATGTGATGAGCATCGGGCTGATGACCGCCGCGGCACTCATCCCCGCGAAGCCTGTGCCGAGCCCTGCGCCCATACCGGCAAAAAACGTGACCAGAATGGTCAGCAGAATGTCCATGTTACTTCGTCTCCTCGAGAATTTTGTCCAGATTTTGCTCCATGCGCGCCATGGCCGCGAAGAACGCCGCACGCGTCGGCTCGTCGATGCCCGCCATCAGGCCGTCAAAAAAGTCGCTCTGCAGCGCCCGGCCGCGCTCGATGACCGGCCGGGCGCGGTCGGTACAGCGCAGCTCCACCTTCCGCCGGTCGCCCGCCACGGCCTGCCGCGTGAGATAGCCCTCCCGCACGAGCCGGTCGACGTGGATCGATACGAGATTGGCTTTGATGTGCCGCACCTCGACGATGTCCCGCGCCGTTTTATAGGTGGGGTTGTTCGCGAGGAAGAGCAGGATGTCAAACGCCGTCTGCGCAAGGCCCAGCTCCTGACACAGCGGCCGGCAGACCGCGCCGTAGGCCAGCGCCGTCTTGCGCGCAAATTCAATACTCGGATTCATAGCACACCTCTGATTCATCAAAATTAGACAGTTCAATTTTGAACTATTATAGCCCGCTACCCACTACTTGTCAAGCCCCGCCCGCAAAAACAGAAGCAGCGTATGGCATAGCCATACGCTGCTTCTGAAAGTCTTACAGAGTTCGCGCCGCCGCAGCGGCGCAAATAAGATGAAATTCGTTTTTTGCGGCGGCGTGTACGTCGCAAAAAACACTTTGCGCGGAAAGAGTGTGTTTTGCCTGCTTACAGCGGGCAAAACGCGCGGTTCGGAGCGAGACCCCATTTTTTTGCCAAAGGCCATCGGCCTTTGGCAAAAAATAACGTCAAAAGCCTGCCAGACGGCAGGCTTTTGACGCATAGTAAAGGAGAGACAAACAGCGATATTGCGCTGTGGGCTGCGGTTTACGCCTTGGGGTTCTCCTCGGCGGCGTGGCTGGAGCTATTGGCACCGGTGGCCTTCGCAACTGCGAAGCCGATCAGTCCGCAGATGATGGTCGGGATGATCCAGGACAGACCAACCTCGAAGAAGGGGGTCTTGTGCAGGAAGCCAATCGTGGCGCTTGTCATCGCGTCGATGGAGCACAGGGCACTCCAGACCAGAGCGCCGCCGGCAGCGAAGCGGCTGATGTAGTCATGCACGAACGGGATCGCGACGGAGATGAAGATCGTGGTGACGACCGGGGGATAGACGAGGTCCAGGATGGGACCGGCGATGGAGATGATGCGGTCGAGACCGAGGTTGGAGACGACGGCGGAGAACACGCACATCACGATGACGATCAGCTTGTAGGAAACCTTGCCCTTGAAGATGGTCTCGGAGAAGAAGCCGCCGACGATACCGGTCAGGCCGATAGCGGTGGTCAGGCAGGCGAGGCCAACGACGATACCGAAGATGATGGTGCCGGCCTTGCCCATGATGGCATAGACGATGGCGAGGATGAGCTCGGAGCGGCCGATCTCGGAGGTGTAGATACCGGAGACGGTGGCACCCAGATAAGCCAGACCCATGTAGACCAGAAGCAGCAGCACGCCGCAGACGATGGACGCGCCGGCCATGGTGGCGGTTTCCTTCTTCTTGGAGTAGTTCTTGGCCATGATGCTCTGCAGAGCGAGCATGCCGGTGGGAACGGCGCCGATGGCGTCGAGCGTCTGGTAACCGTTCTTCAGGCCGGAGCCGGCGACGTTCTCGATCTGAGCCGCGGTGATCTCACCGATGGGGTGGATGATTCCCATGATGATGATGACGGCCAGGCCGAGCAGCAGCAGCGGGGTCAGAATCTTGCCGACGATGTCGACAACGGCGGTCTGCTTGATCGTCAGCGCCAGAACGATGACAAAGAAGATCACGGAGAACAGGACGGTAGGGATGCCGCTGATGTTGGGGGCGATACCCAGTTCATAGGTCGTCGCGGCGGTACGCGGGACGGCGATGAACGGGCCGACGCACAGCAGGCAGATCGCGACGAGGATCTTGCCGACGGTTGCGCCCAGACGGTTGAACACGGCATCGGTGCTGCCCATGCGGAGCAGAGCGAAACAGCCCATCAGAGCCAAACCGCAGTCACCGATGAAGAACATGAGAAAACCGGTAAACCAGCTGGTACCGGATTCCATGCCGATGTACGGGGGGAACACAGTGTTGCCCGCGCCGAAGAACATGGAGAAGAGGGCGAAACCCACTACAATCATGTCGCTGACGCTAAGGCCTTCTTTTGCTTTCAGATTCATTCCTTACTTTCCTCCTTATTGAAGCAAGCCTATTTGGCTTTGACTATACGATAGCACGATTTTTCGGATTTCGGAATCAGACGAATTATATGACGATATCAATTTTTTTAATGAGGCACAAAAACCGAATGGTTCGGTAGGGCAACTTGTCAGACCAGTTGAGAAAAAATATATTGAAAAGAAACAAAATTCGTGATATTATTGCACTATGGTTATGAAACTTTGTCAAAAACAGAGAGGGTAGAATTGGAGAGAAAATGGACGAAAACAAATTGCGTGCGCTGCTGACGGCAGTGCAGTGCGGCAGCATCACCAAAGCGGCCGCGCAGCTGGACTACACGCAGTCCGGCATGACGCACATGATGAACAAACTCGAGACGGAGCTCGGCTGCCGCCTGCTGGAGCGGACGAGCCACGGCGTGAAGCTCACGGTGCAGGGTGAACACCTGATGCCGTATGTGCACAATGTGCTGCGCGCCTGCGACGTGCTGCGCCGGGAGGCAGATGAGTGCAGCAACCTGCAGGGGCAGTGCCTGCGCGTGGGGTGCTTCCCGAGCATCGCGCGCAGTTGGCTGCCGGGTGTGCTGCAGCGCTTCCGGAAGATGCATCCGGAGGTGCGCGTGGACGTGCTTGTGCGCGGAAACGAGCTGGTGGAGGCGCTGGAGGACGAGAAAATTCAGGTCGCGCTGATCGACGACCACTGTGCCCGCGGCTTCGAGTGGACGCCGCTGCTGCGTGTGCCGCTGCTGGCGGTCGTGCCGCTCGACTATCCGTGGGAGGAGAAGACCGTTCCGCTTGAGCACCTGCTGGAGGGGACATTTATCTCCGGCGCGGAGCAGGACATCGAGCCGTATCTGCCACCCGCCGCGCCGCACCTGAAGATCGACGCGGCGGACGATGCGGCGATTCTGTCGATGATTATCGGCGGGATGGGCGTTTCGGTGCTCTCATCGCTGTCGCTCATCGGGTTTGAGGATCGCGTGCGCGGGATTCCGCTGCGTGAGCCGATCGAGTGTGAGCTGGGCGTGGCCGTCCGGTCGTCGCGCACGGCGAGTACGCCCGCGCGGGCGTTTATCAACTTCCTGATGCAGCAATGTCAGCTGTGAGGGATTTTAAAAAGAGGACAGGGAGTGGCCTGTCCTCTTTTTGAATGCGCTGGGGGGTGCCGCCGACGGGTTACTTTCTGATAGTCCGGAAAGTAAGCAAAGATGCACCGGAAACCAAGGTTTCTGGACATCCTAAGTGCGCCCAGCACGTTGGAGTTGGTTATAGTGGGTCCCACACGTTTGGAGGATTTTGCAAGGGGCCAATGTTGTAGTATCGTCTGTCCTTCTGCGCCGCTGCCGCTGACGGTGCAGCAAGTAGAGACGATTCTAAACTTAAGCATCGTCCTACCGAAAATCCCGCAAGCCGACCACCTTGGTCTTGGCGCGCTTTTGGTTACTTTTCCCGCGTGGGAAAAGTAATCCTCCGCAGGCCCGACCAGCCGATTCCCCCCCCCATCTCACAAGAAAAAAAGACAGCCCCCACAGGAGCTGTCTTTCAATCTCTTTGCGCCAGGCGCTCAGTTTGCCTTCTCCATCCGGAAGGCATACCGCGCGCCGTCGGTGATGTTTGTCGCGTCTACGCCGGTCATGGCGTACTCGCCGTCGATATAGAACGCCCAGTACACCCCGTCCTTGTCATAGTCTGCGGTCATGCCGTTGACGGTCTTGACATACAGCCCGTAGCTGCTCGCTTCGCCCGCGACGACGTGGAGCTTCTGCAGCGCGTCGCCCACGGTCTTCTCGTCCGTGTGAACGGTGAAGGTGACGGCCTTGCCGTCCTGATCGGCGACCTCCGTGGTGAAGGTCTTGCTGCCCTCGCCGATCTCAGCGCCGTCCGCGACGGGGATGGCGGGGTTCATGGGATCGTCCTTGGCCGCCGTCTGGCCGCATGCCGTCAGGCTCAGCGCCAGAACAAGCGCCGCGAGCAGCGCGGCAATGTGCTTTGTTGTTTTCATGTGGTTCCCCTTATAAAATGATTTTATTCCTCCACCTCGTGCAGCCCCAGCAGCAGGTCGCCGCGATCAACGGAGACGGTGATGGGCCGCCCGATGAAGTGGTTGCTGCAACCGAGGGGAAAGTCCGGCGTGAGAACGGCGTTCTCCACCGAATAGTGCGCACCGCGGATCGTGACGCCCGCGGCCATCTCGCCGAGACAGAACACGGAGAGGATCCCGTCCGCACGCGCCGGGAAGGTGATCTCCCCTTTCCCGCAGACGGCGGTGTAAATCTCGCCGTTTCCGTAGAGCCAGCCGCGCGCGCCGCGCCGCGCAAGATACAGCAGCGCCTGATAGTTCGCGACGGTGTGGTCGCTGCGCCGTCCGCCCGTTCCGCCGTAGAGGTGGAACTCCCGGCAGCCACGCTCGAGCCCCTTCTTGATGGCGAGCATCATGTCGGTGTCGTCCTTTTCCACCGGGACGCGGAGAATGTGGTCAAACGCGGGTACCTCGCCGAGCGAGTCGAAGTCGCCCAGCAGCAGATCCGGCGTCAGCCCCGCGCTGCGGCACCAGCGCCAGCCGCCATCGGCGGCGATGACGTAGTCCGACACGTCGGGCTTGCTGCGCAGTCCGTAGTAACTGCCCGCGCCGAAAATATAACAGGCCATGAGATAGAGCCCTCCTCTCTTTGCCTCCCCAGTGTACCATACTTTGCAGCTCTTGACAAACGGTAATTCCTGTGCTACGATGAAAAAACAATCCAAGGGGCGCTGGCGCATGCCGGCTGAGATGTGACGTATTGCCGTCCGATCCCTCGAACCTGATCCGGGTAATGCCGGCGTAGGAATGCGACCATAGAATCGAAGGGTTTTCCGCATTGCGACGCCTGCATGGCTCGCCATGCGGGAATTTTTTTGTTTTTGGAGGAACACACATGAAAAACAGCAAGACACGCATCATCTGCGAGGCCGCCATTTTCATTGCCATGGCGGAAATTCTCAGTCTGATCAAGCTCTATGAGTTTCCGAACGGCGGCTCCATCAATCTGGGGATGCTGCCGATCATCCTGTTCGCCGCGCGGCACGGCTGCGGCTGGGGCTCGCTCGCGGGTCTGGTATTCGGCACGCTCGACTACCTGATCGGCAGCAAGTTCTCCATCGACTGGACAACCATCATCTGCGACTATTTTCTCGCGTTCACGGCGCTCGGCTTCGGCGCGGGTCTGTTCGCCCGGCGCAGGTGGAGCGTGTTTTACGGCACGGTCATCGGCGGCCTGCTGCGCTTTCTGGCGCATTATCTGGTCGGCGCGCTCGTGTGGGGCAAGTACATGCCCGACGAGTTCTTCGGCATGTCCATGACCAGCCCGTGGTTTTACTCGCTGCTCTATAACGGGAGCTACATGCTGCCGGACATCATCCTCTGCGCGGTGGTGTTCGCGCTGCTGTACCGCCCGCTGAAGAAGTATTTCACGGGAGCCGACCTCATCGCGGCCTGATTCTGTCCACCTTTCCGGCTCCGTCGTCCGTCACGGGCGGCGGGGCCGGTGAGCGGAAAAAAGTTTTTCAGAAAGACGCAAAAAAACTGTTGACAAATCCTGTCAGATGCGTATAATAGTATTTGTTCGTCAGGAACACAGCGGGATTGTGTAAAGGTAGCACAGCGGACTCTGACTCCGTATGTGAGGGTTCGAATCCTTCTCCCGCTGCCAAAAAGCTCTGTATTCTTTGGAATACAGAGCTTTTTTATTGATTGCCACAGCAGGTGCATAAGGAGATGATGCAGCATGATCTTTTTTACAGCAGATACGCACTTTGGACATAACAACGTGATCCGCTTTTGTGACCGCCCCTTCTCCTCCGCCGCGGAGATGGACGAAGTCATGATCCGGAATTGGAATGCGCGTGTAACCGGCGGCGACACGGTGTATATTCTTGGTGATATGTTCTTCCGCAGCACCAATGCAGAAGAAATCCTGCAGCGACTGAAGGGCAAAAAGCGGCTGATTGTCGGCAACCACGATGGCTCCTGGATGACAAAATTCGATTACGCAAGATACTTCCTCAGCGTGGACAAATTTCTGGAAACCTCGGACGGACGGCATACGCTCACCCTGTGTCACTATCCAATGCTTACCTGGAAGCATGCCATGCGGTCATATATGATCCACGGGCATATTCATAACGACACAAGCGCCGACTTTTATCCGCTGATCGCCGCGCGGGAAAATGTTCTGAATGCCGGCGTGGACATCAACGGCTTCCGGCCTGTCACCTTTGAGGAGCTGCTGGAAAATAATCGCCGCTTTAAAAAAAGCAGCTTTTATACCTGCAGTCTGTAACGGCATCATGCTGCTTTCGCACTGCATCTCCCCGGCAGAGACCTCTGCCGGGGAGATTTTTCCGCCGAAAAGGTTGACAAAATCGACCTTTGCGGCTATAATCATCGGGTAAAAAGCCGAAATGGAACAAAATCGGAGGTGAATGTTCATGGATCTTTGCGGATGTACAGGACGAAACCGGGCATGCGGTGCGCGGTCATATCGGTGCGGAATGTGGGTGTCCATGGACATGGAGTAACCACATTCCGCTTCGCTGTGTCCCTCTTTCCCGCCGCATCAGGTGTCTTGCCGTCGCAATCATCTTGACGCGGTGTATTTTTATGCCCATTTTCGGGCAGAAGGAGGACACAACTTGAAGAAGAATCTGCTTTTTAAGAAGAATTACGCGGTCGAGCTGGCGCGTGCCATCCGCGGCGCGCAGGGGGCCGCACAGCTGCGAACGCTCCTCTCGGACTACCACGAGCACGACATCGCCGAGGCGCTGACGCACCTCACGCCCACCGAGCGCGGACGCGTCGTCGCCGCGCTCGACACGCACACGCTCGCCGACATCTTCGCCTATCTCGAGGATGCGGCCCCGTACATCGGTGAGCTGCCCGTCGCGCTTGCGGCGAAGGTCATCTCCTGCATGGACTCGGACGACGCGCTCGACGTGCTCGAGAGTCTCTCGCCGGAGAAAAAGCGCGCCGTCGCGGCTCTGCTCGACAGCGGCGCGCAGGCGGACGTTGCGCGCCTGCAGACTTACCCGGACGATGAGATCGGCAGCCGCATGACGAACAACTTCATCGCCATCCAGCGCGGTCTGAGCATCCGCGGCGCGATGAGCGAGCTGGTGCGTCAGGCCGGGCGGCACGACAACATCGCCACGCTCTATGTCCTCGACGAAGACGGGCACTATGCGGGCGCGATCGACCTCAAGGATCTCATCATCGCGCGCGAGAGTGACTCGCTCGAGGAGCTCATCAGCCGCTCCTACCCCTACGTCTGCGAGCATGAGAAAATCGCCGACTGCGTCGACCGCATCGCCGACTACGCCGAGGATTCCATCCCCGTGCTGACGGCGGACGGCACGCTCGCGGGCGCGCTGACATCCTCTGACCTTGTGGAGCTGGTCGACGAGGCCATGGGTGACGACTACGCCAAACTCGGTGGTCTGTCCTCGGAGGAGGATCTGAAGGAGCCCGCGCGTGTCAGCATGAAAAAGCGCCTGCCGTGGCTGATTGTCCTGCTGTTTCTGGGGATGGCCGTCTCGTCCGTCGTGGGGATGTTCGAGTCGGTCGTGGCGGTGCTGCCGGTTGTGATCTGCTTCCAGTCGCTCGTGCTGGACATGGCCGGGAACGTCGGCACGCAGTCCCTCGCGGTGACGATCCGCGTGCTGATGGACGAAAATCTCACCGTGCGCGAGCAGCTGGCGCTGCTGGCCAAGGAGATGAAGATCGGCCTGCTCAACGGCGGGAGTCTCGGGCTCATGGCGCTGGTGTTCCTCGGGACCTATATCCACGTCTGCAAGCACTACGCGTGGCTCGCGGCGTTCCTGATCTCGGGCTGCGTGGGCATCTCGCTGGTAGCGGCGATGGTGATCTCCAGCATGGTCGGCACGCTCATCCCCATGCTGTTTCACCGCATCCACGTCGACCCGGCCGTGGCCTCCGGCCCGCTGATTACGACCGTGAACGACCTCGTCGCCGTCGTGACGTACTATGGCCTTGCGGCGATTTTCCTGATTCCCATCCTCGCGGCGTAAAAATGCCCCCACCCCGGCGCTGTCCGATGACGGACAGTGCCGGGGGTGGGGGTGTTATGCTGTTATATGGTGCAAGGTTGATGGCGTGTCCCGCCTCCGGCGGGGGTACTTTTCCCGCGCAGGAAAAGTACCCAAAAGCGCGCCAGAAACCAAGGTTTCTGGACTTCCTTTCCGGCCGACAAGCGGGTTTTCAGTAGGACGTGGCCTAAGCTTAGAATCGTCTCTGCGAGCACCGTTGCGTCAGCCGATTCCCGACCGCTACGCGGCCGCCAATCGGGACACTTCCTCGAAACCGCCTCGCTTCATCCGCCACTGGCGGC
>ERZ773242.961-NODE-961-length-30464-cov-12.731264_pt1 | contig 30464 bp, 28 predicted proteins | sample MGYA00511077_ERZ773242 | MGnify/ENA primary metagenome ERZ773242 (study PRJEB29015, sample SAMEA2737754) | human gut metagenome | biome: human gut; feature: human-associated habitat; material: faeces | place: China | collected 2012 ... | reverse complement strand
CGTCCATCGTACGCAGATAGAACTGGGGACGATAGTTGTTGTGGAACGGCGTGTGACGGCCACCCTCCTCTTTCTTCAGGATGTAGACCTCAGCCTCGAACTCGGTGTGCGGGGTGATCGAGCCGGGTTTGGCGACTACCATACCACGCTTTACCTCCTTCTTGTCGATACCGCGGAGGAGCAGACCTACGTTGTCGCCGGCCTCGCCCTCGTCGAGCAGTTTGCGGAACATCTCGACACCCGTACAGGTCGAAGTCAGGATCTTCTCCTCGAGACCTACGATCTCGACGGGATCGCCGACGTGGATGACACCGGTTTCGATACGGCCCGTTACGACGGTACCGCGGCCGGTGATCGAGAACACGTCCTCGACAGGCATCAGGAACGGCTTCTCGTTCTCACGCTGCGGAATGGGAATATACTCGTCTACGGCGTTCATCAGCTCCATGATCTTCTCCTCCCACTTCGGCTCGCCGTTCAGGCCGCCGAGTGCGGAACCGCGGATAATGGGAGCGTTGTCGCCGTCATAGTCGTATTTCGAAAGCAGGTCGCGAACCTCCATCTCGACCAGGTCGAGCATTTCGGGATCGTCGACCATGTCGCACTTGTTCAGGAAAACTACAATACGCGGCACGTTCACCTGACGGGCGAGCAGCACGTGCTCGTTGGTCTGGGGCATCGGGCCGTCCGTAGCGGCAACTACCAGGATGGCACCGTCCATCTGAGCGGCACCCGTTACCATGTTCTTCACATAGTCGGCGTGTCCCGGGCAGTCTACGTGAGCGTAGTGGCGGGTAGCAGTCTGGTACTCAACGTGCGAGGTGTTGATCGTGATACCACGCTCTTTCTCCTCGGGGGCGTTGTCGATCGAGTCGAACGAACGGAGCTCCGAGAGGCCGTTCTTAGCCAGAACAGTCGTGATAGCTGCGGTAAGAGTGGTCTTACCGTGGTCTACGTGACCGATGGTACCGATGTTTACGTGCGGTTTCGACCGGTCGAATTTTTCTTTTGCCATAGTATTTAAGTATTAAAGTATTGTTAAAAATTGTCCCAAGTTTTAATAAAATTCATTTCGCAGAACAAGCGGGCGACGCAAACTCCCCGTCCATCCGACGGAGGCGTTCGCATCACACGCTGCTGCGCATGTAGAGCGGAAGACGAGGCTCAAACTCGCGACCCTCAGCTTGGAAGGCTGATGCTCTATCAACTGAGCTACTTCCGCAAAAATATACCGTATCAGAGTCAGCCCTCTCCCTCCGCGATGCCCGCAGGCGGACACCACTGGAAATCTTGCAACTCCAACCGGCACTTTTTAGTGGGAAGTGATGGATTCGAACCACCGAAGGCGTACGCCAGCAGATTTACAGTCTGCCCCATTTGGCCACTCTGGTAACTTCCCTTGTCCTGCACCGCCGCGCTCTCCTCGCGTCGGCTTTCCGAGCCGATGGAGGGATTCGAACCCACGACCAGCTGATTACAAATCAGCTGCTCTGGCCAACTGAGCTACATCGGCAGTATTCACCGTTTTGGATTGCAAAAGTAGGCATAAAAAATTTACCGCGCAAATTATTCGTGATAAATTTTCCACTTTTTAACTCATCTCAAAGAACCGCGCCCCGACGCCGTTGGTTCACGGGCGAAATCGGGTGCAAAGATAGGAAAAGTTTTGGATAACGCAACAGCTTCCGCAAAAAATATCGTCTTTCTCGTCCAACTATGTCATCCGCCGGTCCGGGCGGCGCCCGCATTCCTCCCGGACAGCCCATTCCCGGGCCCGTCGCACCTATCTTATATTAGAAATTCCGCCTGTTTTTTCATACTTTATCCGCCAAATCCTTGTCTTTGCCAATTTCCACTTTCCATTCATTCTCCATCGCCTGCCTTCTGTTCCGTTTTTTTGTAAGTCTCATGATAATCCCACCAACGATACACACCAATCCGTTTACAAAAAGATATATCGGCAAAAAACAGATCTGCCCCATGATAAGCGGGTATGGCTCCATCTCGATCAGCCTGAAAGCAGCAATCAAAATAATGTCAATAATATATGCTCCAACAGATATTACAAACATCAAGAACCAAGTCAAGACGCACCTTGTTTTTGATGAAAACATCAGCCCGATAGCACCGGCGATTGCATACGAAACAATTATCAGCGTCACTATACCGATGTTATCGCCATACAGCATCAATGGCAACGCCGAAAGAGATAACGTCAGCGCAATCTCCCATATCCAAAATCGTTTATCGGTCAGTTTCATCGCTTTGTTTATAGCTGGAAATACAGAATATCGAAATCACAGAGGCCATAACAGCACCAATAGCAGTAATTAAACTGGACACTCCAATAGTTTCCAGATCGCTACTGATATTGGAATAATACATAAATCCATAAATTCTATGCGCCCATATCGTTGATGCTAAAAGATTAGAAGATATGACCACTATACTTTTATAATTCAGCGCAGATTTCATTATCGCCAACCCTAATAAGATCTGCATGACCAATAAAAGCAGACAATAAATGAGGCCATATTGATACAAAAAGAATCCGACAAGTATTTGAAGATAAGTAGAAAGGGAAATAAAGATAGTTTTGGCGACGGCTTTCACATCATTTCTATTGAACAAATAAAGGATTAATATACTAATCATTACAACTGCCAAATTACAGTATAAAGCGCCGTAAAGCATTTTATCCGCATTCCAATAAGAATATGGAGTAACGCAAAACACGACAATCGCCACCAAAATTATTATCCCCATGCAAATAGCTCTGCTTTTCATCGCCCACCCCCTTTCCGCCAAAGGCATATAAACAAGAATACGGCTATCCCCAAATTCAGCCACATGCCCAAAGATAACGTATTGACACACAAATAGCTTTCGTCTACCAGAAGGTCATTTTCGGTTGGTTCTACTACATATTTCAGGTGGATATAAGCATTCGCCCACGTCAAAAACTCATATATCGCAATAAGCGCAAACAGAATCATGCCGGCTATTCTCTGCCATCTTTTCATAAATTCAAGTTTTCTGTCCTTATACCCACAAAGTTATCACATTTCCGTCATAAAGCCTCGTACCGCCAGTCGCAAAGTGCTTGAACTGAACGAAAAAACCGAGATATGTCTTTCCGTGCCGATTAGGCAACGTCCTGAATGGCATTTGCACTCTGCCTGATTCTCAACGATTCAACCGCTGCAAGACGATCGGTCCATTTTTCCCGGCAGGATTTTTATACCGCTATTTTTTTATATCTTTGATCTCCAACGACAAAATCCGCTCATATGAATTACAGCATGGATACGATTCCCCTTTTCGGCCCCTACGCACTCAGGAAGCTCCGCGCGGAGGACGCCGCGGATATTTTCCGCTCGATCGACACCCAACGCCCGTACCTCGGCCGCTGGCTGCCGTTCGTCGCCGAAACCCACTGCGTCGAACAGAGCGAAGCCGTGGTGGCCGGAATGCTCGCCGACACGGCCAATCCGGTCTACACGATCCGCGACGGCGGGGCCTTTGCCGGACTGATCGGCTTCAAATCGGCCGACGCCGGCAAACGCAGCGTCGAGATCGGCTACTGGCTCCGCGAGGAGCAGCAGGGCAAAGGAATCATGACGGCGGCCGTGCGGACGCTCTGCGAAACGGCTTTCGCGCAGATGGGCATGCGGCGTGTCGAGATCCGCTGCGGCGCGGGCAACCTGCCGAGCAACGCCATTCCCCGGCGGCTCGGGTTCCGGCTCAGCCATGTGGAACCGCGGGGCGAAGAGCTCTCCGACGGAGAGTGGATCGACCTGAACGTCTACGTGTCGGAGCGGTAAAAACACAGGAGGCCACCCTCCCCGGGAAGCCTCCTTCAATCCGGCACAGCCGGGTTCTATTTCTTTTTGATCGAAGCGATCAGCTGGGCGGGCGTCGCCTGCAAGTAATTCTTGCAGAAACGGCTGAACTGCGTGTAGTGGCGGAATCCGTATTTGCTCATCAGCGCCTTGGTGCTGTCCTCGCCGTCACGGATGTCGGAGAAGACTTTGAGGGCTTTCTGACGCATCATCCAATGGTAGACGCTGTCGTTGAAATGCTCGGCGAAGCGGCGCTTGAAGACCGAAAGGCTCATGCCCGCCAGCGAAGCCAGCTCGGCCACGCCCTGCGCCTTGTCGTAGTTGTTGCAGACGAAGACGCGGAAATTGTCCTGCGGCTGAATCATCGACTGGAAGAAATAAGCGTGCTCGGTCGGCGTGTAGAGCACCTTGATCATCATGAAGAGTTCCGTGGCCTTCATCCGGTGGAACCGGACGCAGTTGGACATCTGCTGAATCGTAAAGATGGAGCCCAGAAGATGTTCGATGGAGGAATGCATCGAAAGCGTCGGGACGATCTCGGTCGGGATGACCGAATCGTAGGGCATCACCTTGTCGAAAATATCCTGCTCGCAGAACTCGATCCGGTGGATGAGCGACAGCACGACCACATGGGTATCGTCATCCTGCGCCGTAGCCAGAAAACGTTCGTTGCGGGCCAGGCACACGCATTGTTTCGAGGTAACCAGCCGGACCGTATCGGTACCGTGTTCGAGTTTGAGCGATCCCGACAGGATGAAAAGGATACGCACCATACGGTCCGCCGGGAAGACGACACCTTTTCCCGCCGCAAAGGTCAACTGCGAAAACCTGCAATAGGTCGAGTCGCCGATGCGGCGAAACGGTGCAGGGAATGTGGGACAACTACTACAATCCGCAGTGCAATTCTCTTTCAACGACGACTCTACGAACTGCGGTTGGGGTTGATAATCCATAAAGTACCAATGTGAGATTCGGAACAAAAATACAAAAAAAATCGGAAAGCCAATCTCCGAGTCGCGGCGAAAGGCAAAAAAAGTCCCCGCCGTCGTCGGCAGGGACTTTCCAGAATATTGCAAACAGGCTTCGGGGCTCTTACTTATAGCTTATTATAAGCACTTTAGACGTTTCCCAGAAGCGCACGGGATCGGTAATGACCAATTTCTCGACGACCTTGTCGCCGGCTGTCACCAGCTGATACGAATCCTCGGGATGCGACGTGACGACCGAAGCCCTTTTCTGTCCGACGGGAATCTCCGACAGCAGGCGCGAATCGGCCGCCGTGAAGCTGTCCAGATTGCCGGTCCTGCCCACCGTCAGCGTCCGGCCGATGAATCCCTGCTTGTTGATGATCTGTGCGTCGCGCAACTCCTTCTCGGGCCCCACGATGTAATAGACCGTGTTGAGCTGGTTCTGCAACTCGATCTTCTCGCCGCTGAGGTTCTCGACTTCGGCGCTGCGGACGGCCACTTCCTGAGAAAGGCTTTCGACTTCGACGCCCATTTGCGCCAGCCTTTCACGCAGCCGGTCCACCTCGGCCGACTTCTCCCCGAGCTGCGCGTTCATGTCGGCGATCATCTTTTCCAGGCTCTCGATACGCAGGTTGGACTTGCGCAGCAAGGCTGCCGAACGCTGCAACGAAGCGATTTTGTCTTTATTCTCCCGCAACAGGCGGTCGATGGCCGCGATGTCGTTGTTGATCTCCTCCACGGGGCGACGTCCTCCCTCAGCCTCGCCGGCCACGGTGATGAGATTCTCGCGCGACTTGATCAGCGCGAGGTTCTCCGAAATGGCGTTGATGTCCGCGAACACGGCGTTGATGAGCGAATCCTTGGCGCTGACGACCGTCGCCAGCGAATCGCGCTGGCTCTCGGCCTCGACGACGACCTGCCGTCCGACGCACGACGCAAGGGCTGCTGCGGCGCCCAGCGCCGCGGCGAATACGATCTGTTTCATGCAGTTTTTCATAATTACGATCAGATTGAAATCCTGTTTGCCTGCACCGCAAATATAGATATAAAAACAGTATGTCGTTCAACTATTTCGCCGCCGGACGCAAAAAAAATCCCGAAGCCGCGCCGTCGTGTAAAAAACAACGGGCCGCAACCTCCGGTTACGGCCCGTTTCGGGATCGAAACGCACAGCGCGATTACTTTGCGTTCTTCTTATCGTAGCGTTTTGCGTAGCGGCTCATAAACTTATCGACGCGACCTGCGGTGTCAACCAACTTCATCTTACCGGTGTAGAACGGGTGCGACGTGTTGGAAATTTCCATCTTATACACGGGATAGGTTTCGCCGTTCACTTCGATGGTCTCTTTTGTCGAAACGGCGGACCGACACAAAAACACGTGGTCGTTGGACATGTCCTTGAACGCCACCAAACGATAATTTTCCGGATGAATACCCTTTTTCATTTCGCTGTTTTTGTTTTAATGAATGATTTTGTCGCGGCAAAGGTAGAAAAAAATTGAGAATTAAAAATTAAAAATTAAAAATTATTTTTCCGGGAGCCCCAAAAACAAGGTTCACGGTAAAGAGTTTTTTTCCGACAGCACTGGGATTTGCTGATTTTTTTTTATCTTTGCGCCACGCAAGCGCCTCCGCAGGCGCAGGCCCGGGCCCATAGCTCAGTCGGTCAGAGCAGCGGACTCATAATCCGAAGGTCGTGGGATCATGCCCCTCTGGGCCCACTCAGAAGCGGCTTACAGCAATGTAAGTCGTTTTTCTTTTGTCTTCTCACCGCGGTTTTACGCAGGTTTACGGCAGGTTGTGTAAACCGCTGTGTAAACCATGAACGCAACAGTCGAAGTCGTTTGCTACAAGTCCAAAGTGTTGGCAAACAACGAATCCCCATTAATGTTACGGGTTACAAAAGACCGAAAACGCAAGTATTCCAGCATCGGAATCTCGGTAAACCCCGTCTATTGGGACTTTGAAAAGAACAAACCCCGCAGGAATTGCCCCGACAAAACCCGCATTGAACAGATCATAGCCGAGCAAATCAGAAAGTATCGGGAGCAGATTCTCGACTTTCAGGCGGAGGACAAGGAATTTACCCCAGCGTCCTTACACGACCGAGTAAACAACCATGCAAAGAACCGAACCGTCGGCGATCTATTCCGATCCCATATCGCCGACCTCAAATCCCAAAAGCGGTCAGGCTATGCCCTGACATTTTCCGAATTGTATAATTCGCTCATACAGTTCAACGGACACCTTGACATCTATTTTTCCGACATCGACACCGTTTGGCTGAAACGCTATGAAATGTGGCAAAGGGGGCAAAACCTTTTGGAGAACACGATCGGCAAGCGTTTCCGAACGTTGAGAGTATTGTACAATATCGCCATTGAACGTAACCTTGTCAAGAGGGACCTCTACCCTTTCCACGCTTTCAAAGTTTCCAAACTGCATCAGGCGACTGCCAAAAGGGCTATTTCCAAAGAGGAGATCATGCAGGTAATCGACTATCAGGGGAAAGATATGTATACCTGTCTGGCTATCGACCTGTTCGCTTTCTCTTACTTTTCGGCAGGAATCAATTTCGTGGATATGGCGCATCTGAAACAGAGCAACATTGTTGACGGCAGACTGATTTATACACGCCAAAAGACCAACAAACTAATCCGCCTGCCGTTACAGCCAAAGGCCCGAGAAATCATCGACAAGTACATCACCCCGTCCCACAACGGCCAAAACTATATTTTCCCTATCCTGTCCTCATTCCACAAAACCGAGGTTCAGCAACGCAACCGCTTACATAAGGTCTTGTCCAACGTAAACAAACGGTTGAAAGAGGTCGGGAAAGAGTTGGAGATACCCATAGACCTCACTACTTACGTGGCTCGGCACAGCTATGCGACCGTGCTGAAAAGGTCAGGGGTCAGCACCTCGCTGATTTGTGAAACGCTGGGACATAGTTCGGAAAAGGTTACGCAGATTTACTTGGATAGCTTCGAGAACAGTCAGATAGATGCAGCGATGCAGAATCTGTTATGAAAATGATTGAGGGGGCTATCCATTGCTGGATAGTCCCCTCTGAAAGATATGAATTGAAAGAATTGTCGTGTCCCGTTACTCTCGGTCGAAGGTTACGATCGGCAAGGAGAACATGGCGATATATGCCCCGTAGACCTCCTCTACCCCAAGTTTGATAACTGCCTGCACATTGTAATAGCCGTCGAAGACGATGTGCTGGGCGACACAGTCGGGATTCAGCCCGAGCCTTGAACAGTAGGCGTCGAAGCCTTCGACCTTGCGCAGACGGTCAGCTGTCCATACGAGGTGTCGCAGGCACAGCGTCGGGTCGGCATAGAGGTCTTCGGCATACGCCATGATGGCCTCGGCTTTCTCCTCATTCGACCACGTTGTGGTCGGAGTTGGCTTGGTTCTGCTGGCAAGCCACATTACATTCCAGAATGTGTGCTGCCAATCTTTGGTGTCCTCATCGACAACTTCCAGTTTGAATTCCTCAGTTTCCACCACCTCGTCTTTGTCGTTGAGCTTGTCGATGGTAACGGTTGCAATGTTCGAGATTTCGCTCTCGGGGGCGCTTATCGTGCCAGCACCTTGTGCAGCAGTCAAAGTAAACTTTTTTTGTTTTTTCATTTTTTTAATGAATTTACCCCGAACGCTGCGAATATTATACCAATTTGATTTTCAGATATTTATGTGATTTTATCAGACGAGAATATTAAAACCACATATTATTCCTTCACCCACGAAATAGGTATTGAAGACATTCCATAGGTCTTTTTGCAGTTTTGGAGCATATCATATGTGTTTTTATACGACAAGTCTTGTTTTGACACGATGTCAGAGCAGGCTGTCAGGTAATCACTAATGAATTGGCACAACTCCTGCGGGACAGCAGGTCTGATGCGGAGATGGTCTCGGAGGAACAAGAGGGTGTTGTATCCGAGAAAGCTGGCAAAGGTCGGCCGACGCTTGGGAGGATTGGCTTCGCTTGGTCTGGAATGACGGGGAGGATTACCCAAAGCGTCATAATGATTGCGGTATTCTCTTTCGACCATTCGTATGAACCAGTTACTGGTGTTCGGAATCTGGACGCTCAACATTCCGCCGTAAGAGAGCGAATATTTTCTGGATGGGTCGAGACCCTTTCTCTGCGTCTGCTGCAAAAACTCATATACCCGTAATACTTCCTGCCGTTCTGCTCCGTCTTGTAAAGCGAAGACCTCCTCATCCGTATATGGATGAAAAACCGAGCTCATCAACGGAGCGAGCAGGAGTGTATGAAAGATTAAATCATGCTTTGCTAAAAAATCATATTGTTCTTGTAATGCCTCCACATTTTTGTAATACGGGAGGTCGAATATAATTCCGAAATCATCGGGGAACATATCCAGATTTTGGAACATCCAGAATTTCGGAAGGAGATTCACCCGATTGTCGTCGTCCAAATTGCAAGTCGATTCGACATACCGTTGGATATACCAATAAGAAAATCCATAGAACCGTCCAAGATAAGGACAAGTTTTTTTAATGATACAAACGGGAACAGAGATAACAGCCATAGTTTTGGAATTTGAGGATAAACAAAGATAGGAAAATTCGCCTGAAATTCCTTTGAACAACCAGCCCTTAAACTTGTGTTTATTAAAGAATTTTATTATATTTGTAATAGCAAATCCGAGAATAGGGAAATTCTGCTACCATAGAAAATAAGTTTATAGGACGGGTAAGGACGGCATTATTGGCTGTCCTTGTCTTTGCTTCCTATTTCCACATTTTTTGAGTGCGAAACAGATATTTCCTTTAATACTATCAATCCAGAATCAAAAATTATGGAAGATCGCAGATAAAGAGATAGTAGGTATTGCTCAAAACTGTCCTGTGCAAACTGCTCAAAAGTGTCCTATATATACATTACCTACTTATACATAACCTAATAAGTCTTTCAGACCATGTACTACCATATCAAAGACCATAAATGATTCGACAACCGCAAGCAGGCTAAAGACCATTACGGCATTGCCTGTTTCCGAAAATTGTTGCATCTAAAAGAAATCATATTTACGAACAATCAAAATTCCATTGCCAACGATGAATTATACCGTAATCCCCAAATCAATCGTGAACTTTCAGACGGGCAACAGTAAGCCTGCTGATATTTATGTGTGAGCCGTCATTAAATGTTGCTCCGATCACAAGACGAACATTTCCCATGTAACAGAAGAAAAGCTATCCTTGCTGACGGGATTGGATGAACGAACAATCCGCCGTGTTATCAAACGCTTAAAGGATGCAGATTGTCTGACCGTGCAGACTACCGTTAACGAGGATGCAGACAGAGGATTTATAAAGCGAAATTCCTACTATATAAAGCCAGCAAACAAAAACTATTTCTTTTTGGATAACAGTTTCTTTAAGAAGAACTATCCCGCCAAGATTGCGGGGTTTCTGCTCTTGTTAAAGGCAATATGTCTTAATAATACGGATACCGTCCAATGAAGCAACAGCCAAATAGCCAAGAGTATCGGATTATCCCGCAATACGACAATTGCATTATTAAATGAATGTTTGCAATTAGGGCTTATAAAGCGGATTGCAAAGGGCTATGAACTGACAGCAGGCTGTTTTATCAATTCAGCAGTCAGAAAGACCGATGCAGGGATTTATAAAGAGATATGCGAGTTCTGCAAATCAAAGGGTATGACACCGCCAAATTGGGATAAACGGGCAATGTCTGTACTGCTTACAAAATACAATTCGATAAATTTGCCTGCATCGGAACCGATAACAATTACCTGTCAATTGAACAAGCGGTGCAAAAACCTGCCCGCAAAGGTATCGTTAGCCTACTTTGTAAAGGCTCTCGATATGCAGGAACAGTATAAGGCAGTTGCGGAACAAGCCGAACAAGCAAAACAGTACAAAGAAGAGTTCAGAGGTTTTGAATTTTAGATATACGGCCCCGTGCTTACGCATGAGGGCTTTTATCATTTAATGAAGATTAATATATTTTTGCGGGTTATTTTTTTATTAGGAATTGTGAAGTTCTTACCTAAAAAGTAGAATTTAAGAGTATTACCATATCTTTTATCGAATAAACCTATATCTTTGTCAAACAGTCTAACATCTAACTTTATGGCTTTTGACACGAATTTATTAGCAACTAAATTAAAGAGGTGTCGGAATAACTTGGAATTAACTCTCAACGAGGTATCGGCATCTTCTGGGATCTCAATATCAAAACTTCAAGATATTGAGACAGGTAAAGTCGAACCATATGGAGATGAAATTTTAATATTAGCAGATATTTATCAAGAGGATTTCAAATACTTCATTAGCAATGATAAATTATCTGCATCTGAACAAGTTGAAGAATTGTATAGAGTGAATGGAAAAACTTTTTCCAAAGCAGATAAGCATGCAATTCAGACGTTTATAAACCTTTGCGATAATGAGCAATTTGTTTGGGACTGCTTAGGTATTCAAATCAATCCATTTAGAACACCTCATATAGATCAACATTATATTAAAAAGAGTGATGGAATCCGTGTCGCAGATATGTTGCGTTTGCATATGGGATATACTGATTTAAAGGCTTATCAGAACTTATACCAAGAACTAAGAAAGATAGGAATACATATTTTTAGGATGGAATTGAATAATTCAGGTATTTCTGGTCTATTTATTCGCCATCCAAGGGCAGGTAAATGCATATTGATTAATGCGGATGAAAATATATATAGACAGAATTTTACTTTAGCTCATGAAATAGGCCATGCTTTAATGGATGGTATAGATTTCAATGTATCACTTTCTACCGAGGATGAAAGTTCTCCATTTAGGGAGTATAGAGCAGATGCCTTTGCAAGCAATTTTCTTTTGCCGAGAAATATTATTAGAAAGATTCCTAAATCATCTATAAATGCTGATTTTATAAAAGTACAAGCAGATCGATTCAGGGTTAATGTTATAGCTTTTCTTATAGCCTTAAAAGAAGCTCGGATCATCTCTGATTATGAGTTTAATAAGTATAAGCAAATCAAAATTCCCAAAGCTGAACAGCGGGATTATGAATTTGAGGATTTAACAGAAAGAATAACATTAAGCTATCAAACTGCTATAAAGAGAGGATTAACTCCTACTTATATAAAATATTCTCATAAAGCATATTATGATGGGCACATATCTGTCGAACGTTTGGCCGAGATGTTACTGACGGATATTTATGATTTACCCAATTTGTTAGACCAATTTAAATTGAAATTATAGATATATGATTGATTTCGATTTTTCCACAATACACAAATGCTCTGTAATAGATACATGTGCAATATTGAATTTACTGTCTTCATCACGTTTTTATACCGCAACAATTAATGAGACCTTTTTTTGGTGCTATACATCTTTTGTTGAATATGAAGTATTTTATAAACCCGTGAAAAAAGAGACTCCAATTATAATTAAACAACGCCAACAATTAAGGGAAGAGACAAGGAAGAAAAGGTTTAGATGTGAACATTTGTCAATTAGTGATTTACAGGAAATAGAGATATTAGAGAACCGTAAAAAATTAGGTAAAGGGGAGTTGTCAAGCATTGCATTTGCAAGAAAAACACAGTTAGCATTCATGACAGATGATGTAAAAGCCAGAAAATTGGGTGAGGCTGTTTTGGGTGTATCCAAAACGCTTACAACTCCTCGTTTATTGGGATGGCTCTACTTTAATCGAATCTTAACAGATTCTGACCATAAAACAATAATTGAAGAACATAAAACTCAAGGGAGAGGAATGTCTGAATATTACCAAGAAATTTATGAGGAGGCAATGAGAAGATTATGCACCTGCAAAATAGGTGTTTAATATTGATTTACGTTTTCCATGTGTGTGCCACATACGAACAAATACTCCAATTAATACCCCCTCCCCTATTTGGTTTGGAAAACGAAATTCGGGGAGGGATTTTTTATAACAGATTATCGAGAAAAATTGCAGAACGAATACAAAAGCCGCAACTGGAGTGATTAGTTTAATCATTTACTAATCATCTAATTTGTAGAGTTATGCAATTGAGACAATCCATGCGCCGTGCAGCCAAGATGCGGCTTGCGCTGGCGGGAGCTTCAGGTTCGGGCAAGACCTATTCGTCGCTCCTTATCGCTTACGGAATGACAGGCGACTGGTCTAAAATCGCCGTCATCGATTCCGAGAACTGCTCGGCTGACCTTTATGCCCATCTGGGTGGTTATCAAGTCCTCACCCTCGAAAACTATGCTCCCGAAACTTACATCGAGGCCATCGGCATCTGTGAGCAGGCAGGAGCCGAGGTAATCATCATCGACAGCATTTCCCATTGCTGGGATTATCTGCTGGATTTCCATGCCAACCTGCAAGGCAACTCCTTTGCAAACTGGGCCAAGGTTACACCCCGTCAGAACGCCTTTATCCAGCGGATTCTTACATCCTCCGCTCATGTGATCTGCACCATGCGTAGCAAGCAGGATTATGTGCTCTCGGACAAGAACGGCAAGATGGTTCCAGAGAAGGTGGGCTTGAAAGCCGTACAGCGTGACAACGTGGATTACGAGTTTACCGCGGTTTTGGATATAGCCATGAACCACAAGGCCACTACGTCCAAAGACCGCACGGGCTTATTCACGGGGCGTCCCGAATTCCTCATCACGCCTGCTGTGGGGCAAGCCATCCTCAAATGGTGCAACATGACACAGCCTGCACAACCGAGTGTTCAACCTCAAACTCCCTACAACCATGTACCCAGCGTTTCAGCCTAATGCAGAATTTGCCGTCGGTCTGAACTCCGACAGCCCTTTCCTCGATAACCCTGCCGCAGAGGTGGCAACGACCGTAGAGGAACAACCCGCAACACCTATTGTTCCTTTGGGTGTACGGCATAACCGCCATTTTATCGAGGCCAACACCAAGCCCGTCGATATAGCCCATTTGAGAACGGATTGCGTCGTTCCCGTATTCAGCAAGGACAACGAGGTGACCATCTCCCACCAGAGTTTTATCGAAACGGTATTAGGTGCTGCACACCGCATGTTCCCGCAGGAAGTGATCGACACTCCCGATATCGTCGTGTCCCATATCATCAAGGGACGGATTCCCGAAGCCATCCACAAACCCGTGAATCAACTCTTGGAAACCGACAAAACCATCTACTACGAACGGATGGCTTTCTGTTTCGAGATACCTACGATTTACGAGGATGTGGCAGGGAACAGACTGAATCTCTCGATAGGCGGTGTACGAGCCTACAACCACGAGAATCTCTATTCCAAGAAGACGGTGGAGAAATTCAAGGTCTTCATCGGCTTCAAGAACCTCGTGTGCTGTAACCTCTGTGTATCGACGGACGGATTCAAAAGTGAACTGCGGGTGATGGGCGTGCAGGACTTGTTCGATGCCACCTTACGCTTGTTCCGAGAATACGATGCCGAACGTCATGTAAAGCTGATGGCCTCGATGCAGGAACGACACCTTACCGAACATCAGTTTGCACAGCTTATCGGCAAGACACGGTTGTATCAATACCTGCCCACAGCTGAGCGAAAGGCATTGCCTGCTATGGAGTTTACAGACTGCCATATCAACGCCGTGGCAAAAGCGTATTACGCTGACGAGAATTTCTCACGAGGGGACAATCCAGAGATTGACCTTTGGAGGGTTTACAACCTCTTTACGGGAGCCAACAAGTCGAGTTACATCGACACGTTCCTCGACCGTTCGCTGAACGCTACCGAGCTTATCACGGGTATCGGCAAAGCCATTGAAGGCGATGCCCAGTACAGGTGGTTTGTGGAATAACCGAACGAAGACGAATACCCTTGCTGTTTCACAACGGCAGGGGTATTCTCTTTGATATGTAAATAGAGCGTAATAACCCATATTCAATGATGCTGTCAGTTGATTTATTGCGCATTAGTGTTTTTATATAAATCATAATGTTCAAAATATCGACTTTACGCTGACATATTCTCGATAATTGAGGGTTGGAATGGTTTGCAACTCCCGATTTGAGAGGATATGTCGGTTTATTCTTTATAGCGGAATATCCCAAGCAATAAAGAACTTTTTAGAACATCAATCTTGATTTTCTGAAAGTTTAACGCGTACTTTGTAACTACAATACCCCACGAGTGTTGCGTATTGAGAAACATTTTTTAACTTTGTGATGCTATCTGAACGGGTAGCGACATATTAGTTTAGTGAAAGTGTTTCGCTAATCCTTGCGTAGAAATCTGACAGTTTCAATAAAGACGAGGATAACGACAACGCTCATCACCGTATATAGGCATATATCATCTGATATATTCTATTCGGTGTGGGGTATTGTTTCTTATTCGTCTTTAGGTTTTGTCAGAACCTCTACGCAAATAACGAACAACTCCACACTTTCTTTTTGCATATAAACCCACCGCAGTAGGAGTTGATACGGTACATTGGAAATTACTATGTCCCGATTTGAGCAAGTAGCCCAAGCGGTTGCCGAAGATTCCTATTTGAAAGAATGGTTAGGGAAAGTTACGCGAATTATCGACGACTATTCTCCTGCTGAACTAACAGAAGACAAAATCATTGAAACGGTCGCAAATAGCATGATTGCTCGTAGCGGGGATGATGTCCCCAATGATAATGACCGTATTTTCTTTACAAAAATCCTATGGGTTATCCTTGAACGGACGATAGGAAATCATGAATTTCTGCCCAATGCCGAGAACGTGTTGCAAAAGAAACTACATGCAAAGCAAGTAGCCTTACTTACAGGGAAAGTTCAAAATTGATTTATTAACCTAAAATACATTTGTTATGAAAAAACTATTGGCTTATGCCGCATTATTTGCGGTGGTTGCGCTCACATCGTGTAAATACGATGATGATGACCTTTGGAACAGCGTTCACGGATTGGAAAACCGTGTCGCAAAATTGGAGGAACTCTGCAAGCAGATGAACACAAATATTTCATCGTTGCAAACCATCGTAACAGCATTACAAAACAACGTCTATGTTACGGGGACTACACCTCTTATGAAAGACGGTAAAGAAATCGGCTATACAATTACTTTCAGCAAAGGTAACCCTATTACCATCTACCACGGTAAAGACGGACAAGACGGTGAAGATGGGACAACACCCACTATCAGCGTAAAGAAAGATACTGATGGTGTCTATTATTGGACGTTGAACGGTGAATTTATCGTGGTCGATGGTGGAAAAATCCAAGCCGAGGGTAAAGACGGCACAAATGGAACCAACGGCACGACCCCGCAATTCAAAATCGAAAATGATTATTGGTTTGTTTCCTATGATAACGGAGCAAATTGGACGCAGTTAGGCAAGGCCACAGGTGAAGATGGCGTCGGTAGCGATTCTATGTTTTCGGGCGTGGATTATGAAACCAGCACGGACTATGTAATTTTCACCTTATCAAACGGTACGCAAATCAAACTGCCTACATGGTCGGCATTTGAAGCCTTACAGCGTCTTTGTAACGAAACGAATACCAATCTTTCAGCCTTACAGACGATTGTAACAGCACTCCAAAACAATGATTATATCACAAGTGTAGACCCGCTGACCGAGAACGGCAAGGTGGTAGGCTACACGATTAAGTTTGCCAAGAGTAACCCGATTGTGATTTACAACGGTAAAGACGGTGCAGATGGAAACACTCCCGTTATCGGTGTGAAGAAAGACACGGACGGCATCTATTATTGGACGCTGGACGGAGAGTTTATCGTTGTGGACGGGCAGAAGATAAAAGCACAAGGGACAGACGGTAATAATGGTGCGGATGGTTCAGACGGTGTTACGCCTAAACTCGAAATTCGAGAGGGATATTGGTGGATTTCCTATGATAACGGAACGAATTGGACACAATTAGGCAAAGCCACGGGAGAGGACGGCAAGGATGCAGACAGCATTAAAATCACGCAGGATGAGAACAATGTTTACTTTGAATTGGCAGATGGTACGGTAATCACGATTTCCAAAACGGGACAATCGGCAGACCCGAATATCATTCAATTTGAAGATGCATTAGTAAAGGCTATCTGTATTACTAATTGGGATAAAAATGAAGATGGAGCCCTGTCATACGAGGAAGCCGCTGCTGTAACAACAATTGGTACAGAGTTCAGCGAAAAAGGGATATATGCATTTAATGAATTACAATATTTTACTGGCTTAACCTCAATTCCTAACGACGCATTTTTGAATTGTAACGAGTTGTTATCAATAAAATTACCCGATAATATTATTTCAATTAATGTAGCTGCTTTTCGAGGTTGCGCTTCTCTGAAAAAAATTCATATTCCTGCAAATGTAGAATCTATTAAGTTGCAAGCGTTCTATGGTTGTATTTCATTGATTTCCATAGATATTCCTGCAAGTGTAAAAACTATTCAAGCTGGTGCATTCTCCAATTGTCGCAAACTGGCATCGGTTACCTTTGAAAAAGGCTCTCAACTCAAAACTATTGGAGAAATAATTCCTTCAAATATAACAAAAGGTGCATTTACTAATTGCACTTCATTGACTTTTATTGAAATTCCTGCAAGTGTAGAAACAATTGAAGCGGCTGCATTTAAGGGTTGCTCCTCTCTGACAACTATAACATTCGAGAAAGATTCACAGTTAAAAATCATTGGTGGGGGTCGTGATGCTAGTGCTTCTCCTGTTACTTATTATGGAGCTTTCTGCAGCTTAAAGAATCTTACGACCTTAGATATGTCCGAATGTACCCAAGTAGAAGAAATCGGAGAAGGAGCATTTTCTAATAATTCTGAACTTCAAATATTTAGAATTGGGACCTCAATACCTCCTACATGCGATAACAATACATTCTATCATATAAACTCTAATTCTGTACTTAAAGTACCGTCAGGGTGTATTAACGCATACAAAGCCGCAAGTGGTTGGAAGAACTTTGCAAGCATTACAGGATTAGATGAATAAATGTTAAACATTAGTCTGCGATACTTCGGTATTACAAAGGTGTATTATTCAATTTGATATGATTCAGTCATTTAAGATGGTCTTTGATGCCAACCGTATTTCAACTCAAAAAATTAGAGAAATCATTGAAGAATTAACAGAATTGGGAGTATATGATTCTAAAACAGGCATGGTTTCGTATGACAATGATGATAAAGTTTTAGAGCAAAAGATAATTGCAATTCTTGATAATATAGTTCAAAACCATTGATTGCTATTTTTAGGACAGACTTGTGCAAAAGGGTTAATATATAGACCCTCTGCCCAAGTTTGTCCTTTCTATTTTACTTGCATAAGTCATTAATTTTTCGTATATTTACATTATAATCAAACATATAATTAACAACATAAATTTTAGCTAAAATGAAAAGAAAAACACCGAAAATTGATTGAGAGGCAAAAACCGAGACTGTCGATGATATTCAGTACTCCTATATTGCCAAAGCCGTAACTTACGCACGTGATTGCAATGTCTGCCTGTTCGTAGGACGCAAAACAGCCGAACCTGCACCATTGAAATTCACTTATTATTTAGAACTCGACATCGCCCCTGAAAAGGATATGACGATTCGATTCTGCAAACGAGGGCAGGACATAGCAGGATTTTCCTTTCGGTTAGCCCCGCAAGATTGAAAAGCTGGGATTCTCGTGCTTCCATGATCCAACCTTATAACATTTCCCAAGTCCAATCACACCCTCAATCTGTTTGAAGCACATATCAAGAGCGATACAGTCGTATTTGACTACACATCATTAGAGGGCAAGCAGAAAGAATTTCGTTTCCCGCTGACTGGATTCAAAGAAAAGTATTTAGAGCAGTTCATATAAATCAATAAATGTAATCCTTAAAAAACAATAATATAGTTTCAAAACTCTGCTTTGGAAATAATTCTTTAAGGCGAGATGAGCACGAAAGACTATCCATTTGCATCCATTTTATTTCAAATCGCTGGATAACAGGATTCGTATCGACTTTCACGGCCTTACATGACAAAGATATGTGATAACCTGCCCATTCGCACGATATTGAATTGTTTATGCAATCAGAGAATCTAAATTTGCATTTTGACGAATCTGAATTTATATTGAGCTGTGGATAAATCAACCAACATTGACCAATAAATTGACATAGTTGACTGTAAAACTGATCTGCTTGGGAATCTAAAAACTCATCAATGGATATTCTAAAGTTTTCTAATATACATAACAAATGGGTAACTTGATTATAGGTGGAGATAAAATAATTAAACCCATTATGTCCATTTTGCCAGCTATACGGTGGAATATCCTCTTTCTTGATATTGTAATCGGATTGGGTTAAGAAATGGGTAATGTGCCGAATGTTGGTAATTATTTTTTCACAATTCTCATATTTCCGCATAATAAGGTCTGCCAACCGCTCGCAAATAGCAGGAAACGTATCTTTACTAAAAGGTATTTTCTGTAAAATCCATTCTTCAATCACATCATTCAATGAATATTCATAGGGCGTGGAAGACGAAAATTTATGGATATAACCCGTAAAATCTGTTCTCTCCCCATAAAAATGATGAAAGATATTCTTGATGTTTTGAAAATGGCAAACCAACAATATTTTATCGAAATTGTATTTATTCAAAGGGTTGCCATGTGCAAGTTTTTGTTCTGAATAATCTTGCATATCCCAATGTGCGGAAAATACATTGAGGATGCGGAATATATGGGCAGGATCAATTCTATCCATATCTTCAATAACAAGGATAACTTGCCTGCCACCATTTTCTTTAATATCTGTTATTAGTTGATAAATAATCCGTGATATAGGATCAAATTCATATATCCCTCCTCTTTGGCTTGCAAATTCATCCAAATATGATTCGATACTATCGGACTGGGAATGATTGGCTTTCTCTGAAAAGTCTTTGAATTTGGCAATGTTGTCCCGAAATACTTTTATAGTATCTTGGGGAATATTGGCCAAAGAGGATGCAATTAAAGAAACAATATCTGATACAAGGTCTTTTCCATGTTGATTTAGGAATTCCCATAATCTCAATGAAAAGCCATATTTTTCATCCGAAAAATCAATCTCGGATGTCATCAAGATTTGCAACAATATATCTCGCTTAATGTACTCGAAAATATCCTTGTTCTCTGCAACTTGATAATTTACAGGATATATAGTGATGAATATATATTTATCGGATAATTGCTTCTTAACTTCATTCAGAAAGAAACTCTTTCCGTCTCCAAATCGGGCAGATAAAATACCACGGCAATTATTATTAAGATAGTCAGAGAAAGTCGTGATTTCGGAATCTATCGGAATGATGTCACTCATAATGCTTGGGTTATTACGCATATCAAAAATACAATATTTCCTTTATAGATACAAAAGCAACACAACATTCTTAAAAGGAGAGACCAGGAAGGAGGGGGGGGGTCACCGATTTTCCACCCAAGTTTCGTCTTTTTTCTTAACTTTAACTAATTATTATTAACCCTGCAACTTGTGTAAACCGCTGTGTAAACCGCAAATATCGAAAGGAGTTTTCTGCAATAAAAATGTGCCCCACAACGCACTCTGACGCACATTTAGCCCATAGCTCAGTTGGTCAGAGCAGCGGACTCATAATCCGAAGGTCGTGGGATCATGCCCCTCTGGGCCCACTCAAAAGGGGCTGTCTGAAATTGTCAGACAGCCCCTTTTTCCGTTATTTCCCGTCCGCCGAACGGATCTCCGTGCGGCGTATCTTGCCGCTGATGGTCTTGGGCAGCGACTCCACGAACTCGATCACGCGCGGATATTTATAAGGTGCCGTGATGCGTTTCACATGGTCCTGCAACTCCTTGACGAGCGCCTCCCCGGCCTGCGCGCGGTATTTCTCCGCAAGGATGATCGTCGCCTTGACCACCTGCCCGCGGATCTCGTCGGGAACGCCCGTGATGGCGCACTCCACCACCGCAGGATGGGTCATCAGCGCACTTTCGACCTCGAAAGGCCCGATGCGGTAGCCCGAACTCTTGATCACGTCGTCGGCGCGTCCCACGAACCAGTAATATCCGTCCTCGTCGCGCCACGCCATGTCGCCCGTGTAGTAGATCCCGTCGTGCCACGCCTCGTGCGTCAGCTCCTCGTTGAGATAATACTCCTTGAAAAGCCCCAGCGGCTTGCCTCCGTCGGTGCGGATCACGATCTGCCCCTGCTCGCCGTCCTCGGCCGAACGGCCGTCGGAGGTCACGAGGTCGATCCTGTACTGGGGATTGGGCATGCCCATGCTCCCGGGCTTGGGTTCCATCCACGGGAAGGTCGCCAGCGTCAGCGTGGTTTCGGTCTGGCCGAAGCCCTCCATCAGACGTATGCCCGTCAGACGCTGGAACGTGTCGTACACGGCGCCGTTCAGCGCCTCGCCGGCCGTCGTGCAGTACTCCAGCGACGAGAGATCGTATTTCGTGAGGTCCTCGCGGATGAGGAAGCGGTAGATCGTCGGAGGCGCGCACAGCGACGTGATGCGGTACTGTTCGATCTTGTGCAGAATCTCCGCGGGCGTGAACTTCTCGTGGTCGTAAACGAAGATATTGGCCCCGGCCAGCCATTGCCCGTAGAGTTTGCCCCACGCGGCCTTGGCCCACCCCGTGTCGGCGATCGTCAGGTGCAGGCTCCCTTCGTGGAGGTTGTGCCACAGCAGGCCCGTGGTGATGTGACCCAGCGGATAGGTGAAATCGTGGGCCACCATCTTCGGCTCGCCCGTCGTTCCCGACGTGAAATACATCATCATGATGTCGTCGTTGGCGTTCGCCCGCTCCGGACGCACGAAGGGTTCAGCCCCGGCAATGCCCTCGTGAAAGTCGAGAAAGCCCGCGGGAACCTCGGGACCCACGCTTATCAGCACCTCCGCAGTGGGGCTTTCGGGCATGGCCGCCGCGATATGGTCGGTGATGACCGTCTCGCCCGCCGCCACGATCGCCTTGATCCGGGCCATGTTGCAGCGGTAAACGATGTCCTTCTTGGTCAGCAGGTGGGTCGCGGGAATCACCACCGCCCCCAGCTTGTGCAGCGCGAGGATCGAGAACCAGAATTCGTAGCGGCGTTTGAGAATCAGCATCACCGCGTCGCCCTTGCCGATGCCGAGGCTCCGGAACCACGAGGCCGTGCGGTCACTCTCGCGTTTGAGGTCGGCGAAAGTGAACTGAATCTCCTCGCCCTGGTCGTTGGTCCACAGCAGGGCCTTTTTGTCGGGCTGCTCCGCGGCATAGGCGTCAACAACGTCGTAGGCGAAATTGAAATTTTCGGGGACGCGGATATGCAGGTTCCTGCGGAAATCCTCCTGCGACGCAAAGGAGGTCTGCGTTAAAAATCGTTCTACCATAGCTTACATGATTATGGCCAGGAAACGGACCGTTTTTCCGTCGAGGGCTTTCATTCCGTGGGGCTGCGCCGAGTCGAAATAGAGGCTGTCGCCCGGTTCGAGCTCGAACTCCCGGCCGTTCAGGCTGATCAGCAGACGCCCCTCCAGCACGTAGTTCATCTCCTGCCCGTCGTGGAAGTTCAGGTGCATCGGGGCGTCGGCCGGAGCCGGCTCCACCGTCACGATGAAGGGGTCGATCTTCCGGCCGCGGAATCCCGAGGCCAGCGCCTCGTAGCGGTACGCCTCGCGACGCTCCACCGCCACGCCCTTTCCGGCGCGGGTGATGAAATAGGAGTTCATCCGGGGCTCCTCGCCGAACATCAGCACGTCGAGGCTGATCCCGTAATGGCGGGATATGGTTTGCAGCACGTTGACCGAAAAGTCGGTCTGCCCGCTCTCCATGGCCCGGTATTGTTCGAGGGTCAGATGGCAGCTTTCGGCCACCTCCTGCTCCGACAGTTCGAGCACTTCGCGCAGCCCGCGCAGACGGGTTGCGATCGATTGAATAGGATCGTCACACATGGTCGTATCGTTTGTTTGGGTAAATCCGAGCCGCCCTAACCACAGCGGCAAGTCCGCGGTAAATATACTGAAAATTTTCAATATATACTTAGGTGTGGCGGCGGCCTGTCAAAAAAACGGTCCGAATTTTGGTTTTTCCGAATGGAATCGCTATATTTGCATCCGAAGAGAACGACAATGACGACTTTCAACCATATCCATCATCACCATCACCGCTTTACCGAGGGGTAGGTCGATCATGTATATGTGAAACAACGCAATTATATGAAGCTCACCCCCTGCGGGTGGGCTTTTTCATATGCCGGGCCGCAGGTGGGTGTCCGAAACGAAAACAATCAACACACACCGAATATGCTGAGAATAGCCATCCAGGCCAAGGGCCGACTGAACGAACAGAGCATCGAACTGCTTTCCGAAGCAGGCATCCGCGTTGCCGAGAGCAAACGCAAACTCATCTCCCGCGCCGAGGGATTCCCGCTGGAAGTCCTCTACCTGCGCGACGACGACATCCCGCAGGCCGTGGCCATGGGCGTCGCCGATGTGGGCATCGTGGGGCTGAACGAGGTCGCCGAGAAGGGCTTCACCGTCGAACAGGTCATGGACCTCGGGTTCGGGGGCTGCCGCATCTCGCTGGCCGTGCCCAAATCCACCCCCTACGAGGGTCCCGACTTCTTCCGCGGCAAGCGCGTCGCCACCTCCTACCCCAACATCCTCGCCCGCTACTTCGCCGAGCGCGGCATCGAGGCCGAGATCCACACCATCGAGGGTTCCGTGGAGATCGCCCCGGCCGTGGGCATGGCCGACGCCATCTTCGACATCGTTTCCTCGGGCGGCACGCTCATATCGAACGGGCTCACGGAGGTCGAAAAGGTCTTCTTCTCCGAGGCGGTGCTCATCGCCTGCCCCGGGCTCGACAGCGACAAGCGCCGCGAGATGAAGCAGCTGACGTTCCGTTTCAACTCGATCCTCGACAGCCGCGGAATGAAATACGTGCTGATGAACCTCCCGAAGGAGCGGCTCGACGACGCCATCCGCATTCTCCCCGGCATGCGCAGCCCGACGGTGCTGCCGCTGGCGCAGGAGGGATGGTGCTCGATCCACGCCGTGATCGCCCAGGAGCAGCTCTGGGAGCGCATCGAACGTCTCAAAGAGATCGGAGCCGAAGGCATCCTGATCCTGGCCCTCGAAAACATGATCCGCTGAAAATCCGAACCCGATATGGAAATCCTCAACATCTACCCCAACCCCGAACGCTCCGAGTGGGCGGCCCTCACCGAACGCTGCACGCGCCGGGAGGAGGAGATCACCCGTCAGGTGACCTCGATTCTCGACGAGGTGCGCACCGGCGGCGACCGGGCCCTGCGCGACATCACCCGCCGCATCGAGGGGCGCGACTGCGAAACGTTCGAAGTCCCCGCCGATGTCCGCCGCGCGGCCGCAGCGCTCATTCCCGAAACGCTGAAGGAGGCCCTCGACACCGCCAAAGCCAATATCGAAGCCTTCCACCGCGCCCAGCTGCCCCCCGAGGTCAGCGTCGAACCGATGCCGGGCGTGCGGTGCGTCCAGCGCGCGCTGCCCATCCGCCGCGTGGGGCTCTACATCCCCGGCGGCAAGGCCCCGCTGTTCTCCACGGTGCTGATGCTGGCCGTTCCGGCCCGCGTCGCCGGATGCCCGGAGGTCGTGCTCTGCACCCCCGCGCGTCCCGACGGCACCATAGCCCCCGAAATCCTCTATGCCGCCGACCTCTGCGGCGTGGACCGCGTCTACGCCGTGGGCGGCGCGCAGGCCGTGGCGGCCCTGGCCTACGGCACCGAGAGCATTCCGCGCGTGGACAAGATCTTCGGTCCCGGCAACCGCTACGTCACCAAAGCCAAACAGTTGGTCGGCGCCAACGACGTGGCCGTCGATCTCCCGGCGGGCCCCTCGGAGGTGCTCGTGCTGGCCGACGACGAAGCGTCGCCCGACTTCGCCGCCGCCGACCTCCTCTCGCAGGCCGAACACGGAGGCGACAGCCAGGCAGTGCTGGTCTGCGCCTCGGAACGCTTCGCCCGCGACACCCGGCGCGCCGTCGAAGAGCAGCTGCAACAGCTTCAGCGCGGCGACACCATCCGCGAAGCGCTCCGCCAGAGCCGCATCGTGGTGCTCGACAGCCGCGAGAAGATGATCGCCTTCGCCAACGCCTACGCTCCCGAGCACCTGATCGTCTCGATGCGCGACGCCTGGGAGGCCGCGGCGCAGATCGCCGCCGCCGGCAGCGTCTTCATCGGGCCGTGGTCGCCCGAGAGCGCCGGCGACTACGCCTCGGGCACCAACCACACGCTGCCCACGGGCGGCTGGGCGCGGGCTTACAGCGGCGTCAACACCGATTCGTTCCTGCGCAAGATCACCTATCAGGAACTCACCCGCGACGGGCTTTCGGCCCTCTCCCCGGCGATCGTCGCCATGGCCGAGGCCGAAGGGCTCGGGGCGCACGCCGCCGCAGTCCGCGTCCGTCTGAAAAAAGAGCGCCCATGAAGACCCTCGAACAACTCGTGCGCCCCAACATCCGGGCGCTGAAACCCTACTCCACGGCCCGCGACGAATACGCCGGCGGGGAGATCACGACGTGGCTCGACGCCAACGAAAACCCCTACGAAAACGGCGTCAACCGCTATCCCGACCCGCACCAGAAGGAGCTGAAACGGCGCATCGCCGCGCTGAAAGGCGTGCGCGAAGAGCAGGTCTTCATCGGCAACGGCAGCGACGAGGCCATCGACCTCGCCTACCGCATCTTCTGCCGCCCGGGCACAGACAACGCCGTTTCGATCGCCCCGACCTACGGCATGTACCGCGTCGCCGCCGACATCAACGACATCGAGATGCGCGAGGTGCCCCTCGGCGAGGAGTTCTCGCTCCCGGTCGAAGCGCTGCTGGCCGCGGCCGACGAACGCACCAAACTGCTGTGGCTCTGTTCGCCGAACAACCCCACGGGCAACGCCTTCCCGGCGGCCGACATCGAACGGCTCATCCGCCGTTTCGACGGCATGGTCGTGCTCGACGAAGCCTACATCGACTTCGCCTCCGGACCGGGATTCCTCGCGCGGCTCGACGAGTTCGAAAACCTCATCGTCCTGCAAACCCTCTCCAAAGCGTGGGGCATGGCAGGACTGCGCCTCGGGCTGGCCTTCGCGTCGGCCGCCGTCGCAGAGCTCTTCGCCCGCGTGAAATATCCCTACAACATCAACTGCCTGGCGCAGGCCGCCGTCGCCGAACGGCTCTCGTTCGACATCGCAGGGCAGGTAGCGCGGCTCCGCGCCGAGCGCGACGCCATCGCCCGGGCCCTCACGGCATGCCCCGCCATCGAACGGGTCTACCCCTCGGAGGCCAATTTCGTGCTGGTCCGCACCCCCGATCCCGACCGCCTTTACGACGCGCTGATCGCCGCCGGCGTCATCGTCCGCAACCGCTCGCGCATCCCGGGGTGCGAAGGGTGCCTGCGCATCACCGTCGGGACGCCCGAGGAGAATGTCCGGATGCTGGAAACCGTCAAAAATTTCACCCTATGAAAAAAGCCCTCTTCATCGACCGCGACGGCACCGTCATCGCCGAACCCGCGGACGAACAGATCGACAGCCTCGAAAAACTCGCGTTCGTGCCCGGAGCCATCTCCGCGCTGAAAGCCCTCACGGGCCTCGGGTTCGACCTCGTGCTGGCCACCAACCAGGACGGGCTGGGCACCGCGTCCTTTCCCGAGGAGACTTTCTGGCCGGCGCACGAAAAGATGCTCTCGACGCTGCGGGGCGAGGGCGTCGCGTTCGACGACCAGCTGATCGACCGCACCTTCCCGCACGACAACGCCCCCACGCGCAAGCCCGGAACCGGGATGTTCGGCCGCTATACGGGCGGCGAATACGACCTCACGGCGAGTTACGTCATCGGCGACCGCGTGACCGACATCCTGCTGGCCCGCAACCTCGGGGCCCGGGGCATCCTGCTGGCGCCCGCCGCCGAGGGGCTCCGGATGCTCGACGAAGCCGGGGCCGCCGACGCCTGCGCGCTGGTCACCGACTCGTGGGCCGAGATCGCCGAGTTCATCCGCCGCGGCGAACGCCGGGTGGAGGTCCGGCGCGAGACCCGTGAGACGCAGATCACCGTCCGCCTCGACCTCGATGGCCGCGGCGACTTCAACGGCGAGATCTCCACGGGCCTGCGCTTCCTCGACCACATGCTCGCGCAGATCGCCCACCACGGCGGCGTGTCGCTGGCCGTGGATGCCCGGGGCGACCTCGACATCGACGAACACCACACGATGGAGGATGTGGCCATCACCCTGGGCGAGGCCATCGACCGCGCGCTGGGCACGAAGGCCGGAATCGCCCGCTACGGCTTCGCCCTGCCGATGGACGACTGCCGGGCGCTGGTGCTCCTCGACTTCGGGGGCCGCATCGACTTCGAATGGGACGCCGAATTCCGCCGCGAGCGGGTCGGCGACGTTCCGACGGAGATGTTCCGCCACTTCTTCCACTCGCTCGCGTGCGCCGCACGGTGCAACCTCCAGATCTCGGCCCGCGGCGACAACGACCACCACAAGGCCGAAGCCATCTTCAAAGCCTTCGCCCGCGCCCTGCGCATGGCCGTCGGCCGGCAGGGCTTCGGATACGACATTCCCAGCAGCAAAGGAGTCCTATGATAGCGGTAGTCGATTACGATACGGGCAACCTGCGGTCGGTTGCCGACGCCCTGCACCGCGCCGGGGCCGAATTCATCCTCACGGCCGACCCCGCGCTGCTGCGCCGCGCCGACCGGGTGATCCTGCCGGGGGTCGGGGAGGCTTCGTCCGCGATGGCGAAACTCCGTGAACGGGGTCTCGACACCGTGATCCCCTCGCTCACACAGCCCGTGCTGGGCATCTGCATCGGCATGCAGCTGATGTGCCTGTCGAGTGAGGAGGGCGACGCCCGCTGCATGGGCATCTTCCCGACGCGGGTCCGGCGGCTTCCGACGCTCACCGCCGCGGGCGAGCGGCTCAAAGTCCCCCACGTGGGCTGGGACACGATCTCGGAGCTCCGCACCCCGCTGTTCGACGGCATGGCCGAAGACACCTATGTATATTACGTCCACTCCTTCGCGGCGGAACCGTGCGCGGCGACCGTCGCCACGACCCGCTACGGAGTTCCGTTCAGCGCAGCGCTCGGCCGCGGCAACTTCTTCGGCACGCAGTTCCACCCCGAAAAGAGCGGGCGGGCGGGCGCGCTGATCTTACAGAATTTCCTAAACCTCTGACACCATGATCGAAATCATACCGGCAACGGACATCATCGACGGCCAGTGCGTGCGCCTGACGCAAGGCGACTACGCCAGCCGGAAAACCTACTACCGTGACCCGCTCGAAGCGGCCCTGCGCTTCGAGGAAGCGGGCATCCGCCGTCTGCACATGGTCGATCTCGACGGCGCCAAAGCCTCCGAACCCCGCAACCTCGCGGTGCTGGAGCGCGTGGCGACGCGGACGGGGCTCGAAGTGCAGTACGGCGGCGGCATCAAGAGCCGCGAGGCGCTGCGCAGCGTCTTCGACGCCGGGGCCGGCCGCGCCATCTGCGGCAGCCTCGCCGTCCGCGAACCCGAACGCTTCGCCGAATGGCTTACGGAATTCGGACCCGAACGGCTGATCCTCGGGGCCGACATCCGCGACGGCGCAGTGGCCATCCAGGGCTGGCTGGAGAGCTCGGCGCTCACGGCTCCCGAACTGATCGGGCGCTTCCTTCCGCAGGGACTTGCGCAGGTCATCTGCACCGACATTTCGCGCGACGGCATGCTGTGCGGCCCCTCGGCGGCCTTCTACGCCGAGTTGCAAAGCCGCTTCCCGGCCGTGGAGATCACCGTCAGCGGCGGCATCTCGGGGATGGACGACATCGGGGAACTCGACCGGCAGGGACTGCGGAGCGTCATCGTCGGCAAAGCCCTCTACGAAGGGCGCATCACCCTCAAAGAACTCGAACGATGCTTGCGAAACGCATAATCCCCTGCCTCGACATCCGCGACGGCCAGACCGTCAAAGGGATCAACTTCGTGGGGCTCAAACAGGTCGGCGACCCCGTGGAACTCGGCGCGAAATACGCCGCCGAGGGGGCCGACGAACTGGTCTACCTCGACATCAGCGCCTCGGAGGAGGGCCGCCGGACCTTCACCGAGCTGGTTTCGCGCATCGCCGCGCGCATCGACATCCCCTTCACCGTCGGGGGCGGCATCTCGTCGGTCGATGACGCCGGGCGGCTCCTCGACGCCGGGGCCGACAAGGTCACGCTCAACAGCGCCGCCGTGGCCGATCCCGCACTGATCGACGCCATCGCGGCCAAATACGGTTCGCAGTTCGTCGTGGCGGCGATCGACGCCCGGACGGTCGGGGGCCGCTGGGTCGTTACGACCCACGGCGGCAAACGCCCCACCGACCGCGAACTCTTCGCCTGGGCCCGCGAGGCCGCCGACCGCGGTGCGGGCGAGATCCTCTTCACCTCGATGGACCACGACGGCACGAAGAACGGCTATCCGTGCGACACCTTCGCGCGGCTGGCCGAACTGCCCGTCCCGATCATCGCCTCGGGCGGCGCCGGCACGGTGGACCACATCGCCGACGTGCTGACCCTCGGCCGCGCCGACGCAGCATTGGCCGCCAGTATCTTCCACTACAACGAAATTCCGATCCCCGTGCTGAAACGGGCTTTGAACGAACGCAACATAAACGTCAGATTATAAAACCGCTATGAAAATCGAAGCAAAACCGTTCTCGGCGCTCGACGCCGCGAAACTCCCCGGCGGGCTCGTTCCCGCCGTCATCCAGGACGCCCGGACCCTGCAAGTGCTCATGCTGGGCTACATGAACGAAGAGGCTTACAACAAGAGCCTCGCCGAAGGGCGCGTCACCTTTTACAGCCGCTCGCGCCAGTGCCTCTGGACCAAAGGCGAGACCAGCGGCAACTGGCTCGACATCGTATCCATCGCCGCCGACTGCGACAACGACACGCTGCTCGTGCGCGTCATCCCCCACGGCCCGACCTGCCACACGGGTTCGAAAACCTGCTTCGGGGAGGCCATTCCCGAGACCGAGGGCTTCATCCGCTACCTGCAAAGCGTCATCCAAGGCCGCCACGCCGAGATGCCCGAAGGTTCCTACACCTCGAAGCTCTTCAACCGGGGCGTGAACAAGATCGCGCAGAAGGTCGGCGAAGAGGCCGTGGAAACCGTCATCGAGGCCGTGGCCCAGAACCGCGAAGCGATGATTTACGAAGCTTCGGACCTCATCTACCACCTGCTCGTGCTGCTCGAAGCTACGGGCTGTTCGATCGCCGATCTCGAAAAGGAACTGGCACGCCGCCACTCCTGATCCCCGACCGGTCCGGAAATCCGGACCGCAGAGCGCAACGCCGCAGCGTGCTGAAAAAGCATACTGCGGCGTTTTTTCGTTCCCATTCGACATTTTTTCGTCATTTCCGGCTGTAATCTCCGCAAAAAAAGTTACATTTGTGAAACAGACTCCGAAATAGAAACACCACAACTTACCCGGTTAAGAACCGCGATAGCAATAGAAACTACCTAAACCTATATCTTATGAAACGAAACTTATGCCGAAACCTGTTCCGCACGCTGGCCGGATCAGGGATCATCGCGGCCTGCCTCTGTTCGTGCGGGTCCAAGCACAACACCCTCACCGAAGCCGAAATCGCCGACGGCTGGCAACTGCTCTTCGACG
>ERZ773242.960-NODE-960-length-30465-cov-6.910062_pt1 | contig 30465 bp, 31 predicted proteins | sample MGYA00511077_ERZ773242 | MGnify/ENA primary metagenome ERZ773242 (study PRJEB29015, sample SAMEA2737754) | human gut metagenome | biome: human gut; feature: human-associated habitat; material: faeces | place: China | collected 2012 ... | reverse complement strand
ATCTGTATCAGATTATGGCGAATGAACTGAAGATCCCTCATGTGGTGGTTTCATCCGTATACATGCTGGTACAGGCATTGGTGATAGTCGGATACTTCTATTTTTATTCGTATGGTTATTGGTATTTGTTGGCTACCGTACTTATATTGGGTACGCTATACGTGTTGTTTATGAAAAAGTATTTTCGACTACATCTCATGAATAAATAGGCTGAGAAATATATAAACCTTTTATCCGCTTATCTTTTTATATTCTAAGTTACCACAAAGCAACTTTCCCTAAATTCCCAATTTCTAATTTGGCACTTATTCCCATTGCTTTAAAAATTCTTGCTATGGTAGAAAATGTTAGATTCTTTCCACTCTCTATACGAGAAATTTGTGCTCTTTGTACACCGATTAAACTACCAAGTTCTTCTTGTGTCATATTCTTTGATAGCCTGGCCTGTTTGATCGCTTCACCAATGAAGTGAGAATGCACATCAGTTTGCAAATCAACTTCATATTTGTCTCGCTTAGGAGTACCTTTTTTCCCTATATATTTGTCCTCAATTTCTCCGAGGGTATAAAATTTGTTATCTTTCATATCACTATTTTTTAGAGTTGAAATATTCTTTTCTTATTTCTTGGGCTTTTGTTATTTCTTTTGATGGAGTCTTTTGAGTTTTTTTGATAAATCCGTGTGTTGCAATCACTAAAGTATCTATATTACTCGTCTTATCCCAAAAAGCTAACAAGCGGTATTGAGCATTATTATATCTTGTTCTAAATTCTCATATATTTGTATCATCCAGCTTTTTAAAGAGCTCGGGGGCTATAGTATATGTAGATTTACGGATGTTATAAATGATCTTCTCCCGAATTTTAGAATTTAGTCCCTCAAGGAAATCACTCGCTTCAGATGATAATATCACATTAAATTTAGCCTTGGTTTCCATTACTTTATTTTGATATAAAGATAAAGAAATAGTTCCATATGAAGAAACATTTTGAGGGAAAAAGCATTAGCACTCAAATCTGAAACTGAAACAAGTTTAGTATTATCTCAGTACAGTCGTTTTGTCGTGTTATAAACATCGAGGTAATCATTTCCTCAGTTGTATTACGCAGTTGTTTGCTACGGATTTAAAGCCAAATATTTTTTGATTAATGGTAAATCGCGTATAAGTTGGTTTGTGTTGTAGAAAAGAATCTGGTTTGATTTTGTATATTTGGATAAATGTGTTACTTTTGTTATCAAAGAAGATTTTTATGACAGCAAACGAATGTATAAATACGTTTTCTAATCATCTTTTTTGGGATGTACACAAAGAAGATATTGATATTGACAGGCATTCTAAATATATAATAAAAAGAGTGTTGGAATATGGTGTCTGGAATGATTGGATGGTATTACGTATTTATTATGGTTTACCTCGAATCGTAGAAGAAGTAAAAAAGATGAGAGATTTGGAACCCCGTGCTTTAGCTTATATTGCTTCCATTTCGAATACTCCTAAAGAAGAATTCAGATGTTACACTTATCAACACTCGATACCACAACACTGGAACTTCTAAGGAAGTTACAGAGTATCCCCGCATTATGTAAAACTCGCTTGGTGGGAGGCACTGCTTTAGCTTTGCAAATAGGACATCGGAAATCTATAGATTTAGATTTTTTTGGTAAAATAGAGGTGGAAAAGGATGAACTTGTAATAGCATTGGAACAAATAGGTGCTTTGACAGTATTGAAAGAATCTCCTCGTATTCATATTTATTTGTTGAACAATGTTAAGATTGATATTGTAGATTATCAATATTCATGGGTTGATGATGTAGTAGTAAAACAAGGAATTCGGATGGCGAGTTTAAAAGATATAGCAGCAATGAAAGTTACAGCTATTATTGGGAGGGGGACTAAAAAGGATTTTGTTGATATTGCTTTCTTATTGCGGTATTTCTCTATGAATGATATATTGGATTTTTACTCTCAAAAGTATCCGGATGGGTCTATTTTTATGGCAATGAAAAGTTTAGCATATTTTGATGATGCTGAAGAGGACATAATGCCGTATATGTTAACTGATATAACGTGGGAAAATATTAAGCAACAGATATTGTCTAATATTTTTTGATAATAATTAATAATATACTTTCGATAATAAAAACGTAAAGCGGCATGTCTATTTTCCGAAGACATGCCGCTTTACATTTTATAGCTCTCCTTTGACGAACTATGTCAGTTTTACCACTCCCGTAACTTGATCCAGTGCTCCGGGAACCAATTCGTATCCCATCGCATAAGGTTCCGGAATTTCCGGGTTGGTAAGTCCGAATTCACGGATTGATTTGAATCCGAAGCGGTAATAATATTCAGGATCGCCACAAAGGAACGCTGCTTTGTATCCCAACTCGCGTCCCCGTCTGAGACCTTCTTTCATTAATGCGGAACCCACACCGTGGTCTCTATATTCCAATAACACGGATAGGGGGGCCACTAATAAAGATTCAAATTTGTTCCCGTCTTCCTGTATCACGTACATCCGGGTGAGCAGAATATGGCCGATTAATTTTCCATTCAGTTCGGCTACTAATCCTAATTCGGGGATGTAGTTTTCACTGTTCCACAGATTTACGGTGAAGTCCTGTTCATCGCCGTCGGCTACTTTGGCAGTCTGGAAGGCGGTTTGTATTAAGTGGTATAACTCGTGCCGGTCTTGCTTGGTTTCTTGTCTGATAATTATAATTTCTTTCTTTTCCATTGTTTTTTTATTTAATTTCCACCAGATACTGTCTGCTGATTCTTTAAACTGCTTCATCTTGCTTTTCTGCAATACATATTGGGAAGCGATATTGTCTTTTTCGGTTTCCGCTATGACGGATTGTACCCCTGCAATGTCGAAAGCCCATTTACATAAGGCTTTCAGAGCTTCGGTCATATAACCGTGGTTCCGGTAGGAAGCATATATCCCGTAACCGACTTCGACGCTGCCTTCCGCATCGGGGAGGCTTTTGAAACAGGCAGAGCCGATGGCTTTGTTTTCTGATTTCAAGATGATCTGCCAGTTGGTCAGCAGGAGAAAGTTTTCGGGATGCTTGCCGGCAAGCTGATATTGACCGGTCATAGCCTGACGGGTATGCGGATCAAGTGTTTCGTTGGAAGGAGTCAGCCTTAAGGCGTCTTCCATAAAGTGTACTCCATTCAGAAGCAGGGCGAACTGCTCTGAATCGAGTGGTATGATTCTTAAACGTTTTGTTTCTATCATATGATTTCTGTTGATAAAATGTTGAGTAAATAGGAGATGATCTCATGATTTGTCTCCGTTAAAAAAAATAAGAATAGGATTCCTGTCCGGATAGAATATGCCGGATTTTACAAAGGGGGGGGATAGCCAGATGAGTAGTGAGAACTACAGGCTATTTAGCACACCAATATATTGGAAGATGAAGGATTTGTTTTCAAAAAATGTTTTTTATTTCGTTGCCAAATATAGAACTTTAAAATTAAATATTGCGTCTTTAGCTGAAAATAAAGACGATAACTCCTGTTATCACTACATAGGCCAGTGCATAGGGGATGGCTGCTTTTAGGATTTCTCCCTCTTTTCCCTGCTGGTTGCTTGCCGAGGTAGCGATAGCGATGCTTTGGGGAGATATGATTTTACCCCCTGTCGCACCGACCGTATTGGCGGCCGACAACCAGTCCGGACTCACGTTGATGTGTCCGGCGACGCTGGCTTGCAGCTTTCCGAAAAGGATATTCGATGAGGTATCACTGCCGGTGATGAAAGTACCGAGACATCCGATGACGGGTGCAAAAAGCGGATAAAGGCTTCCGGTAGCAGTAGCCAGGGCAGTGGCGATTACGGCAATCATTCCTGCCGTATCCATGATGGTGGAAAGGCCGACAAGGCAGATGACCGTGATGAACGTTTTTTTCAATTGCTTCACCGTATGCCAAAGTACGGTGAACATCTCTTTGACTCCGGCACCTTGTATGAGCCCGCCAATAAACGTGCCTATGAAGAGAAGTACTCCTGCATGGGTGAGCCACGAGATGGTATAGTTTAGGGTCGAGTCCCCGACAGGCAGGCTGATGCGGGTGACCCAGTTATTTTCGAGTGTATGGCGCAGGCCGGGAAACAGAGGACTGGTCAGTATGATCAACAAGAGGATGAGCAGGTAGATGCTCCAGGCGTTGAGAATATCTTTCGTCCGCAGAGGGTTCTTGCGGGCACGTTCTTCTTTCGGGGCGGTGAGCTTTCCGTAGATGACGATCACGATGATCGAAAGAATACTTCCGATAATGGCCGGTGATTCGGCACCCATGTAGCGTGCGGCCATGTACTGGCTGGTCAGGGATACGCCTCCTACCAATAGTGCTAAAAATAAATTTTTCGGAAGTGATTTCAACTTCGGATCGGTGAGGAACAGCAAAACCAATGGGATGAGGAACATGAGCACGGATAGCTGTAATACGACATTGGTACTCAGGTTCTGCACATCGAGACTGGTTTCTTTGGCCAATACGAGCACAGGGGTACCGATAGCACCGAATGCCGTAGCAACGCTGTTGGCTATCAGACTCACCACTGCGGAGAACACGGGCTTGAATCCGAGACTGATCAGGATGGCGGCAGGGATAGCTACGGCTGTCCCGAAACCGGCCATTGCTTCCAGCAATCCACCGAAGCCCCAAGTCAACAGTAACACTTGAATGCTCTTGTCTGTGGAGATGGAGGTGAATTGCTGCTTGATGATTTCCATTTTCCGGGTTTTCAATAATACGTTATAGCTGAAAATAGCCATCACGATGATAATCAGAATAGGAGAAACCGCTTTCAACGCTCCATACAGGAAAGAGTAGGCGAGATCGTCTATTGCAAAATGAAAGCCGAAAAGGGCGATTAGCATGGTCACGATGAGAGAGATGACACTGCTTCTGTCGCCCGGCATCTTAAAAAAAGCCATCAATACAATAAGAAGCAGAACCGGAACAATAGCAAGAATCAGTGTCATAATCGTCAGTTTAAGTTATGTATGTATAACAAAACTAACAGGTGTTTTGACTGTCCGGCCGGTCGTTTTTTATGATTTTATTTCAAAAAGTACAGAAATATTTATATCAGAGGTATAAAAGGTATGAGAAGAGCCGGACCAGGTTTCATCATGAATTCTGTCCGGCTCTTTGCTGTATATATCTATATGAATAGAAGGGTTCTTCCTGCTATTTACCGGATGGCTTTTTGGAATCCAGTATTTTCTGCAATTGCTTTAAGTTTGCTTTTGCGGCATCATTACCCATATGGGCAGCCTGTGTGAAGGCGGCGATGGATTGGTTGATGTTGCCGTTGAGGAAATCATACACTCCGCTGTTGTTGATGTATTCGGCTGTCTGCTTGTTGGCCTTTTCCATAAATTTCACGGCTGTTTTCAGATCCTTCTTGGTCAGTGCCACGGCGGCGGCATTCAAGTTGGCTACTTCATCGTCGGGGTATATACGTACGGCAACATCGAATACGTTTACAAAATCGTCACTGCCTTTCGGATAGCTGTTGGCTACCTGGTACATTTCGTTCAGGCTCAGATACTTCGGATTGGTTTTGATGACAATACGGCCTTGTTCCACATCGAAGTTGATTACCGTATAATCTATCTTGCAGTTCACTTTGCGCAATCCCGGATAAATCTCTTTCAGCATAGTGCGATAAGGAGTTCCGCCGCCTACGTGCATGATCTCTTTTTTGCGGAGGGCATCATCACCGGTATTTTTGATGATGTGGATGAAGGTCTCTTTATCTTTCATGGAAGAGGTTTCCAAAGCCTTTATCAATCCGTCCCAGTTTTCACCTCCAAAAGATACCTTATAGAGATTGGCCGGTACTTTTTCATTTGCGGTGAGATAGGCTTTCAGCGCTTCGGCACGTTTTTGCGAAAGCTGTTCGTTGAATTTCAACGGGCCTTCGGGCGAAGCAAATCCTTCGATGCTGATGCCGGTGATGGTGAGGTTCCGGTCATTCTGAACCTTGCCGAACATAGAACGTATGTTCATCAGTTCTTGGTGATTATTCATAAAGTCGGTCAGTATCACCGATTTGCTTACAGGGAAGTCCAGATGGGCTTCGTACTGTTCGCTACGCTCTTTTACTATTTCTACCGGTGGTTGGATGTAAGCTACGATCGGTGACATGGCTGCCAGTCGTTTGGCTTCGGTAGACACGCTGTTGGTGATCAGTTCCTGGGCAATCATCTCTTCATTATTGCCGCAACCGCAAAGATTCTCGACAAGATTGAGCGAGGCATTCTCCATCCACGGCTGGTAGGGGATGACTTGGGTATAGTTCAGTACTTCTCTTTTATCGTAGGGGATGACGATGGCCGTAGGAGCTTCGTGTTCGATGGCTAAACCGCGAACGTAAACTTTTTGACGGCGGCGGCCGTTAATGATGATGTCTTGCAGAGGGACATTGTGTTGTCCGTCTGTCAATAGCGGTGTAAGAGTCAGTGAGCGTTGGGGGCTGACGGCCAGATTCTTCATGTCGATCGTCATGTCTATGTATAGAGAATTGCCCTGTTGCCATAGCGATACGCCCGACAGGCTGATGGCGTCATTATAAAGTTTCTGGGCACTGGCAGGAAGCGCGATGACAAGGGCCAGCAGAATATAGATAACTTTTCTTTTCATTGTTATAATTGGTTTATGGGTTGGTTGTTTATTTGAAAGTATAAATGAAGCTAAGGCCTATTTTGGTAGGTCCGAAGTAGTCTTTGGTATTATGGTCGATCTTGCGGCCGTCGTCTCCCGGCTCGTATTTGTCATATTTGATGTGGGCATATCCCACTCCGATGGTAGCTTCCATACTCCAACGTTTTTTCAATATCCACTGATAACCGTAGGAGATGCCGGTACCGTAGATTTTACCGTCATACCGGTCGTGTCCCAAACCGAACATATCCAGGTTGCTGATGTCTGCATCGGCATAGTGTCCGTGCAGGCCGAAGAAGCTGCCATTGAACCGTTCGCAGAGCCAGTAACGCAGTTCGGGCTGTACGAGCCAGTGTTTCAATTGCTTGTTATCCGAAAACTTCCAAGGGTTGTAGTTTCCCGAAATGTCGAGGGTTAATTTTTTAGCCAATCCTATTTCAAGTCCCAGATTCGGAGTACTTGTGGCCCAATAGAGGGCATTGGTTTTGATGGCAATTTTGGGTAGATAGGTCTGGGTTCTTTGCTTTTGGGCATTTACCCCTGTGGCAAAAGCGAGCAGAAACCCTACTGCTAAAATCAATTTCATTGTTCTCATTTCCGTTTTGGTATAGGTTTTATTATTTATTTCGGGTATCAACACTTACCGCTACGGATTTGTTTTCAGGAGGAGGATAATAATTTGTCAATATGCCAATGTGCCAATTGGCTGCGCTGTAGGGTAAGGAATATATTGCAAAACAATTACCATATTCTCCACTTTTATTGGGATATTACACCTTTTTTCAATTACTGCATTCTTCAATTATCACATTGATATATTAATACATTCTTCAATTAATACATTCTTTAATTGGCATATTGGCACATTGTCCAATTGGCACATTATTAATTGGCACATTATTTTTTTTTGCACACAACAATGGTGACTGCCGTAACGATCAGCATGATTCCGATGGCGCTTGCTACGGTGAATGATTCTTTAAAGGCTACTATGCCGATGATGACTGCCGTCAGAGGTTCCATTGCCCCGAATATGGAGGTGAGGGTAGGGCCGATGTGCTTGATTGCCTTGACCAGTGTGATGTTTGAAATGGCTGTAGCCGGTAATGCTAATCCTAAGATGTATAGCCAGGTAACACCTTCTGTTACCAGCCGGATGCCACTGGTGAAACAGCCGCAAATGATGAAGAGAAGCGCTCCTAATCCCATTACATAACAAGTCAGCACAGTCGATTCGATCTGTACTGCACGGCTTTTTCTTACTCCGATAATGTATCCGCCGTAAGAGAATACGGATATACAGGCGGATATGATACCGAGCGTAGTGTTACCGTTGCCATGGCCGATGTTTCCCGATGAAAGGAGTATGGCACCGACGATCGACATCGATATGGCGGTAATAATCCATGTCGATCTCTTTTCATGGAAAAAGAGGATCATGCTCATGGCCACGGCCAATGGGTACATGAAGTGAATGATGGAAGCTACTCCGCTGGCTATGTTTTGATAAGCGATCAAAAGGCTCAGGGAAGTAGCTGCCCGAAACAGACTTAATAGAAAGACGGTTCCGAAATCTTTTTTATTCAATCGGAAGTTACACCCGGACAGCCAGCCGAAAAGTATCAGTGTGAGAGATGCTATTCCCCAACGATAACTCAACACCTCGAAGGAAGAGAAACCGATGTTGAGAAGCATCACGGAAAAGAAAGGCGCCAGTCCGAACGTGGAAGAGGAGACTGCCGCGTACAGGATACCTTTTGTTTTGTTTATTGATTGAAACTGCATGATCTTATATAACTGTAAAAACGTTGCAAAAGTATAAGTTTTGACAGGGATACGGATGATGTTTTCGCTCTTTTTTGCCTTCTCCGGGTGAGGTATTCCTATATATTCATTAAATCATTTAAAGATTCGCTCATACTGGGATGTGTGAAGATAAAATCCCGTAAGAACGTATATTCTTGTCCGGTTTTCATAGCGAAAGCTACCAGATTGATTATTTCGCTCGATTCGGGGCCGAACAGGGTACATCCTAAAATCCGGTTGGTATCCGTATCTATGATTACTTTAAACAGGCCGTCGGTCTCTCCCAATGTTTTTGCACGGGGGATGGCCGTTACGGGCAGTTTGTTTACTTTAAAATTCCGGCCGGCTTTCCGGGCTTCTTCTTCACTCATGCCGATGCGTGATAGCGGCGGGTCGATAAATACGGAATAGCTCACCGGATCACGATCATTCAGGGTGCGCTGCTGCTTTCCGAACAAATCTTCGCGAATGATACGGTAGTCGTTCAAAGAGATATAGGTGAATTGTAAACCGCCTTTCACGTCACCGATGGCACGGATCTGAGGGTTCGTTGTTTTCAGGAACTCGTCTACTATAATTGCTCCGCGTTCGTTGACCTCTACGCCGGCCGCTTCCAGATGAAGCTCCCGGGTGTTGGGGCGACGTCCGGTTGCCAATAAGATGGCATCTGCGTCCAGTACGTGAGTTTCTCCGCTTTCCGCATTCCGGTAAACGACCGTATTGCCTTTTATCTCCTGTACTTTTGCATTCAGGATGAATGATATGCCTTTCTTTTCCAAGGTCTCTTTTACGCTGTCGGCTATATCCCTGTCCTCTCGTGAGATGAACTGCGGATAGCTTTCCAATACGGTTACTTTGGCGCCGAACGAAGCATACATCGATGCAAATTCCAGACCGATATAACCGCCGCCCACAATTACCAGTCGTTCGGGAAGCTCTTTCATTTCCATAATAGAAGTACTGGTGTATACCGAGGGATTGTCTTTGATCCCTTCGATTGGCGGAATCACTGTCTCCGATCCGGTGTTGATAAAAATTTGCGGAGCTTTGATCCGGAGAACCTCACTGCCGGTTGTTATTTTTACCACCTCTTTGTCTTCAAAGGAACCGGTTCCCGTATATACCGTGATATAAGGGTTATCAGCCAGATTATGATAGTTTTTCTTCCGTAACATCGAAGTAACTTCCTCCTTCCGGGCAATTGCCTGCCGGTAATATTCTCTTTTTTCTTCGAAAGAACTACCGGCAGGAGTCAGTTTGGACAGATGAACCAGTGTCTTGGTCGGAATGCAGCCGATGTTGATACACGTGCCTCCGTACATCTTGTCCGAACGTTCGATTACTGCGACTTTCTGTTCGCGTTTTGCCAACTCTGCTGCTAAGGTTTTCCCCCCTTTGCCAAAACCTATGATAATTGCATCAAACTGTTTCATGACTTTGTTTTTTTAATTATGCTGAAAAGCTATTTTTTTAATTGTGCCAAGACCTTTTTTGCCGAATCGGACAGTACTACGATGGCTCCTGCCAGTATGGCCGTGTCTTTGATAACCAGTCTTCCCGCTCCGGTCAACAGGGGAAAACCATGTTCTCCGCTGCCCAAGTCCGGCACCCAGACTTCCGGTGTGGTGACCAGAAACGAAAGTGTCCCTAATGTCATGATGATAGCCAATCCTGCACCTGCCAGTCCTATTTTGGAAGAGAATATCCCTAAAAATGTCAGTATGCCGATACCCATAATTAAGATTCCCAACCCGCGTGAAAAGCCATACGTGTTGTTTTCCTCGTGCCATTTGTGTTTCGCTTCATTGAATTCCCCCTCTTTCAGTTTGTACTCTTTATACTCGGGAGCACTCTTTGTATAGAAGAAACTCATGAAAGGGCTGTTCGCAACAAACGGAACAATGCCTTCGGCTTCATAGTTCCAGAATTTCAGACCACCGATCCAAACGAATATCACTAATATAGCTACACGGATCAGGTTGATACCTAATTTTTGTGTAGATGCCGCTACATTCAGAAATGCAATAAACAACGAATTCAATCTTGTCCTCATCTTAATCTTTTTTATGGGTTAAATTTTATGTTGCAAAGATCGGCTGTTTTTCCGTAGCCGGAAATGGCAATTTTGCAGAATAAATTGGCAATTATTCCTTTTCCTGTTTTTTTATCACAAAGACCGGGAACAGTACGGGTGGGCGACAAGGTGGAAAGGCAGAAATAATACCTAAAAATGGGGATGGATAAAACGGATTTTTTATTTGAACTTTGCGGCCTTAAATAAAATAAGGTGAAATGAAGCGATTATTTCTATTGTGTGTCGTTGCGATGTGTGTGGTATTTTCTTTTCGGGCACAAGGGCAGGAGACGATTTCCATAGGAGAACGTCATACTCTGTTTTCCCGGCTATTGAACGAGGAGAGAGCCTACTGGGTTTATCAACCTGAGAAGCACCCCGGAGAGACGGAACGGAATTACCCGGTTCTTTATCTGTTGGATGGCGATTCTTTCTTTCATACGGTGGTAGGGTTCACCCGTTTCTTTTCTTCTTCCAGAGTCTCTTCGCTGCCTCCTTGCGTCGTAGTGGCTGTTTTGAATACAGACCGTACGAGAGATTTGACACCGACCCCTTCGGCTGCCCGTCGCGACGGAACTGTCCGTTCCGGTGATGAACCGAAAGGAGGGGGTGCAGAACAATTCTATCGTTTTCTGGTAGAAGAGTTACGTCCGGCTATCGAAAAAGAATTTCCGGTCGGTGGGCAGAATATGTTGGTAGGCCATTCGTTTGCAGGATTATTTGCTTTGCATGTTTTGTGGAATCATCCGGAATCGTTCGATACTTATATGGCACTCGATCCCAGCTTGTGGTGGGATCAGGGAGCTTTTCTGAAACAGGCCGGTACGCGGGGGGATAAAACGGTTTTTGATGGAAAACAGTTGTATGTTGCTTTTGCCACCCGTCCTCGTACCGAGAGGAATCTGATACATTTTCCGTTGACTGACACCTTTCTGGATACGGTAATTCCGGAGATGGAACGTTGCAACTTGCGTGTTGTTTCAAAGAAATTTCCGGAAGAGACACACGGTACGATTGCTCTTCCGGCAATTTACGACGGTTTGAAATGCTTGTTTGCCCGATGATATTTTTTCTTTTCAATGTGGCAAAATGACAAAGTGATATTCTTGTATCCTCAGAATCCCTTCATTAGGGAGAAGGTTGGGGTGACTGTATAAAATCCCCTTTATTTCCGGTTAGGCTTATTCGGATTGTATCATTTATTGCTGATTGTGTGACAAATGTCTCTTTATTTGAATGTTTAGTGCGTAAATAGTTTCTGAAGAATGTGTTTAGTACGCTTTGGGATATTTGAAGTCAGTGTATCTCCGGTCATCAGTTAGCGCTCCAAAATGTGTTTTAGGGCGGAATTGATTTTTCTCGTAGAGTCTTTCAGTGTTTCCCGTAGAGTTTTACTCCGTTCCTCGTAGAGGAACGGAGTCTATCATGCCGGGATAATGAGCCTTGCATGCCGAGATAAATCACATATTTATCCATATATGACAGAAATATACAGAAAATATCTCATGTAAATTACTTTATTATGCAACCTGTTCTCTATTTTTAATTGTTTTCAGGATTGATGTGTTAGCGAAAGTGATGATATTGTAGCAAATGGATGCAATAAACGGCATTTGGCTAACTTGCTATTTGCTGTTCGCATACTCGTCCCAAGTTCTGTGTGCAATGGCACCACCGTCACCTTCACGTACGGGCTGTCCCTGTGCGTTATATCCAAGAACCGGTTTGCTTGATTTACCGCTGCTGTTGTCCATCGCCTTTACGAAACTGCTGTCTTTGACAAGTGCCATGATAGCAAATGCGACCACTGTCGGCAGTATGAAATAAATCAACCAGCTTGTTGCAAAAATAAGTGCAATGATCAGGAACCCGATCGACCATATCCCGGGAAAATAGATGATGAGCCACCATGTTTTGAATTTCTTTATCATTTCCCACAGTATTCCTATTGTAGAGGTGATCCAGAGGAGTATCATTAATGGCAGAAGTTTTAGCATGAACGGATATTCCGAGAAATGGGCGAAAAAGTCCGGATTGAATTTCAGTGAGCTGACAAGATCCTCGTTGTAGTCTACGTAAAAGATGAATAGTCCTACAAGGGCCGAAACAATCAGATAAATAGCCTTGAAGTAGATTTTATCTCTTTGATAGAAACAGACGTTCTTGCGGATTTTGCTTACAACAAGCCAGTATATGAGTTTCCACAACAGAAAAACAAGAAAGAATGCGCCACCGAAAATAAAAAGTAATGCTAAAACATCTTGCGGTTGATAAAAAACGATGGCCCAGTTATGCTGTAAAGGATTAAACATACCGGCATCGCACCAGCCTTCTCCCACCGTTTTACCGTTTTTTATGGCCTTCACTATTACAGCATGCGAATAATCCGTCTTTTGCATAAATTTCTCACGCGAGAGACTTTTGTCATATCCGCCGACAATCTGTAAGGTGTCTCCCCTGAATATCTGGCAAACCTTGTTCGTGACGTTAAGATCCTGGTCTCTTTTCACTTCGGCTGACGTAGTCAGATAAATGGGAATAGCCGAATCATTGATTTCATTAAGTTCGTCCTTTGTAGATTTCTTCACGGTAACAAAGTCACCGGGTCTGACTCCTTGATAATAGTACAACATGGCCGAATCTTTGGCAGCCCCCTCGGGCATCGCTTCGATCTTTGTAATGTCAATTCCCCTTTGGCAGGAGCATAAAACAGAAATTCCGAGAAAGAATAGAATGACGGCTTTTGCGGTTTGTTTCCGTCGAGTGCTGGATGGTTGTTTCATGGGCGATTAAGATTAATTTGTTGAACAGATGAATATTATTGTGTATATGTAACATAATCACAGAAAGCATCTTCTGATACTTTCATCTTTGGTTAACTCAAAAGGTTTAGTTTAAGTCTCCGGCACAACAACTATACGTGCATAAAAAGGATCGCATGCCTGTCCTTCATTCAACAAATATATGATTTTTTTAGTAAACCGCCTCAATAACCGTTTAAAAACTTCATTTCCATCCATTCCCGGCTCTCTTTATACCACTTGCAGGCGATACTCATTCGGAGTAATTCCGATAACTTTCTTGAATATCCTGCTCAAATGGTGTGGATATTTAAAGCCTAACTCATAAGCTATTTCGCTGATTGTCTTATTGCTTTCGGCCAACAATTCTTTTACTCTTTCCATGATGGCCAACTGAATATATTCTTGTGCCGATTTTCCGGTTTCCCTTTTCACCAGATCTCCGAAATAGTTCGGAGAAAGATGCATCTGTTCGGCACAATACTGTACGGATGGCAATCCTATGGTAGACGTCTTCTCCGAATCGAAATACTGTTGAAGTATTCGTTCGAAATTGGTAAGCAAGTCGCGATTGACCACTTCGCGGGTCACGAACTGGCGTTCGTAAAAGCGCACGCAATGATTGAGCAAAGTTTCTATGTTGGAAGTGATAATCTGCTTGGTATGCTTGTCGATGGTGTGCTCCAACTCTTCGCGTATCTCGTGAAAACAATTCAGGATGATCCGGCGTTCGCGGTCCGACATGTGGAGGGCTTCGTTAGATTCATAAGAGAAAAAAGTATAGTCTTTCATCCTACGGGCGAGGGGAGTTCCGTATAGCAAGTCCGCGTGGAACATCAGCACGATGCCTTTGGGATTCACGGTTTCTCCGTCATCATTGATGCCGGCTATTTGCCCCGGAGAGATAAAAACCAGTGTACCGTCTTCATAATCGTATTTATTACGGCCATACTGAAGTGTTCCGCAAGCAAGTTCTTTGTAGAACACACAATAAAAACCGAAGTTCTTCCGGCAATGTCTGATCGATTTTAGGGTAGAAAGATCCGTTACACTGACTAAAGGATGCAGGGTTTTTGTTCCCAATAAATTGTTATAGTCTTGAATGGTTTCCAGTTTTATTATATTCTCCATATCGGTATCTGTTTATTTCATCATTCGGCATCAGTTTACTCCACTGGCATCTGTTTACTCCACTACAAAAATAAGTGTTTTATTTCGGATATTCATATTATGAGCATCATAATCCGTAATTCGTGTTAGCTATTCTGTAATCCATGTTAGGATGCTGATTAGCAGTGATTAATTCGAATGACATATTGTTTTTTGCAGAATCTGTAATTCGGGTATGAATACCGGGGATTTGTCTACAAAGCATGTGGCAGATACCATCTATATTTGCATCAAAATAAGAAATGAAATGAAAAAGTTATTATTGATTCCCATGATGCTGCTGACCGTCCTGTCGATGGCAGCATGCGAGGGCTCCGACGACGAGCCGTTTACACCCGGACAATCCGAAACTCCCGATGTATCTTCATTGGCTGTAAACATTACGGTCGGTGGCCGCACGGTCACCGCAACGATGGAAGATAATGCTGCTGCACGGGATTTCCTCTCGCGTCTGCCGCTTGAAGTGACATTGAACGATTACAACAATGTAACGGAGAAAATTTTCTATCCCTCTCCGGCTCTGACGACCGGGGGCGTTACACGCGGTTGTACTCCTGTGCCCGGCGATATTACCATCTATGTGCCGTGGGGTAATGTCGCTATTTTTTGCAAAAGCTGGTCGCACAGCAACGATTTGATTAAAATAGGTCGTATCGACGGTAGCGGTATCGGGGTTTTGGGTGTGGCCGGAGATGTACCCGTAAAATTTGAAAGGAGATAAGAGATGACTACGAACGAATTCAAGGAATATGTAAAGACCCGCAAGGCACTCGATACGGAGGAGATACACCGCTTTATGGACGATATGAGTAACGAATCGAGACGTATCACTTTCCGGCTGAATACGGCATACCATACACCGGATGAAGTACGAGGATTGCTCTCCGAGTTATTCGGTTATCGAGTGCCGTCATCGCTGCGGGTATTTCCACCGTTCTATGCCGATTTCGGTAAGAATATCACTGTCGGTGAAGGTGTATTCATTAATGCCTGCTGTCATTTTCAAGATCATGGCGGTGTGACGATCGGTGACGGATGTCAGATCGGGCATAATGTAGTATTTGCCACGTTAAATCATGGTTTGGCTCCGGAAGAGCGTCAAACGACCTATCCTGCACCTATCATCCTCGGCAGAAATGTATGGGTAGGCTCTAACGCCACAATTCTTCAGGGGGTAACCATTGGAGATAATGCCGTCATCGGCGCCGGAGCAGTCGTGACAAAAGATGTGGAGGCAAATACGATAGTAGGCGGTGTTCCTGCAAGATTTATCAAGTCTATAATTGTAAAATGAGCATGAGAGTACTATCACATATGGCATTCGGAAGCCTGTCCGGCCGATGCTGATAACATGGCTTGCTTCTGTACAGAGAAACGATTCGCAAAGGCAGGGAGGTTGCTGAAAAACTTAAAGGGGGGGCAATGATGTCAAGGGAGACTGTTTGTGGTTGGCATGGATGAGCGGTGTTCAGAGTATCCCGTTCGATGCTCCATTGGGATAAGACATAAAAAGCAGGTTAATTTGATAGGCCTGATAAGGAAAGTGAAAATAAAAGTTTGAATGGTTTTTACTCTTAAAAATACTTTCTATCTTTGCGGCCGCTATGGTGAAGTATATCTTCTATATGTTGTTGGGGTTATTCCTTATGTCAAAAGTGGTATCTGTTTCCGGTGATATAGAGGAATGCGAGACACTGCATGCCATAGTAGACACACAGCATCATCCTGAAAAATGGCATACCTTGTCGGAAAAGTTTCTCAATCACTATGAAGCCGGGATGCAATGTGAGTCTTACGATAACCAGACGGATGATGTCAGTATAGGAAATAACTTTTCATTCCGTTGTACTTCTCCCTCCAAGATTTTAAGAAATAATACGGCTTCTATCATTGCCAGAATTGTGAAGTCTCTGAAGATTTTGCTTCCCGAAGAAAAAACAACCTCCTTTTCATTCAGTATCAATCCATTCAATTTCTCTTATAGATATTATATCTATACGCTGAGACGTATTCTTATTTAGTGCTTTCTTATTTAATGCTTTCTTTTTTTTTGAAAGTTTCTTCTCTTCTTTGTACTTGTTTTTTCTATTTAAGTACTGATTAATCATACAAAATGGATTTTTTATTGGATTTTATTCTTCATATCGATCAATATATGATTGATATCGTACAGGAATACCATACCTGGACGTATGTCATTTTATTCTTGATTATTTTTTGTGAAACCGGTCTGGTGGTAATACCTTTTCTGCCAGGTGACTCTCTGCTCTTTGTGGCAGGTGCTATTGCGGCATTGCCCGATACACCCCTTGATGTGAATATGCTGTTCTTGATTTTGTTTGTTGCCGCAGTTCTGGGTGACTCCTGTAATTATATGATAGGACGCTTCTTTGGGCGGACACTGTTCAGTAATCCCAATTCCAGGATATTCAGGCGAAGCCATCTTGAGAAAACCCATGAGTTTTATAAAAAATATGGCGGAAAGACTATTATTTTTGCACGTTTTGTGCCCATAGTCCGTACGTTTGCTCCGTTTGTGGCAGGAATGGGGAGTATGCATTATTACTATTTCATGCTGTACAATCTGATAGGCGGAGCACTGTGGATTGCCATATTCTGTTACGCAGGATATTTCTTCGGAGATCTTCCTTTCGTACAGGAGAATCTGAAACTGCTGATTGTCGCCATCATAGCGGTATCAGTATTGCCTGCTGCGGTCGAGGTGGTGCGCGCCCGGCTGAAATCCCGTAAACAAACGAAATAATTTAAAATATATACATTTATGAAAAATTCTTTTTTTAGTAGGTTTACACCCAAAGAACCCAAATTTTTTCCTTTGTTGAAACAATTGTCTGAAATCCTGGTCGCTTCATCGGAGCTTTTAGTGGAGAGCCTGAAGCATGATTCGCCTGAAGAAAGAGCCGGTTATTATAAACAGATCAAGGATATGGAACGTGAAGGAGATAAGCTTACCCATCTGATTTTGGATGAATTGGGTACCACTTTTATTACACCGTTTGACCGTGAGGACATTCATGATCTGGCTTCGAGCATTGACGATGTGATTGACGGAATAAATAGTTGTGCAAAACGTATTACCATCTATAATCCTCGCCCCATCTCTGAGAGTGGAAAGGAACTGAGCCGTATGATCCGGCAGGAGGCGGACTATATTGTCAAAGCGATGGATGAGCTTGAGACTTTTCGTAAGAATCCGAATACCTTGCGTGGGTATTGCTCAAAGATGCACGATATCGAGAATCAAGCAGATGATATTTATGAACTCTTTATTACCAAACTTTTTGAGGAAGAGAAAGACTGTATTGAACTCATCAAGGTTAAAGAAATTGTACACGAACTGGAAAAGACCACTGATGCGGCAGAGCATGTGGGCAAGATATTGAGAAGTTTGATTGTGAAATACGCATAAATACAGGTACGGCACATGGAATTATTAGTGATTATCATTGTATTGGCTCTGATATTCGATTACATCAACGGTTTTCACGATGCGGCAAATTCAATTGCCACTATTGTATCTACCAAAGTACTGACCCCTTTCCAGGCAGTGATATGGGCTGCATTCTTTAATTTTGTAGCTTTCTTTATTGCCAAATGTATCATCGGGGGCTTTGGCATAGCCAACACTGTATCGAAAACGGTAGTAGAGTCGTATATTACATTACCCATCATCTTGGCGGGAGTGATAGCTGCCATTGTTTGGAATCTGTTTACTTGGTGGAAGGGCATTCCTTCGTCGTCATCGCATACGTTAATCGGCGGTTTTGCGGGAGCGGCCATCATGGCTCACGGCTTTGAGGCCATTCAGATGAATATCATATTGAAAATTGCGGCTTTCATCTTCCTGGCCCCCTTGATAGGCATGGTTATTGCATTCGGATTTACTTTGTTGGTGCTTTATATCTGTAAGCGGGCACATCCCCATACTGCTGAAGTCTGGTTTAAGAAGTTGCAGCTTGTCTCTTCGGCTTTGTTCAGTATCGGGCACGGCTTGAACGATTCTCAGAAAGTGATGGGGATTATTGCTGCTGCCATGATAGCAGGAAATTCTGAAGGTTTGGGGATGGGGATAAACAGCATTAATGATTTGCCGGATTGGGTAGCATTTTCCTGTTTTACGGCTATTTCATTGGGTACGATGTCCGGTGGGTGGAAAATTGTAAAGACTATGGGAACCAAAATAACCAAGGTGACCCCTTTAGAGGGAGTTATCGCGGAGACTGCCGGTGCTTTCACGTTGTATCTGACGGAGTATTTGAAGATTCCGGTTAGTACGACACATACCATTACGGGAGCTATTATCGGAGTGGGGGCTACTAAAAGACTTTCAGCAGTCCGGTGGGGAGTTACTAAAAATCTGATGACTGCTTGGGTGCTGACTATTCCGGTAAGTGGATTGTTGGCGGCGGTATTTTATCTCATTATGTCTTTTTTTCTGGGATGAATGTATTAGCAGGGTTGTTGCCGGACATTTTAGTTTGAAGTATGGTTGCTGATTTTGCAATCAATCAGTTTTATTGGGAGATGAAGCTATGTTGAAACTGGAAATGGATGGGCATATGAGGCTACTTGTGTAGAAAGTTACACAGTGTGTCGTTTCGATTGGATTTTTAGTCATTATAGATCGTTTTATCTCATCTGTATAGGACAAAACTGCTTGGTGTTGCGGTGGTTGGTTGGGCTGATGTTAAAGATGATACAAATCTTCAGGGATTCCAAAGAGCTTTTGTATGACCGTGCTGACAATATAATGAAGTTAGTTCCTTTTACAACTTCCGTATGAAAAGAAATCATGTCGGAACATAAGGCAGACTATACAAAAGATGATTTGTTGGCATTCTGTACTTTTACCGATGGTGTTCCAAAGTATATCGGGCAGCTTATGGATGTACAAGTATGGAAAGCATGGTTGATTTCATGTTACAATTTCGATGGAAGATATGTAAATATAGTATATTTATAAACCTAAAATAGTATTCAGATAATACTATTAACTATTTCAAGAACAACATCTTTAATATCAATGAGTCTCAACTTGGAAACATTCAAATACCAAGCTGTATTAGGATATACTGTTTGAAACAATTCATAACTTTTTTCCTGTTTAGGCAAAGCACTAAAGAAGCCGAATGTGTGTTGGCGGGCGTATTCAGGAACATTGTTTAGGTTGTTAAACGTTACAGTGGGATTAACCAAAATCTTTTTTTGCCGATAAAGGTTGATACATGCTGTCGCAGATTCTCCTAATGCAATTACCCAGTTGGGATTATGTTCTGTAATAATCCTGCGTATCTCTTTTCCATAATCTGCTTCTTGCAATGTGTTCACTTCGACAAAACTGCCGATACCATTCATTGCGGATTCATCCATCCATAATGGAATCAAATACGAGTTTTGTTCGTCACATGTAGGATTTTTAATACGGAATGGTTCTGGAAATATCAATATTTTGTTCATGAGTTCAAATCGGTTTAGCAAGATTTTGTGTTAGCAATAATTCGTTGCCAGCATTAATGTCGGAATACTTTGGATATGATACTACAAAGCATTGCTTGTGATATTTACGGGCAAAGGATGTCTTCTATTGCTAAAATGTTTTGTTCCATATTATTTTTGAAATTAATCGGTTGGTTTTAAGCTTGGAATCCGATTTTTTTTCGAGTCGAATTAGCTATACGCTCATTGCGGCAAATCTCAATGATTGACGGCAGATCAATGGTGTCTTGCCCGGATAAAATGGCATTGATTGTGTATTTTCGGGTAATATTCTCTATTTCTCCACCAGAAAGATCGAACTGAGAAGCAAGGCTGTGAGCATTACCCTCTTGCAAGGACGGCAACATAGCTTGCCAGATTTGAGTGCGGGCTTCCACCGTCGGACGATTGAACTGTATTTTATAAAGGAAACGACGTTCAAATGCCTTGTCGAGATTAGTCGTGAGGTTTGTAGTGGCAATCATGATGCCATCAAGTGTCTCCATTTCTTGAAGGATGATATTCTGTATGGAATTTTCCATTTTATCCACAGCATGGGTTGCCCCTTCCATACGTACACCAAGAATGGCATCGGCTTCGTTGAAAAGCAGAATTGGAGCGGGCGATGAGTCTTTGCAGATATTGCGGTATCTGTCGAAAAGCATCTTTATGTTCTGCTCACTCTCTCCAACCCAGCAACTCTTGATCTTATCAACATCTACACGGAGGATATCGCGACCCGTAACACGGGCTATCTGATATACTGTTTCGGTCTTTCCAGTTCCGGGCGAACCATAAAAAAGGCAACAGAACCCGGCTCTCATTCCTGCATTGCGCAAAAGGCTCTGAACTTCATTAAAACGATCGGCAGAAAGTATTGACGAAAGTTCATTTACCTGACTTTTTTCAGAAGCATTGTAAATCAGTTTCTTTTCCGGAAACGAATCAGATTTAATCAAACTATGGTCGGATTTGGACTTTACTGCTAAATTCAATTCTGCAAGCAAGTCGGTTTTAGCGTACTCTGTCAATTTGAAACAGTCCGAACGAGCCATTCCGTCCTCATTGACATTTTCAATCAGGTTATGTTCAAATAGTTCCGATGTATGACTGCGAAGTTCGCTTTTACACCAATGAGGAATTTTATCATTATCATATAAATTGTCTATGTCATGAAAACCGATATGGTCATCGTCGTTTTCAATGAAAAGATGAGCCATAAAGATGAACAGCAGAATATCTTCATCACTAAGATAAAAACTTTTCAATGTCCGTACAAAGTAGGTGGCCTTTATCTCTGTGATATAGTCATTTGTTTGTGTGAGAAGTGTTTCATGAGTTATTTCATCGTTATCCATTTCTTCCATCAAGTCGTTGAATCTGTCAAAGAAAGTCTGGAGGTCTACTATTGGCTCTACGTTATGAATATATGCCTGATCCTTTTTTAATGTTTTTAGAACATCTGATGGGACGCGATAGGATAGTGTATTGCGATGGGAACGTGAAGCACGTAAATAATGCTTTTCTTCAAGTGTATCAATCTCCGATGAAAGTCGCAGGATTTTAGTCGTCCGACATCCCGTGTAGGATGCAATTTCTGATATGCGGATGGAATTGTCCTCGCTTCTATCCACAAAAAGAGCTAACAAAACAGTCTGTATAGGTGACAGTTTCAATTTCCGGGAAGCATATCTTACATAAATAGAAATCTTTTCAAAAAACTCCTCTGATAGTTTTGAGTCTTCAGCAGCTTCCACTATATACTCGAAAGCTTCAAGCACGCTTTTGGGACGAGCTTTTATAGTTTCTTTTTGTTGTATCTCATCGGATAGTGTCTCTTTGTTGTTGAAATCATGTCTCATATCTATGCCATGTTTAGAATTATGAAACAAAAGTACAATAGAGATGTATCATTTGTTGATACAGGTCTATGAAAATCCCATCTTATAACAAAAATATTCGTTTAGACTAAATTTCAATGATATTCGGTGATGCCAAACTGGAATAGTCAGCATTCATTACTGCTCCATTTGAGAAAGTGATGCCATTGAGGACTTTCATTCCATGCTGGGCATGTATATGTCCGAAAAGGTGCATACGTGGTTTGACAACTTCTATACGAGATAGAAGTTCGTCAGAACCGTAATTAATGTTGTCATCAAAATCTAAAATGCCAAATGGCGGTGTATGCGTAATTAGCACATCGGCGTTGATTGGTATTTGTGCATAGTTCAGGCTTTGCTGTTCTGTAATGCAGTCACTCATAAACATTGGGACACCATAAAATTTTATGCCATACAATTCAATGCCGGAGTTGCACAAATAGTGGACATTGCCATCCAACCCATCTATGTTTGCCCCATACAGACATTCGTCATGATTGCCACAGATAAAAATCTTGTGCGGATAATCAAGGTCACAAAACCAATTCAAAAAGTCGATGGCTTCTTGTTCGCTTCCGTTCATAGTGAAATCGCCCGAATGGACAACTATATCCGCTTCAGGCAAATCGGTCAACCGCCTGTGGCAACCGTGAGTATCAGAAAGATGAATGATTTTTTTATTTACCATAGTAGCGTATTTCTACATACTTGTATAGTTCCTGATATTCTTTCTTAATAGGTTCCATAAAGTCTTGCGGGTCTACTATAACATACTTGGATTGGTCGTTAAGCATACTGCGCCATGTATCCTCCATATTTTGATTGGAAACTTTATATGTCTTTTCGAGTAAATCGACATTTGCTTTGGGTACTATATGAACGTGCAGATAGTGATCCGCTTTGATCTTTTCAGTTTCTCGATTCTTTATCATCTGTTCAGCCCATAAAGTTTGTCTCATAAGCTGATAGAACGGTTCAAAGTAATATACCGAACTTTCGTAATTCGTCAAGGTTTTCAGCTGGTTCGATTTAGTTATAAGATCATTATAACGTCTCATGCGTTCTTGACCTTTTCCGTGCTTGCCTATACCCCAAGGATAATCTTCAAGCGATTTATCTTCTTTCAAAGTGTCATCGTATGCTTCTGTATATTTCCATTCTATTGGTATAATCCATGTTTCCTTGTTGACATCCTCTGCATATATCAGAACATCAATAGAGGTACAATATGAACCTCTATTCTGTTCCTGCTCATTGAGATATGAATTGTCGCTAACTACTTCAAAAGCAATATACGATGTGTCTGTATCGCAAGGGACAGGTAATACTTTATTGAATCTAACCTTGTTTAGTCCATTAATTAATGATAGCACTGCTTCCGGTCTTTGCCGTAAAAACATCAGATGATTGATGCAAGCTATTTGCGAAGAAACTGTGTGTCCGGTGGGATATTCGGTGTTATCTCCCCACCATGTAATTTTATTGTCTTTGAAATACTTTAAGGCTTCAGTCCGGATAGGTTCATATAGATTATTAACTCCGTTCTGAAGAACGAAACTATACTGTTTTTGATATTTACCAAAACGCCCATTACCACAGTCATTACCAAAGAAGTGGTTTTTGATTAGCATTGCGTGATGCTGTTGTTCTTTGGGTCGGAATACCCATTTTTGTTGTTTGCTCATATTCAATATTTATATTGCAGATAATAGACTGACTTTACAATAGAAGCATGGTATATGCCATATATAGTTAGTGAAATAACAATTGTGCATATTTTAATCCAAGTAAATTTTTGAGTTGTTCTTCATTTAAGAAATCTTCCGTATCACCGGCGTATGTGTTCCAGCGCGATGTGACGGATACTATTTCATTATCAGGACTGATTTTAACTGCAATCAGCGAATAGCCGTAATTATCATGAGGGAAATTCATGCCGGGAACACAAAGTGCATCCCACCAATTATTGTTCTCCAAAAAGTAAAACCTATTTCCACTGGCTACATAGTCGTTGAACGATTCTTCGGATACAACGATGCGCCATGATACCGAATCATTGTATTCCTTTGCTTCTTCAAAACTTTTAATTGGAGTTATTGAGTAATCAAATGTTGTGTCAGGTTCTTCTTGCGGAACTATCGGAGCCATACCGATTATCTCACATACGGTATCAGGTGTACATTCGTTAAATGTATTGTCAAAAAAATCAAAGCCTGGTGTTTGGTCGAGAACTTTGAGGATAAGACGCACTCGTCCTACATCGTCAGGCTCATTTATATCAATTTGTCCGGTCATATTCCAAATATAAATGCCGATGGCAAACTTTGAAAGTCGGCTCTTTAACTCTGGAAACAACTCAAAATAGCGTTCCACTTCTGATTGTGCCGAAAATTCGGAAAACCACCATTCTACTTCCTTTATATACCTTTCTTCCATATTACTATAAACGTATTGAAATTGCCAAAATTATAGTATTCATGTCTCATTTTTCAATACAATAGATAAGAATTACAAGTTGCAAAGAAGTTATCCACTTCTCTTAATCTTGTATCATATAATGCGACATCTTTTTTGTACCTTTGCAATCGAATAATAGGAAAGATATGATTCAGCTACAAAAGTACACTTGGCTAATAGATACTATCCGTAGAGCCGGGAAAATATCGCTTGAAGAAATCTCGAATCGCTGGGAGCGTAATAAGGATTTGAGTGATTACAAACCTTTGAACCGTGCAACATTCAATCGCTGGAAAGATGCTATTTTCAGCCAGTTCGGGATAATCATCTCTTGCCAACGGGCAGGAGGTTATTTGTATTATATAGAAAATCCGGAGGCCATTGACGAAGACAGTTTAAAAAAGTGGATGCTTGATTCCTTTTCCGTAAGCAATCTTATCGGTGAGAATCTTTCGTTGAAAGACAGAATTATTGTCAATCAGATTCCGTCGGCTCACAACCATTTGGCCACATTGCTTGAAGCAATGAAAGAAAACCGTGCCGTAATAATCTCTTATTGTGCTTTTGGCAAGACAAAAAGCTACACATTCTCCATCGAGCCATATTGCGTAAAGCTGTTTGAAAACCGTTGGTATGTGTTGGCACACAATGTCCAATACGATGACATTAGAATTTACGGACTTGACCGTATAGAAGACTTAAAGGTAAGCGACAGTACTTTCAAACTTCCGAAGGATTTCTCTGCATCCGATTACTTTTCAGCCTACTACGGAGTTGTGACAGGTTATGACATAAAGCCGGAGCATATCATTATTCGGGCATATCGGGATCATATACCTTATTTGCAATCTCTTCCGCTTCATCATAGTCAAAGGCTGTTGGAAGACAACGGTGAATATGCCGACTTTGAACTATATCTCGCTCCGACATACGATTTTGTCATGAGATTACTTCATGTGGGGGCAATGATAGAGGTTATTTCTCCGGTTTCTCTCCGAAAGACAATGAAAGGATGGATTTCAGATATGTACAACTTATACAAGAATGATTGAGTATGAAAGATTTCGCTGCAATAGATTTTGAAACGGCCAATGGGCAACGCTCCAGTGTATGCAGTGTCGGTGTGGTAATTGTGCGAAGCGGTAAAATTGTCGATAAATTCTATAGTCTTATCCAGCCATCTCCAAATTATTATACATATTGGACAACAGAAACTCACGGACTTACCCGTACCGACACAGACAGACAACCCACATTCCCGGAAGTTTGGGCACAGATAAAAGACCGCATGGCAGGGCTTCCATTAGTGGCGCACAACCGACCTTTTGATGAAAGTTGCCTGAAAGCGGTTTTTGAAGAATACAACATGGAATATCCCAACTACGAGTTTCATTGTACACTCGCAGCGTCACGTAGATACCTTGATATTCCGATCCATCAACTTCATCTGTCGGCAGCAGCTTGCGGTTACAATATGGACAACCATCACAATGCCCTTGCGGATGCAGAGGCATGTGCATGGATAGCAATGAAATTACTTTAAAAATGGATTAATTGTGGATTTTAAGTATAACTAGTAAAAGTATCATGAATCTTGAAGAAAAAATAATCGGTGAGATAACAGGTGAGTTCGTAATTGAATCTTACCAAAGAGGTTATCGTTGGTCTAAAGATGAGATTGAACATCTTCTTGAGGACATAGAAGAAATTCCTGACGGGCAAAATTATTGTCTTCAACCTGTTGTTGTAAAAAGTATTAACGGTAGATATGAGTTAATTGATGGTCAGCAGCGTTTAACAACACTGTATCTGATAATGAAGTGTCTCTCGCTATATATAGATCTCCGCTATAGCATTGAGTATGCCACGCGAAAGAGTGAAAATGGCAATATCGGAAGTAAAGAATTACTTGACAATATAAACACTATTGATTTGAATGCCTCATCATCAAATATCGATGAGTTATTCATTAAGAAAGCATACTCTATTATTCAAGATTGGTTTGCTGGAGAGAAATCACGCATGAACCGTTTCGCTGGAAAACTTCAGAATTATGTTACCATTATTTGGTATGAAGTTGATTCAAATGAAGACAGTATAGGTATTTTTACTCGTTTGAATATTGGTAAAATTAATCTTACGAATGCGGAACTTGTCAAAGCACTATTCCTTAACAGAGGAAAGAAAGATGATCAAGGAATGTATGCAGGTAATCCTTACGGTATTGATAATAAGACACAACATGAAATAGCTCTTCAATGGGACGCGATGGAGAAAGGTTTGCACGATAGTAAATTTTGGGCATTCATTACTAACGAGAAAGAGGATAAATACCCAATTCGTATGGAGTTGTTCTTCGACATTATGGAGAATAAACCTGTTGATGAATGTAACTATTTTACCTTTAACAAATTCTGTAAAAAGTTCAAGACGAGTACAAATAAGTCAGAGACATGGGAAACCATTGTGAGATTCTATCAGCAATTATTAGAGTGGTACAATGATTTTAATCTGTATCATCAGATAGGCTATCTCGTTGCAACCGGAGTAAGAATTAAGACACTTCTTGATATCGCAATGAGCAAAGAGAATCCTATTAAGAAGTCCGAGTTTAGAGATAAGATAGTCGAAATGATTCGTGATAGCGTAACATTTGTCAATGGAGATAAAGAAAAAATAGACTATGCCGATTTGAATTATGAATATCACAAAGAGTTTATACATGTCTTGTTGTTGCTCTTTAATGTGGAAACGATACGGCAAAAGGGTGATGAAAATAACCGTTTCCCATTTGAGCGATATAAAAATGAGGGAACATGGTCACTTGAACATATTCACGCGCAAAATTCTGAAAATCTCAAAACGAACCAAGAGTGGAAAGATTGGCTTGTTCTGCATAAAAACTCTCTGAAAAGTTTGATAAAAACATATAACGATGATTCAGACCAAGCAAACTCCATCGCAGAAGCAATCATAAAGATAAATGTTGTAATATCACACATTGACGATAAAAATTATAAAGGTTCTATCCGAGATGAGTTTTCGGCCGTTGCATCTGTTGTGAATGATATTCTATCTGATGGTGACGATAAATCTCAGATGCACTCTTTGTCGAATATGGCATTACTTACAGTTGGGGAAAATGCAGCGTTGAGTAATTCTACTTTCGATGCAAAACGTGTTAAGATTCTTGATATGGATAGGAAAGGTGACTATATTCCATCCTGTACAAGAAATGTGTTTATGAAATACTATTCAACGTCTGACACAAAACTACATTTTTGGTCGGAGAAAGACCGTAAATGCTATATCAAGGCAATGAATGATGTATTATACAATCACATGGATAATAAAGGAAATAAAGTCAGATTGATTAAAGAAGAAATTCGTTATGGAAATGAACAGTAAACAATACGAACAGCATACATTTAAATCTTTTTTGAGTAAGTATCAAGTAACAATTCCCATGGTACAAAGGGATTATGCTCAAGGGCGAACTAGCATTGATGTAAATCGTGTTAGGAACAGATTCTTAACCGCAATCAAAAGCTACTTAGTTCAACCTAAGACAAATCACAAGATAATGAAAATGGATTTTGTGTATGGTGAAAAAGAAAATGTGTGGAGTAAAGTAGAAGTAGGCAAATTGGAAAAAATTATTGTAACACTGTTGGACGGACAACAACGTCTGACTACGCTATATTTGCTTCATTGGTACGCTGCGAAAAAAGCTAGTCTACAACCTACAGACTATGCCTTTTTGGAACATTTTACTTATGATATAAGACCTAGTTCAAGGGACTTTTGTACCCATTTACTTAGGTTCACACCCTCTTTCAACTCGTCTATTAAGGAACAGTTGATAGATCAATATTGGTTTATGGGAGATTGGCATAATGACCCCACAATTTTAAGTATGTTGGTTATGTTGGATGCCATTATGGAAAAATTCTCTGATGTGGACAATCTTTGGAATTTACTGACTGGAGATGATGAACGAATAGTTTTCTTTTTCTTACCTTTAGCAGAAAATGGGCTGTCAGATGAATTATACATCAAGATGAATTCCAGAGGTAAGAAACTAACTCCATTTGAGCATTTCAAAGCAGAATATGAGGCTTTATACGAGCATGATTCAGAAGAATCTATGGATATTAACCATAAGTTTGATGTGGAATGGGCAGATACTCTATTTAGTTACCGGGATGATGATGACCTTACTGATAAGGAATTTATGAGATACTTCTTTTACATTAGCCACATCCTTTGCTATCAACAGTCGGTTAAGAAGTCAACAGATGAATTTGAGCTGATAAAAACCTTATATCAAGAATCCCCAAAAGCTGTTGAGAATCGCAAGTTCTTTGAGAATGCTATGGATTGCTGGTATCAAGTAAAGAACGAATTTGGTAGCATCGGTAATTTCTTTTCTCGTTACTTATCGCAGTTCACTCATGAGAAAGATAAAGTTGCAACTTACAAGACGGTAAGCGAATATCATACAAATCAAAATTTCTTCCATGCTTGCATAAAGCTATATCAAGTTAACAACAACTTTTCGTATAGTGATTTTTTGTTTTTATTTGGTATCATTGTCTACTTGACTAATCGGGACAAGATTGAAGAAACGGCTTTTATTGAAAGATTGCGAATCCTTAGAAACCTGATATGGAACTCTAATTCAGGTGAAATTCGTGGAGACTCTGACTACATGAGTGATTTATTGACAGAAGTATCTGAATTAATGCTAAATGGTATCATAAGGACAGACCTTAAACACGGTTTCAACGGATTCCAAGAAAAGGAAGAAATCGAGAAACAGGAAAAGAAATCGCAGATGACCAATGATGATTTAGAAAGGATGTATAAATATGAAGACCATCCGCTTGTCTACGGTTATGTCTCAGGATTAGGTTATGATTATCTATATCTTACTGATACATTCTATTCTGTTTTTGGTGGCAACGATTATCTGAATATTCATCTGGCATTGATTGCGATTGATGGCTATATGCAGCATGATGATAAACGATATTATATGGCAAATCATAACCGCTCAACATGGACGCAGTTATTACATAAAAGTCGTAATAGGAATGGTTTTGAAGAGTCTATGGCAATAGTGAGAACAATGTTGGAACGTGTTCTAAATGGAGAAAGCATTGAAGATATTAGAAACGTCTTTATTGAAGAACAGGAGAGGAAACATGAATATACATGGAGATATTACTTCGCAAAATATCCTGATATGCTGAGGGGGGCAGATGGGGAATTAGTATGGAATACATCTAATGACTATATTTGTATCACTCTCAACAAGCATCAATTCAATGGTCAGCATTGGAATCCATTTTTGAATGTTATTTATCAACTATTGGCTGAAAAACTAAAGACGGAATACAAGGAAAAAATTCTATCGCTTGATAATTATGGAGGAAATCTAAACCTTTTCCATCCTGTTGCCTCTGTTGCTTCTTTAGGTGACGGATTTGAGTATTTTTATGGAGAGAACAGAAAACATTGGTCAATCATTCAAAATTCAGAAGGTATTGATACAGAAGACCGAATATTATTGGCAATAAGAAAAATTAAAGCCATTGTCCAGATGTATGTCGAAGGACAGAATGTTTCTGATTAAAGTTGTATCTATAAATCATTATTAGTTGACTCTTAAAAGGGTATACTTCCGGAGGCCAAAATGAAGTGCACCCTAAAAGTTTTATGTCTAACTTTTGGGGTACATTTCAAAACAGCCCAGCCCGTAATATGCGTATGATACTATGGGTTGGGCTGTAGTCTCCTAATCGATATCAATCAGGATTCTATATGAAAGTTTTTTATTGCTCCGTCAGGATACAGATAGAGTGATTTTATTGGCAAAAATTATGGGCAGGAGTGGAGATGATAAAAAAAAGATATTTTTTTTAATATTATGAATCAATCTGTTATATGATGTGTTATTAGAATGGTCTCCCGATTGAGCCCCCCCAAAAAAAAATCCCTTGAAAGTCAATCACTTTCAAGGGATTTGGAATGTTATCGCGGTGCGTACGGGACTCGAACCCGTGACCCCATGCGTGACAGGCATGTATTC
>ERZ773242.956-NODE-956-length-30520-cov-4.245856_pt1 | contig 30520 bp, 16 predicted proteins | sample MGYA00511077_ERZ773242 | MGnify/ENA primary metagenome ERZ773242 (study PRJEB29015, sample SAMEA2737754) | human gut metagenome | biome: human gut; feature: human-associated habitat; material: faeces | place: China | collected 2012 ... | reverse complement strand
CAAAGTTAAAAACTTTATGGATATAAACAGGCAGATAAGTGCTGAAAAATATGTTTATGTCTGTGTAGAAAGTTTTGGGTTAGTTTTTTGGAATGTTCATAACGAAGGCCTCTTATACCTTCTTTTGAATAATGCAAGAATTATTTTTCAAAATCTTTGCCGATAGTTTTGACAGGTTTTAAACCGTTATCAACATCTTGTTAACTGAAAAGAATTACCTTTGTGGACAAGAACATAATAAAAGAAAAGACGTATGCGTAAACTGAAAATAACAGAACTGAACCGTATCAGTGCCGAAGAGTTTAAACAAGTTGAAAAACTGCCTCTGGTAGTAGTGCTGGACGATATTCGTAGTTTGCACAATATAGGTTCTGTGTTCCGTACTTCGGATGCTTTCCGTATTGAATGTATCTATCTGTGTGGTATAACGGCCACTCCTCCACACCCTGAAATGCATAAGACTGCACTGGGGGCAGAGTTCACTGTCGACTGGAAGTATGTTAATAACGCTGTTGATGTTGTTGATAACCTCAAAAACGAAGGGTATATCGTTTATTCTGTAGAACAGGCGGAAGGAAGCATCATGCTTGATGAACTTCAGCTGGATAAAACCAAGAAGTACGCTATCGTAATGGGAAACGAAGTGAAAGGGGTACAGCAGGAGGTTATTGACCATTCGGATGGCTGTATAGAGATTCCTCAATACGGAACGAAACACTCTTTGAATGTTTCCGTAACTACCGGTATTGTGATTTGGGATTTGTTCAAAAAGTTACGTTAATAGCATAAATCCAGTTGGTTAATAAGTCGTTTATAACTGGTTTATATCATAGTTAATTGTTTAATAATCAATAGAGGTGTGATTGTTTATAAGTATAGAATCCAAATGATGTAATTATACTCTTTGCAGGATATATAGATACTGTTTACAGGAGATATATATCCTGCGTGTTGGACATATATGCGCTGTACATTGGATCTATAGTTCCTGCAAGTAGCATCTATAGCTCTTACATATTGTTTATGTACGTCCTGTAAAAGCAGAATAAATGTTGGTAAATTCAGAATAAGGAAGGTTATACCCCGACTTTACTAACTCCGGTTAATAAAGTCGGTTAATAAGTATTGAATGTGTAATTCAAATCTGTTTGTTCTTCACTATCAACACTAACACAACACATTTTATTAGTTTGTCTTTACCTGCCAATCATATCAAGTTGTTTTATTTCACAGGTTCTATTTTTATGAAAAGTACACCATGTGAAGGTACGTCAGATTGGTATTTATTTATATAAACTCCTTTATCCTTTTGCTCCCAAAGATTACGCACTTTCTGTTTACCTTGAATATTCAGTTGATCCCAGAAAATAGATATGTCCTGTTTATTATCGGATAGATTGAATAATCCGACTGCTATGGAACCATCTTTTAATGGTTTACTCCATACTTCAATTTCTTTATTATTATCAGCATATACTCTGCTACCTTGTATACCGGCAATATCTTGGTTAATGGCTATTACTTCTCTGTTACTTAATAGATTCATTGTAAAATCATCCATCTGTTCCAGATCGCATCCTATCAGTAAAGGCGCCGCTAGAATACTCCATAAAGTGATATGAGTATATTGTTCATCAGGAGATAAATGTGTAGAATGTATATTTTTTCCCCAGCCAACCTTTCCTACAATGAGCATATCCGGGTCATTCCAACTGCCTGGTTTGGCAAATGGTTGCCACTTATCCTGAAGGAAACCTATGGTAGTCATACTACACCAGGAATCATAAATATCTCCTGTTGTCCGCCAGACATTTGTTAGATTGCTCCAGTCTTCTGCCAGTTCAAATGGGGCAGCATTGGAGATGCTATATAGAATATCTCTTCCCGATTGGCGTAAAAGATATGATAGTTCTGCTGTATGGGCTATATCATTAGTTACCCAGTCGTACTTAATATAATCGAATCCCCATTCTGCCCATTGCTTTACGTCATTTTTAGCAAATGAAAATTCTCCATATCTGCGGCTTGAATTGACAACTTTACCATTACGTGTATCAGCACTGCTGCCAATGTATCCGGCAAAAGTTTGTACCCACGGAGAAGAATATATTCCTTGAGACCTTTACTATGTACATAATCAACAAGACCTTTCATATCAGGAAATTTATCGTTCGGCATTATTGCATTGTATTTTCCTCCACGTACGCCTTGCCATCCATCATCGATATTTATATAAGCATATCCATAATTGACGAGTCCCAGTTCTACCATGCGGTCGGCCATCCTTCTTATTTTCTTGTCATCAATGTCTGCTCCGAAAATGTTCCAGCTATTCCAGCCCATAGGAGGAGTCAGACTTATCTTTTCCCCGATTTCAAGAGTTAAGTCTTTAGTAGTTTCTCCATATTGATTTTTAGCGGAGATATGAACAGTATAGGTTCCCGGATTTATCGCTTTTCCTGTAATAATGCCGGTATTGCTATCGATGGATAATCCTTCGGGTAAATTAGTTGCAGTTATATTTAGTGGTCTTTCTCCTGAAACAGGTACTGTAAACAGAAATGGATTTCCCGGGCGGGCACCATATATATAAGGAGCATTAATCATAGGCTGCCTTGCCACAGCAGGAGTTAGGATGTATTCCTGTTCACGTTCTTTTTTTACCGAAACAGGATCGGCACCTTTCACTTCAAACCTGGCATTTACCCAGTTGGTGCGATCTCCGGCTATTCCATCTCCTGCATGATCGACACGTAAGATTAGAGATTTTATACCCTTAACAGAAATATCTATTTGTTTTGCTTTTTCTCCTGCATGCATGATTCCACTTCGCCAGATGATTTTGCCATCTCCTAAAATTATAAATTCGGCACTGGCTTGTTTTAATTCGTGTTCGGGTGCGGAATCATCTATCCCTGCAGATGCCTTGAAGGAGACTGTTTTGCCGTCAAGTTTTATGCGGAATACGCTTGCGGCATGTGTACCTACACCCCGGTCAAATTTTTCTCCGGCGATAGAAAGTGGTGTTTTCCACATTGATTGATTGGCTATTGCTTTACCTGCAGATTGATCGACGTTAGAGAGATCTAATTCATCTAACCATACTATACGGGGAGCAGTTGTAAAGCTCGAAAGCAGTATGATTAATAATGCGGAGAAGTATTTTTTCATTGTATTTGAAATTAGTATTAAATAAATTCTTTACTGCAAAAGTATAGGATAGGATTGATGAAGTTGAATAAAAAAGAGAATAAAATGAAAACAAAATCTGGACAAAACGCAAATAAACCACTTTATGCTTGACAATTACTAGATTTTATTTGTATTTTCACAGCGGATTTTTATTTCTAACTAATTGGTTCGTGTTTAATTTTGATATAAATGATGGACGAATATAAGGACAAAAGGTACATAAAGGAAATAATAAAAGAATATAATATTTTATTAGAGTCGTGGGGTTCTTCCGAGTCCTGGGACTTAAATCAATTTAAAACACTGGAAAATATGATCTTCGAAACAACGAAGATCGATGTAAATGCTAACACACTTAAACGATTTTTTCAACAGAAGACAGGTAATCCGCAGTTGGCGACAAAAGATGCTTTGTGTCGTTTTTTAGGTTATTCGGGGTATACTGACTTTGTAATGAAGAAAACGAAGAAGGAAGAGACTACCAATATTCAGACAGAAGACGTTGTTGAAGAAACGAAGGAACATACAAATGACACAGACAAAAAAGCAGATAGTTCCCAGTTAGAAAAAGCTCCGAATAAAGTGACGAAAGATCCGGAAGAAGTATCGAATCGTATCTATAAGAAAAATAAATGGTATGTAAATTTTGCTATTATACTATTATTGATAATAGGTGGATATATGTTGTATACGTATAAGTTGAAAGATATGTATGTGGAGTATCTGCTCTCAAAAATAGAATTTACCACTTCGCAAGTAAAAGGAATTTGTCCGCTTACAGTTACATTCTCTTATCATATACCAGCTTCATTATTTGAAGATATTACTGTTATGTATGAAGAAGCGAATGGAGATATATCCGAAAGAAAACTAAATGAAAATATAGATAAGATAAATGCTACCTATATATATGAAGGTGAAGCATTCTGTCATCTGAAGTATAAAGATAGAATTATAAAGACCATTCCGGTGGAGTGCCGTAAGACGGGGTGGTCGGTTTTCGTCCGTGAGGAAAGAAAGAAAATATTTCGGGTTTTTCCGATGGAGCAGGCTTACAATGATTCGGGATATGTAAGTTTGCCTATAGAAAATGTCCCACAAGAGGCGCATACTAATCACATGTTTGTCAGCTATGTGTTTTATAAAGAAAAGTTGATAGACGGAGATAATTTCATATACGAGGCACGCGTCCGCAATTCAAAACAGGAGAATGCAGTTCCTTGCTCGGATATTATCATGTATATACATTCGGATACAGCTATGCATGGCTTTGCCATGAATGAAAACGGATATGCATATATCAAATTCATCAGTGGAGAAAATACAATTAAGGGAGATGAGTACAACTTAAGCCGGTTTAATTTCAACTCTTCCGAATGGCACGTCATGACTATCAAAGTAGTGAATAAGAAAACTACCTTCTACGTAGATGGAGAAGAAGTGTTAGGAATGGATTATAAAGAACCTTTGGGATATGCCAATGAACTTACGTTAAGATTTAAGGGATGTGGTGCTGTAGATTATGTGAAAGTTTCCAATCTTGACGGTAAGGTTGTATATGAAGAAAATTTCGATCCGGATAAAAGAAAATAGCACTTTCTTTTCTTACAACCATCTTATACATAGATGGTTGTCTTGTTTTGTTCATATTTTGTTCACATTTTGTTTTACCTTTTTCTCTCTTTTCTTGGCCTTTTGTTTGCAGGGTTGCGGATGATTTGGGATAGATTTGCAATTGTTATCATTGTCCTGTTGGGACACGTTAGCTAAATCTATATAATCTGAAATGATCCGATGAAAAAGAAGAAATGGATATGCTTGTTATTATCTGCATTGTTGGGGGTAGGTACTGCTCTTCCTCAACAAAGCAAAGAATCACCTGTAGAAAAAGTAAAGAAGATTGGTGATAAATTGATTAGAGAAACTCCCTTTGCCTACAAGTTGGGACTTGCTTCGTGTAGTACTTCTTTCAACACGTTAAACTTTGTGGATTTTGGACGTACCTTTGGGGTGGGACAAGAAGCTGTGGCCTATGCCTATACACAGCTGTCGTTTCCACGTGATACCACCATACGTGTAGAAACGGAGCATAACGATGCCTGTAAAATCTGGTGTAACGGACAACTGGTTTATGAAAATAAAGGGAAACGGGATATTAAGATAAACCGGGGGGAACGAAGTATGAAAATGACTTCTTCATTTTTGCTTCCGTTGAAAAGTGGTAATAACAATGTGTTGATTAAGTCGGCTACTTTTGGCAAAGAATGGTGTGTGTTCTTACAACCACCCAGTGATAATGATGCTGTTTTATCCACTGCCCGAAGTTATCCTCAAATAGGATTAACCAATTTGAATCATGTTGATAAACAAGTATCCGATCTTACCAACTGGCTCATTATCGGACCTTTTCAAGGTGGCATTGACGTAGTGCATGAACCGGAACAGGAATTTAGATTTGGATATATGTATAAAGGACTTCATGGTCCGGTGACCTGGACAATTCCTAAAATAGAAGTACTCGGAGAAATGATAGATCCCGAAGTTTGGGGAACTACTTATCAATGGAATTACCATAATGGAGGTGTTGCCTGGGCTATGCAGCAACTTGGTGAATTGACCGGAACACATAAATATACTAAATGGGCAACTGACTTCTGCGACTATCAGATGGAAGGTATGCCATTTGTGGACTATCAAGTCAATCATTTGCGGGCATATAATTCAGCCAATGCAATGGTGATTAACTCCACATTGCTTGATTTTACATTAGCTCCCTCACTTCCCATTCTATACCGTTTGCGTATGGATAAGGATTTTAAAAATAGGGATATTTATCAGGCATACATAGATAAAATGATAAATTATGCACGTTTCGGACAAATCAGAAGTGAAGGAATGACCAACTACACCCGTGATACGCCGGAAAAATATACTGTATGGGTAGATGATATGTTTATGGGTATTCCTTTCTTGATACAAGCTGGATTATACAGCGATTCACCGGAGTTGCGAAAAATATTTTTCGATGATGCAGCCAATCAGATCATAGACTTTACGAAACACGTATGGAATAAAGACACTCGTCTTTATATGCATGCCAATTATACATCACGTCCTGATGTTAAACTCCCTCATTGGGCACGTGCCAACGGGTGGGCTATCTGGGCTATGTCTGACGTATTAATGGCATTGCCTAAGAATCATCCTAAATACAAAGCAATACTCAAGCAATATCAGACTTTTGTCTATTCTCTGATAAAATATCAGAGTCCTGACGGATTCTGGCATAATGTAATCGATCGTAGCGATTCTCCCAAGGAAGTTTCGGGTACGGCTATATTTACAATGGGTATAATACGTGGTATCAGGTATGGCTGGCTGGATAAGAAAAAGTTCATGCCAATTGCATTGAAAGGATGGGATGCAGTGTCATCCGAAATCGAAGACGATGGAACGGTACATAATATCTGTATAGGAACCATGTGTACCGAAGATGTGAACTATTATATGAACCGTCCATTTTTCGACAATGATACGCATGGGTCATTTGCCGTCATATTTGCAGGTATAGAAGCGCAGCGGATGATGGATGAAGACACCAAATAACTGATGTAAAAAACAAATATAATATTATGAAAAAGATACTTGTACTAATAGCTTTATCTTTCATGACTGTCTCGACATTAACAGCACAAATGAAGGACCCCCAGAATTGGGTAGGCTACGAAGAAATAATGGGTGTAAAAAATGGACTAAGATTTTATGATTTCGATGTAAATCTGATAGAATCGTCTGCTCCTGCTAATGTTTTTTGGCCGGGAGATGATATCCGCCTCAAGTTTCAGTTGATTAACAACACATCACAATCAATAGATATAGATGCGAAAGTACACGTCTTTCGTTATGGAACGAAAGGAATCCCCAATGATATTTGGCTGCCCCAGATGATTAAGCTTGATTATGAGAAGGTGATTCCTGTTCACTTATCAATTTTGCCGAATGGCTATGTCAATACGTCTGTATCGGTAGACGATATAAAGGATTTTGGAGGATATGCCGTTGTGTTTGATCTTGGAAAGTACGGGCGTCGATTGGGTACAAGTTTTGCCTATAGCATGAAACCGTCATTAGTGAAAATGCAATATCCCAAACAATCTTTGGATTACTTGGGAGTGGATTTTTTGAATAGAGTAGGTGTTCAGTCCATTCGCTACGGTATTCCTTTCGTATCACCTGATAATCCCGATTATCAAGGATTCCGACAAGAATTAAAGAAATTGATGAAGGATTTCATGGATAATAATATCACTGTTATGCTCATGTTTGGTGAGGGACGTATGGCACAGTCCATGCCTTTGGGTACTACCAGGCCGCATTTGGATGAGAATGGAAAATTTCTTCACACGAAGCAGGATTTAGTATGGCTTCCCGAATTGGATGAAGACTTTAAGAAATTCGTAAAAGAATTATGTCTTGATTTTGGCTGGCCCAAAGGACCGGTAACAGCTGTCTGTTTGTGGAATGAACCGTGGGAAGGAACTTCCATATCCGGTTGGCAGGCTGATATGATAAGATATAAAGAGATATATACGAAAATGGCTGAAGCGGTGATTGAAGCCCGGGAGAAAGACATAGATGTTCTTGTGGGAGGAGGTGACTCTAATTCGAATGCATTGGATAAGTTTTTTGCTGATGGCACAATGGATATGTTACCTATCTTTGATTTCCTTTCCATTCACTATCAAGGTATGGAGGCACCAGTATTATATCCCGAGTGGAATAAGCGAAAAGATAACAAGGGACGTGTGAAAATATGGGACACAGAAAGTTGGGTAGGGAATACTGATGACCGTGTAGGACTTGTTATTGCAGCCAACCGTTCCGCCGGATATGACAGGTCGATGGGTATATTTGGTGGGTATATGTATTCAGGAGACCCGAACCGGTCAGTGCGTAGTATGGAAGTCCGTACCGAAAAAGGAAAGGAGACAATGCCTAAACTCCACAATACATGGTCTGCGGCAGCTGCTGTGGGAGCAGCACAAAGTATGATCGGAGAACGCGAGTTTAACAGGCTTCTTTTTAAAAATGGTTTGCCTTGGGTAATGGTCTTTGACGGATACGAAAATAAGAAAGACGACGGGACGATTGTGATTGCCGGAGATTTGGGTGAAGCATTCGGTGCAGAGAATATCCTTTTCAGAAATGTGCGTAGCTTAAGCGAAGCGAGGAAAAAAGTCGATTTGCATCATCAATTAAAAACATTACCAGCGAATAGTGCTGAACGTAAAAAGATAGAAAACGAACTCAATACATACTATCCCATCACTGACGGGAAAATGATACTGAAAGCCAATCCTTCTTTCCTGCTTTATGATTTTTATGGAAACGCCATTGCTCCTAAAAATGGAATCTACGAAATTCCTCTTAATTATCAGGGATATTATATGTGTGTAAATGGTGAGAAGGGAGCCTTTGACAAACTTGTATCGGCCATTAGTAAAGCGGATATCGTGGGCTATGAACCTGTCGAAATAATTGCGAAAGACTTTACAGCTCCCATTGCCAGCAAACCGGAAATGGAACTTCAACTGACCAATATCCTCAATCGTCCGGTAAAAGGTGTATTATCTGTTTCTATCGGTAATCTGGATATATCTTATCCGCAGAATGTATCGTTTAAGCCCAATGAGACAAAAACTATCAGAGCGAAAGTGACAAACGGAACTGCCAGTGTGGACAATAACTATCCGCTTGAAGTTCATTTCGATGCAGGAAAAGATGGATTCGCCGTGCATTGGGAAAATATGCATGTCAATTATATTGCAAAGAAAACGATAAAGATAGATGGTAATCTGAATGACTGGCAAAACATGATTTCACAAACGATAGAAGGTTCTTCCAAGGCCAGCATTTCTTTGACGGAAGCTGCATGGTATCCATATCAAAAGTTTGATAGTAATGCGGAAGGATTGGCGCATACCTACCTGGCTTACGATGACGATTATTTCTACTTTGCAGCAAAAGTTGCGGATAAAACTCCCAATAAAGGAACATTGAGATTTGAGACTCGCAATGATGATGATTATTTCTATCCTGACACAGCTTATATGCAGACCATATATGCCATGCATTCTACCATAGTAACGCAGCCTGCGGCAGAATCAGATCAAAAAGCACTGCAATTGCCTTCGGCAAAAGGACGTATGATGAATTATATGGAAAATACATCTACTACTCTGTCGATGGGTATGGATATTCATTTGCCGAAAGATAAATATACCCGCACTTCTTTTTATTTCCCAAGTATAAATCAGAATGACTATGTTGTTACTGTTTATGATAAAGACAGTGGCAAAGAATTACTTTCTACCAAGATAGACAAACTATGGAATGGTACTTATCTGACATTGGATTTATGTGGTAATGTGCGCATACGTTGTTCATCTTATGGTTGGTGGTACACAACAAAATTATCAGGTATCTTTTTTGACTCATCGGACAATGTTGTTAATTCGGGTAATGCCGGTGCTTCAGCGAAACTTGTAAACCGTGATTTTGATACTGTCGGAAACTGGCTGGGTAAATATGGGCAATTAGGATACTATCTTATCGGTTCAGATTCTTCTTTGCCTCAAGATGTTACTTGCCATGTTGTCTCTCAAGATGATTTGGTTCCTTTGGTATGGCCCGAGCAGGTACGTCGTTTCACTTACCGTAAAAGACCTACATTACCGGATGGCACCAATGGGATAGCAACAGATAATATACTGATTGCTTTCAATGTAATTCCAATCGGCGAAGATGGTATGGAAGCTGAAACGAAAGGTACTATGCCGCGTTACATCGGTTATAAATGTACAGATTATGAATACGCTTTGAATACTGTTGCTCCCGAATATGGCGGTGGTTTTGAAATATGGAGAATGCTTGTTCCGGGTATGCCGCGAAAACACTTCTATCCTCGCCAGCCCAAATCTTCCTTTGACGGAGCCGTAAAAGATGGAAAACTGATTACTACACGTGAAGGTAATACATTGTATTATGAATGTGCTATTCCATGGTCCGAAATACCGGATGTGAAGAAAGCCATTGATAAAGGCGATAAAATTAAATTCTCTGCGCGTATCAACGATGATGGCGCCGGGGCTGCTTGTATGGAATTAGCACGCGGCCGAAGCGTTTCGAAGAAAAACTCCAGAGCATTCCATCCGGACTGGAAGGAACATTGGGCGAATGAGGTTGAGTTTGGCGTAGAGAAATAAAGCGTGCTAGAATACTAATTATTGAAAATGGTAGAATGAAAATGAAGAAACAACTGATTATAATATTTCTATTATGTCTGTCTGTCAAGGGGATTTCACAAATACCTTTTGATGGTAGTGATAGTTATGCTACGCCACCCATAGGATTCGGGCAAAGTGAATTTGAAAACCCTTTAATTAACAGTATTAACAGGGAACCATACGGTGCAACATCTATTTCATTTCCTACTGAAACAGAAGCGTTGCAAGTGAAACGCTCTTCCTCCTCCCGGTATCAGTCATTGAATGGAACATGGAAGTTTAAGTTCATTACAGATTGGGACAATCTTCCGTCTGATTTTATGAAAGCGGAAACAAATGATGACTCCTGGGACAATATACCTGTTCCGTCTACCTGGGAAATGAAAGGGTATGGCGATCAGGTTTATTGCGGGCAAGGCTATGAATTTCGTCCTGTCAATCCTCCGTTTGTACCGCGTAAAGACAATCATATAGCATTGTACCGGAAGACATTTGAAGTGCCTGCATCATGGGAGGGACAGAATGTATTGATTCATTTTGCCGGAGTCAGAGGGGCTTTCTATTTATATGTCAACGGGAAAAAGGTAGGTTATAATGAAGATGGCGGTACTCTGCCTGCGGTATTCGATATGACTCCTTTTCTAAAAAAAGGAAAGAACCAATTGGCTGTCCAGGTGTTGAGATGGAGTGATGGCTCGTATCTTGAAGATCAGGACCATTGGCGCTTTCATGGCATCACCCGGGATGTTTATATTGAATCACGCCCTGATGTTTTCATACAGGACTTTGCTGTTATTACAGATTTGGACAAGGATTATAAAGACGCAAAACTGCGTATACGGCCTGTCATATCCAGCAAGAAAACGGTAGATGTTTCCGACTGGATGCTTGAAGCCAGATTATACACCAAAGAGGGTACTCCTGCCCTCGGGGTGAATATGTCAATGCCGGTCAAGACGATTACGACCGAAAAGTATCAACAGAATTTTTCATTGGCAAAATATCTGGAAACAAATGTAAAGGCACCTTTGTTATGGTCATCCGAAACGCCTAACTTGTATATCATAGTCCTGACATTAAAGGATCATAAAGGCAACGTAGTAGAATCAAGAAGTTCCCGTATCGGTTTTCGCAAAGTTGAATTCAAGAATAAACATGAACTGTGCGTGAATGGAAAACGCGAGTACATCTATGGAGTAAACAGGCACGACCATGACGCATGGGAAGGGAAAACCGTTCCTTACGAGAGAATGGTACAGGATGTGACTTTAATGAAGCAGTTCGGTTTTAATTCCGTAAGGACCTCTCATTATCCTGCAGATCCGGCATTTTATGATTTATGCGACGAATATGGCATCTATGTAATGGACGAAGCGAATGTGGAAACCTGTGGGGCCGATGCTGAACTTTCAAATAATGAGTGTTGGCTTTTTGCTCAAATGGAACGCGTTGCCGGGATGGTAAAAAGAGATAAGAACCATCCGTCTATTATTTTCTGGTCATTGGGAAACGAATCGGGTGTCGGAGCAAACAATGCTGCACGGGCCTCGTGGGTTAAAGATTACGATCCTACCCGCCTTGTACATTTCGAGGCCTATATGCACAATGGAGGTTCAAGACAATATGGTTATGGCATCGATTTTATGAAGACCAACCGTCCGGCAGTGAATCCTCCCGAACCTCCGGCTGTAGATGTTGTCAGTACCATGTATCCGTCTGTAGAAGGAATTATAAAGCTTGCTACTCAAGAAGGTGAAACACGTCCGGTATTGATGTGCGAATATGCTCACGCTAAAGGTAATGCATTGGGTAATCATCAGGAATACTGGAATGCAGTGAAAAAATACCCACGTCTGATAGGCGGTTATATCTGGGATTGGGTAGATCAGAGCGTGATTAGAAAAGACAGTGTTACAGGCAAAGAATATTTTTCTTCCCTCAACGGCACTAATGGGCTTGTTTTTGTCGACCGGAAAATAAAGCCGGCTATCAATGAATGTAAGAAGATCTATCAGCATATCCGTTTTGATTATTCTAACGGGGAACTGACCATTAGAAATGAATATAATTATCTGCCGCTTTCTGCATTTCGTTTTTCATGGAAATTGATGGCAGGCGGTGAACTGATAAAGAAGGGGGAATTAACCGATATTGAGGCTTTTCCAGGCACTTCTGCCCGAGTAAAAATAGATACCGGCACTTCTGATTCCGGGCAGAAAGGAGAGCTCATTCTCGAAATCAATGCTTACTTAAAGAAGGATGTAATATGGGCACCTAAAGGATTTGAAATCGCATGGGAGCAATTTACCTTGCAAGAAGGAAAAGTGAATCCTCCGGTGGAAGAAAAAACAGGAAATGGCGGAAAACTGACTGTACAGAAGAAAGCGAATGAAATAGGTATTTATAATGATCGTATAAATATTGTGTTCAACAAGAAGGCGGGGCTCATTCAAAGCTGGATCGTAGGTGGAAAAGAATTCCTTGAGAAAGGTCCTCAAATCAATTTGTGGCGGGCTCCGACCCATAATGATGGCGGTTACCGTCCCAAAACGGAGAATGAAATCTCCCGTCAATGGGTAGAAGCCGGACTGGATAGTTTGCAACATAAGTTGAAATCGTTTAAATTGGTCGAGGAAAAGAATGGTACAGTCAGTGTGGCAACAACGTTCGTTGCACAAAAAACGGGAAATAAGTCGTACGTGGAATATACCACCAAATATATTGTTGATCCTTCCGGAAAAGTACAGATAGATACTGATCTGAAGCCATTTGGCAATATAATCAGCTTCCCCCGTATAGGTTATACAATGACCGTAAAATCCGGCAACGATACTTTTTCATGGTATGGCTACGGACCGTATGATACATATAACGACAGACATTCAGGAGCTCGTTTGGGCCGATTCTCCGGAACTGTAGATGAACAGTTTACGCATCATGCATATCCTCAAGAGAATGGAAACAAATATCGTTGTTCGTGGGTGTCATTGACCGACAATGAGGGAATTGGACTTGTCGCTGAAGGTATGCCATTTATTGAATCCAGTGCAATGCATTATTCCCTTGAAAACCTGTCTGAAGCAATAGATGAAAGCCAATTAAAACGTACGGACAACGTCACGTGGAATATCGATTATAAAACATATCCGATTGGTAATAGGAGCTGCGGGCCTCCCCCACTCGAACAATATGTGCTTTTTGCAGAACCTGTGTCTTTCAGTTTTTCTGTTTATCCGGTTCTTAATAAAAAGACCGTCCAGTAAGCTTTTGAATATATAAAAGGTCGTCTGAAAAGGCCTTGATCTTATGAATCTCCTTTGCTACAACATATCGTAGTAAAGGGGATTTCTCTTTTTAGGAGCTTTCAATCCTTTCATCAGAAGGAAGCGTAGTATTGGTCATTTAGAATTCAGTGATGAAAATGACAACTGTATACGGTCTTGAAAGAGTATTTGTATAATAAATAGAATATTACATATGTATCATAAATTTATTGTTTATATACATAGTAAATAGATGTTTGTATCTTGCGATATTTATTTAATCAAAATATCTTTATCATTTATGCATAAACAGTTTGATCGTTTCTAATAAACTTTTGAAGAGTTTATTAGAAACGTTATCCAAGTTTATTAAAAACTATATGGAGGCTTTTAGTGGTGTTTGTATTGAATTTATATAACAAAAAAGGCTGCGGAATTCATATAATTTCGCAGCCTTTAGCTATTGACAGGATCTCTGTCTTTTGTATTTTATAGAATTACTTAGTTAATTTGTAGCAATTTATTTGTTCTAAAATTCATTATTTATTCGTCTTTTTAAATTTTAGTTGATGATCAATATTCTTGTTCTACAAATATACAACATAAAAAGAGCGTTTCCAAATTTTTGCGATATACAGAATTAAAAGTATTCTTAGTTACTTGTATTGAATCACTTCACTTCTGAAATATTTCAGGGTATTTCCTGATAAAATAAACAGGTGTACAGCTCCAAGCGTGGCAATAACTGTTGATAGGATAAAAATCGTATGGAGAAATAAAGTCGTTTGTAGGATCGTATGCTTCCCAGAATGTGTCAGCTCCTTTGGCGATCATCCCTCCCCAGTAATTGATTAAAGCCTCTTTTGCTTCGAGGTTCATTCCACAATCTATCAGCGATTGAATATAATAATGATACATATAAGGAGTGCCGGGATAACAAACATTTTGTGTTGTATCCAATGCTGATAAAGCCTTTTTGCCTTCGGCTTTACTGGCAACTCCGCTTAAAATCATCCATATCTGTGAAGCATAGGAAATCTGCTTGTCACCTGTTCCGACGAAAAGGCCGGTTTTCCGGTTGTATAAGTTTTTGCGGGCAGCCTTTATCATTTTGTTAGTTAATGCAGGCAAGTCGGCAACTTCTTTTTCTTTTCCGAGCAGTTGAGCCAGTTTATAGGATTCCTTAAGTGCGAATATGGATACTCCTTGTAAAGGAGCCTCTTTATACAAATCCTCTTTCCAATCGAAAAACACCCACCAGTCTTTCTTTACTTTCTCAAAATCCATCAATCCGTCGGCCTTGACATTGGTACGGACAATATCCAGCTGCTTTTTAGCCACAGGCCACAAGTCTTTGACAGTTTCCATATCGCCCGTTGCTTCCAGGTAGTCTTTCAATGTTACATTATACAGTAGCGCATATTCATAAAGAAACTGTTTGTCCTGGGCTCTCGGTACAGGATTTTCAATTACTGTAGCCAACAGATATCCGTTCAGGTCGCTCAATCCGGCCAACAAATACAAACACCGCTTTGTAAGGTCGTGTTGCTTGTAAGAATAATTGTTGCCAAGGGCTTCCAGATATAAATCGCCGATCCAAAGACGCTGATCTCTTTTCGGACCATCCTCGTAAACGGTTTGCATACATTCTTTCAATGTATTGAGCCCGACACGATCTATTTTCCTTATCATGGGATCAACTGCTTGCGGAAGCTCTTCAGGTATATTTTTGGCAGAAGTTTGAGCCATACATTTCATATCATGTATGTTGAAATCATAATAAGGAGAACTGCCCAACAACTCGATTTTTACGTAGCGGAAAGCCAGCCTGCGTGAAAGAGTGACTGTTTGCGGGACATACATTACAGAAACAACTTCGTCCTGAAGCCATGCCCTGCTTAAGCCTTCTTTATAAGAATCGAAAGGAACAGCTACTTCCGAAGGAACTTCCCCGAAAGTCAATTTAAACCTTAACGGACCGTCGGCTGCAAGCCCGGTGCTTCTTACCGAGAAACTAAAATATCCGGTCAGATGCTCTCCGAAATCAATCGTAATCTCTTTTTTCAGTCTGAAAGGCATAGAGTATAAAGAGTCGATAGGACTGACATCTACTGCTTTGTATTTCTGAAACGATTGTGTGTCGGGTACAATATCCACTACTTTCAGCGGCTTTTTCTCTGTGATTATAAGTTTCGGTTTATATTGTTCTGCTTTTTGTAGCCACTGCTTACGGTTGTTCCCATAATAGTCTTGTGCAAAACAAGCCAATGCGGTGAATACCAGTGTCAGGCTGAATAAGATCGATTTCATCATATTATTAATTCTCTTTGCTATCTATAACGTTCCAATTCCTGAAGTCATACACGCGTGATTCTTTTCCATGTGAAACATTCAGGAAACGTCCGTTCACCGCTTGTTCCATCCATGGGTTTGAATACAAAGGCCAATTTTCATAATCCACCTTTTCTCCGTTGACAAAACGTCCGTAATTATAGATAATTTTTAGTGTATCACCGCTAAGTGAGTGATAAATGGTCTGTCGATATTCTGGATTGGTAACGATGTATTCCAGTTTCGTTGTTTTCAGTATATCTTCTGCAAACAGATCCAGAGCTGTTTTCGTTCCTGTGGGTTGATATTTATCCGGCAAACAGGTTTCTATGACTGCGGCAGTACCACGTTGGTCGCAGCGTAACATCTTATGTTTTACTCCACGAAATACCCGGTCTTCGTCCCATGTGTATGGATGACAGAATTTTACGGCAAACAGAACACTTCCCCCGTCAAAGAATATCCAACCGGATTCGTCCTCTTTCATTTGTTTTATCGCGTCGATAGGCACTACTCCTGTCACATACGGATGAGGTTCTTCCGATTCTATTTTATACATGGCCAGCAACGTACCATTGTGTTGTAACACTTGTTCGCGGCAAGTAGCTCCGAAAAGGCTTTCGGCTGATCTACCATAATGGCTGATGTGAGTCAGGAAGAAAGTACTTGCCGGCGCATCCGATTCCCACACCAGTTTCCACCGGCGCATCTGCGCGCTCCATCCCAAGCTGATTCCATCCCATTGACTAGCCAATCCATACGTTTTGTTGATATATGTATATTTCTTGAATCCCCATGGATAATTGAGTTGTGCAAATGGAGTCATATCATGCGATTCTTTATGCACGTATGCCTTCTTTCTATCCGATGCTATATGCTGTATAATCTCTGGTACACGATAGGAAGAAACGGCTGCCAGTACACAGTAAAAACCTTCATTGTTCACAATCAATTCTCCGTTTTCATACTTTTGCTCTAATATCGGATTGGGACCTCCACCAAAAAACAACCAGCCCAAAAGTGGATAAGGACTCATCATGTGGGGAGAACAAGCAAAATAATATTCCCGTAAAGAGGAAGAAATGAAATAACCATTCAACCATTCGGGTGCCATGTTAAGTAAATGCCATTCAAGTGTCATTTGCACCTGTTTCTTAAATTCAGCATCCTTGCTGTGGTCGTACAAAGAAAGAAGGCAAGTGATATAGAATGTGCCGTACGTAGGAGAATCAAACTCTTTGATACCATAACGTACTGTCTTATCCATTACATCCATCAGTACTGAACGGCAATGTGCCATTACCGTGTCGGCTTTCCCCCAATCGGGGAAAGCCAGTGCGGTAAGATATCCAGCTGTTTTAAACATTAGTCTATGATTTTCTGTACTTCCATCTGCCAGGTAATCCTCGTTCGTCATGCGTTTCCGTACCTTTTCTTTCAGTTCTTTCGGGTACACAGACTGAAAGCGTAGGTACGCATCGATATTCTGATGACAATCGAACATATCGAAGGGTGCATCTTCCTGCATCCGGTTCAGCATATTCAGGGCATACTTGACATCTTTCTTTGTTTCCAGACGAGCCAGAACGAATCCCATTGCTGTCTTGATATCATTATCTCCCCAATATTGGTCATTCGGCCGGGCTTTGGAGTAATAATCAAGAAGATACTTTTTTCGCTCGTCAAAAGAAGACGCAGAGGTGAGAGAGAGGAACAGAAAAGCAAATGCCAGTAAAATCAACAGCTTTTTCATACTTAATATCCTTTACTTTGTTTCATTAATGGATTCGATCTCATTTCACTTTCAGGGATCGGAAGATAATAGTCCTGTGGATCATAATGTACAGTTCCTGCATTTGTTGAAGGGTATTTAGCCAGTTCCTGCTCCAGTATTCCCCAACGACAGATGTCATACCAACGGGTATTCTCAAAGAATAGTTCTTTGTAGCGTTCTTCTTGAAGTATTTCCATAGTGACAGTCGTAAAATCTTCTCCTTTGGTACCGGGTACGTCATAGTTGCTTTCACCCCATGCACGGCGACGGACTTTGTTTACATACTCGGTAGCTACATCTGCAGAGTTCAGTTTGAGCATAACTTCGGCATACATCAGATAAATATCTGCCAAACGAATGATGTCTACATTCTTGGTTGAGAACACAGGTGAAGACACATTATAGAAGTCGATATACTTGCGTTGGTAATATCTGTAAGTGGGGTCACTTGTATTCACTTGTTCAAATTCAGGTTTTGTAGTGGCAGTACTCCATTTTTTTACATTATAACCGTATAGTGTGGCTTCATTCAGTCGAGGATCGTTTCCGAATCGCGCTGCAGTGCGTTGATCGACGAAATAGTTGTTCCAGGCACCCGGAGCTCCTCCGAAAATACGAACCAAGTGATGTTGGGGGGCATCCTCATAAGCACTTCCTGATGAGAGATAATATTGTAGGGAGAAGATACATTCGGGGTTATTATCTGTATGCTGAATATAATCTGTAAAGTTGACAGGTTTGTCCAATTTAAAGCGGTTGTCACCTATCACTTTCTCAAATTCTATTTTGGCATTGGTAAAGTCGCTCATGTACAGATATACTTTTCCAAGTAATGCATGCACAGCCGGTCTTTGAGCCCATCCCTGGTCTTTGGTATAATCAGTGTCTGTGTAACCGGGACCGGGTATTGTAGTATTGACCGGGATCTGATTATCACCAATACAGGTTTCGGCTTTTTTCAGATCTTTGATTATCAATTGGTAACATTCTTCAATAGTCGATCTGGCAGTAATTGCATTACTAGCGTCTGCAACACCTTCTCTTAGAATAATTCCTTTTGCATCTTTATTATTTGGATAAGTTCCTCCGAAAGAAGGTCCTTGTTCTCCGAATAGGCGTAATAAATCGAAATGTATAAATGCTCTCAAAAATAAGCTTTCACCCTGAAAGTTCATTACCATTGTTTTTTTCTCTTCATCCAGTGCTTCCAAATCTATATGATCTATCAAGTCTAGCGTGAGATTGGTAGACGCTAAGGCCTTATAATATTTTATGTATGCCTCTTCTACATTCTTGTTGGTAGAAGTGAGTCCATTGATAGCCCATTGATTTCGTTGTTCTTCACCTAACCAATCGATATCCATTTCGTGTGACATGGTTGCCATATATTCGGTCTGTCTCCCATAAAGATGGATAGAACCGAGAGACCTGTAAGCACTTCCTAAAAACTCGCCTAATTTTGTGGGGTTTCTTTGTATAATTTCTCCAATATTATCGTCCGATACAGACGTTGTTAGAGGATGATCCAGAAAATCGCTGCATGCTGATGTCAGAAGCAGACATCCTGCTATGAACATATATTTAATTTTCATATTTATATTTTTTATCTGATTAAAAACCAACATTAAGACCAAATGAAATAGACCGGGATTGAGGGTATTGAGTTAAATTATAAACTCCCTGTTCAGCATTGTTATTACCTATAAATTCAGGATCAAATCCTTTGAATTTGGTGAATGTCAGTGCATTTTCTACTCCTACATAAATTTTCAGTTTTGATAATTTCATTTTAGATACTATTGATTTTCCGAAACTATATCCTAACTGAATATTTTTTAATCTTAAGTATGAACCGTCCTCAACCATGTATGAGTTGGGTAACTGATAGTTGTGAGTAGCATTACCCAGACGAGGCTGGCTGGTATGGGTATTGTTGGGTGTCCATGCATTCCACACATCCGGAGTTGAGTTCCAGTCGGCATTCATATTTTCCAGGCATTGCTTGGTATTGTTGTATATGTCTCTGTCGGCTACACCTTGCCAGTTCATGTTGAACTCAAAACCCTTGTATTCCAAGTTTACATTGAATCCATATACGTATGTTGGCCAAGGATTACCTATTGAAGTCATATCTTCATCATTGATACGTCCGTCTCCGTTCAAGTCTTTAAATTTAATATCTCCCGGGCCTATGTTTCCTGCATCGTATGCTACTCCCCATTTTTCCATTGATATAGCATTCAAGGCATCTATTTCTGCTTGTGTTTGATATAGTCCGTCTGCTACGTATCCCCAGAATGCTGCTACTGGTCCGTTTACGAGCGTACGATTGAAGTTTCCTCCGGACAAATAGCTGGCATTACCAATGTTTAATACTTTATTCTTGTTGTATGAGATATTTCCACTTACGAGGTAGTTAAAATGATTAATTGAACCTCTGTATGACAAAGCCAACTCAATACCTTTGTTACTAATTTCTCCTTTGTTCAATTTATAAGTATTGCTACCAACACCGATAGTTGAAGGTAATTTTTGTTCGATCAATGCATCGCGGGTTTTCTTGTTATATAAGTCGATAGTAGCTGTGAAAGCATTATTCCATGTACCAAGGTCTATTCCTATATTGGTTATTCTTGTTTTTTCCCATGTTACGTCTTTATTTGGAGTTTTTTGGGCCAGCCAAGTACCGTTGGTTTGCAATTTATATTCTTGTCTCCACCAGTTTTTGTCGATACTGTTGTTTCCTATTTCTCCGATACCAAATCTTAGTTTCAGATCATTTATTTTTTCCACTTTAAAGAACTTTTCATTGGCTATGTTCCAACCGATAGAAACAGACGGGAAGAAAGCACTTCTTTTGCCTGGAGCGAATATGTCACTGGCATCATTTCTGAAGTTTGCTGTTAGCAAATAACGATTATCATAAGCGTAAGTAATACGTCCGAATAGAGAGTAGCTGCTGCCTGTGCTCCAAGCGTTGGTACCATCTCTATGATCGGTAAGAGCAGTACTTCTTAAGTCTTGAGCCGGTATACCCCATTCAGCATATCCTGATGCGTCATCATTGCGTGATTCTCTTACTTCAAAACCGATCATTGCTCCAAGATCGTGTTTACCGATTAATGTATTGTAGTTTACGTACGTGTTTAATAGATAGGAAGTACTTTGATTATGAGCATAATCCAATTGATGTCCTTGAATGTTTTTTCCTTCTACAAAATCAATTGAGTTGGTTGATATACCTCCAAATGTGTTATATAAGAACTGCGAAGTCGCATGATTGCTAAGAGTTCCTGTCAGGTTGGTAGTCCATACCAGTCCTTTTATCGGGGTGATGATTGCTTGTAAGTTTCCCCATGCAGTATTCCATTTTTCCCAATGATCTTTCAGGTCTGCACTTTCTAACGGATTTCCTCCTTGCCAGTCAATGGTTTCTTTAAATTCGTCTGTGAAGTATCCATATCCTGTATTCATCGGGTTAGTGTCGTCATATACATTCATCGCCGGGTTGGCACGTAAGATATGTTGCCAGTCCAATGCATTGTGTTTCCTTTTCGAGTGATTGAAATTTACAGTTTGGCTGAACTTCAACCATTTCAATGGAGTTTGTTCAAATCGGGCCTTGATGGCCCATTTTTTATAGTTTGTATTTACAAAAGTACCTTCATCATTGGAATACATAGCTGAAAGGAAATAAGATGACCTGTCAGAAGCTCCGGAGATGTCAATGCTATGGGAATGTTCTATTCCGGCGTTAAACATTACGTCTACCCAGTCGGTATTAGGCAGTTGAGATACCTCATTGGGAGTCAGGAAATAGAATGATTTAATATCGTTAGTTGTAGGTTCACCCTTATCCGGATTGTTAGACATCCATCTGGCTTTGTACATATCAATGTAGCCTTGGGTTCCCAGCGTTTCAGGTAGCCCGAGTGCATGGTTTACTTTTACATATCCGTTGTAGTTTACAGCTATTTTTCCTTTAGATCCTTTTTTGGTTGTCACTAACACGACTCCATTGGCAGCTTCGATACCGTAGATGGCAGCGGATGCAGCGTCTTTCAATAATTGAATAGATTCTACTTCGTTAAAGTTGTCCAGTGGCATTCCGGGGACTCCGTCAATAATCCAAAGCGGAGTGGCTTTGTTCAGTGTTCCTACACCGCGCATGATGATAGAAGAACTTGCACCGGGCTGCCCGCTTTGCCTTGATATATATACAGGAGCTTTTCCTTGTAAAGCCTGTGAGGCATCATTGGTAGACATCGTGTGTAAGTCGCGTGATCCCAAAGATGTAATGGATCCTGATACATTAGCTTTCTTTTGTACACCATAACCCACTACGATGACTTCGTCCAACTGTTTAGAATCTTCGGCTAATACGATTTTCAGATTTTTACTTTGATTATTTACAGCAATTGTTTGCGTAGCGAATCCTACATAGCTGAAGGTCAGATTTCCTGTAGCATTTTTCAGCTTAATCGAAAACTTACCGTCCATGTCGGTTATTACTCCGTTTGTAGTTCCTGCTTCAGTTACTGTAACACCTACCAGCGGTTCATTCTGATCGGAAACGACAGTTCCATTGACTGCTGTACCTTGTGCGCTTACATATTGTATTCCAGTAAGGAATATCAATATCAAAAGCTTAACCTTTAAGCATTTTTTCATTGTTTTAAATTTTAAAGTTATACAAGAAATGAATTTTGCTGTAAAAGTATTGCTTTAGGGCAATGTAGCCGAATAAAAAAAGGAATAAAGTAAAGACAAAACGTGAACAAAGTGCAAACAAAAAGTGCTTTGGTCGATGGTTTGGTTGATGATCGCTGTTTTGTTTATCTCTCAATTAGGATAAATGTTTTGTGTTCTGGGGTGATTGTATCGGGAGTTTGTTTTTTCTTTGTAGTGGTTATGACTTAAATAGGAATGAACTTGAGACTAACTTTCTGTATATGTGGTTATTATATTGATTTGTTCATGTTTTGTTTGTGTTTTGATTTTCCTTTTTCTCTTTTTTCTTAGCCTTTTGTGGGCGTATGTACGAGGAATTCCGGATAAATTTGCTTCATAAATATTTGAGAAAGATGAGAAAAATAATATGGACCATCATGGCGTTATGTACCCTATCCGGGTGCAAGTGCGAAAATAGCACAATTAGTGCGGATAGTTTGTTAGACTTTGTTGATCCGCTGATAGGAACAGGCGGACATGGACATACGTTTCCGGGGGCAGCATACCCTTTTGGAATGGTACAATTAAGTCCTGATACAGGACTGGAAGGATGGGACTGGTGTTCCGGGTATCATTATTCTGATAGTTCGATCATTGGTTTTTCTCATACGCATCTTTCGGGTACAGGACGTTCCGACCTGATGGACGTAATGTTGATGCCTGTGACGGGAAATTTGAAATTAAGTCCGGGATCGAAAAGTAAACCGGATGAAGGGTATCGTTCCCGTTTTTCACATGATGAGGAGTCTGCATCTCCGGGGTATTATAAAGTAAGATTGAAAGATTATGATATTATGGCCGAACTGACAGTATCGCCTCGTTGCGGTTTCCATCGTTATACATTTCCTGAAAGTGAATCTTCTCATATTATATTGGATTTATCACATCATTTTGCGACTGATTCTGTGCTTTTTACTTCTATAAATAAGATAGACAGTTGTACGATAATAGGTGAGAGGAAAACAAAAGGCTGGGGTGAACCCGTGGAAAAATACTGGAGTGAGCAACAACTGTTTTTTGCTTTAAAAGTATCTAAGGTATTTGACTTGTCCATTGCTGCAGATGAGCAGTTTATTCAGGAAAAGCAAGCTTCCGGTAAAAATATAAAAGCTATTCTTAATTTTGAAACCTCGCTCAATGAGATGGTGTTAGTAAAAGTAGGGATTTCTGCTGTGAGTGCGGAAAATGCACTCCAAAATCTTTCGGAAGAAATACCGCATTGGGATTTTAACAAAACGCTTAGTGAGACACAGTCAGTTTGGGAAAAGGAATTATCAAAGATTAAAGTAGGAGCTCCTGATAAAAATAAAACAATTTTTTACACAGCTTTGTACCATTCTTTATTGGCTCCTTATTTATATAATGATGTGAATAAAGAGTATTTGGGATTTGATAAACAGACACACATGGCCGAAGGGTTTGATAATTATACGGTGTTGTCGCTGTGGGACACATTTCGTGCTGAAAATCCATTATTAACGTTGATTGCTCCAGATAAGGTGAATGATCTGATACAATCCATGCTTGCGCAATATGAACAGTATGGGCTACTGCCAGTGTGGCCATTGTGGTCAAGTGAGACAAATTGTATGATTGGTTATCATGCTGTCCCCGTCATTGTAGACGCTTACTTCAAAGGAATAAGAAATTATGATGTGGAAAAAGCGTATCAAGCTATGAAGACATCAGCCATGCAGGACAACTTTGGCGTGAAAGAGTTGAAGCAATACGGCTATATTCCTTATGATGTTTATAATAAATCTGTTTCTACAGCTTTGGAATATTGTTATGACGATTGGTGCATAGCTCAAATGGCGAAAGACTTGGGTAAAATAGATGATTATAACTATTTTATGAGACGGTCTTCCGGTTATAGAACATACTTTGATAAAGAATATAAATTAATGAACGGTTTTTCAAGTCAAGGTAGCTTCCGTCGTCCTTTTGATCCTTTCTTTTCATCTTATGGGGAATGTGATTGGGTGGAAGGGAACTCGTGGCAATATTCTTTCTTTGTTCCTCATGATGTGCAAGGATTGATAAATTTGTATGGAGGCAGTGAAGAATTTGCTAGTGTCCTTGATACTTTGTTTTCCATGCCTGTAGGTATGTCAGGTCATGATGTTCCAATAGACATAACCGGGCTTATCGGTCAGTATGCGCATGGCAATGAACCTAGCCATCATGTAGCTTATCTTTATAATTATGCGGGTCAACCCCATAAGGCTCAACAGCGATTGCATGAAATCATGTCTACTTTATATACCGATCAGCCGGATGGATTGTGTGGTAATGAAGATTGCGGACAGATGTCGGCTTGGTATGTTTTTAGTGCGATGGGATTTTATCCTGTGAATCCGGCAGAAGGAATATATATATTGGGAAAGCCGATGGTAGAAAAGGCTGAAATTTCGATTGGAGACAAGCCTTTTAAAGTAAAAACAGTAGGTTGGAGTGATGAGAACATATATGTGCAATCGGTGAAACTAAATGGTAGAGCTTATAATAAACTTTTTATTACACATGCCGATATAGTAAATGGAGGAACTTTAGAATTTACGATGAGTTCGGTTCCGGGTAACTTTAAACATGCTATATTACCTCCGTCTATGTCCGAAACTCTGAACGAATGATGAGAACCCTGAAAATTCTATTATTTCTCTTTATATCTTGCTTGTGCTTTGGTTGCCAATCTTCTTTGCGAAGAGAAAGCCGGATAGAAAAACAAGATGATGTGTATGTTTTGTCTTTTGCTAATCTTTCTTTCAGTGTATCGGCGGGAAAGGGTGGTCGGATTGTTTCTTTTAAATGTGAAGATAGGGAGTTGTTGACTTCTGATTCTGTACATAGCAAATATTATGGAGCAACGTTTTGGTTGTCTCCTCAATCTGAATATTGGCCTCAATATCAATGTGTTGATGAGTTACCTTACCAAGCAGAGATAGATAAACAAATTCTTCGGTTGGTAAGTCCGCCGGATTCGATAAGCGGTGTATCTGTCACCAAAGAGTTTTCTATATCGGAAAGAGATTCATCTATCTTGATTCATTATTCTGTCCGGAATGTATCTCGTCAGCTAAAGAGGCTGGCCCCTTGGGATGTGACGAGAGTGTATGGAGGTTTGAGCTTTTTTCCTGTAGGAGAAACGGATCAGATGAATAAATCTGATGTAACAGGAGGGTATGAAGATAAAGGTATGGTATGGGTTCCGTGTCCGGATGGTACTAATGAACGCGGTCAGAAGTTATTCTCGACTGCTTATGGAGGTTGGATGGCACATTATTATAGAGGGCTTTTGTTTGTTAAATGTTTCCCGGACATTAGGCCGGATGAAGCTCCTCCCGGGCAAGGCGAAGTAGAAATCTTTGTAGCACCGAAAGGGCGTTATCTGGAGCTCGAGAATCATGGAAAGTATGTAGAGTTGCAACCTGGAGAGTCCTTGATGTATCGACAAAAATGGTTCTTGAAAGATGTATCCGATAAAAAACAATCTGATTGGATTGACAATCTGAAAAGACAGATGAATGAGCCAAAGGTGCATGGGTAAAATTTGCTCTTTCCTGTATTTATAAAATGTTGTTGAATCAGATCTGTCCGTTCTCCACCATCAACACTACACGTTCCGTTAGTTTGTCTTCACCTTGCGGATCATATTCTTTTTTTAAACTGGCTCCGAATAATGCAGCAAAAGTCTGATAGAACCCCGCTTTGAAAGGTCCCATAAATGCTTTCACCAGTTCATAGCTGGTAGAATTGCTTTGGCGGTCTATTAATTTAATCAACAGTTTTCCCTGTGCAAAAGAAAGTTTCTTCATTCGGGGAGTATATTGATCTTTCAAGCCTTTTTCAACACGTTTGATATGTTTCTGGCGGGCTTTCTCATTGGGTAATGTCTGAAGATATTCGTAAGTTTCGATGATGGCCTGGTTAATTTCTCTGGAGATAGGATATACCTTTTTCACATTGCGGATCAGGCGATAATATTCCTGGCGTTCTTTTTCATTCTTGAATTTCAACGGACGGAAAATATACACAGTTCTTAACTGGACACATGGAATGGTATCTCCATTGTAGATACACATCGGAACCAAATATCCATTGATGCTTTGTTTTTCTTGAGCTTGCAGGCGCAACGAACAACAAACAATAGCAAACAGCGTCATTACTACTATGTTAAGCCTCCTTTTCACGATACAAAAATAGAATTAAAATTTTATTATTCAGACATTTCTCTTCGATGTTAACCTATTTAAAGTATCTTTGCGGCCTTATCTGTTAAAAAGCAGGAAGAATAAACCATTTTATTGATGAAAACGATTCAACTTTTACGGTTGATAAGTATTATAAACAGCCTGTTAATAATTCCTGCTTGTAGTGCTCAAAACCCTTCTGAAAGTCTTTTAGAAGATGTTCTTGAAGATTTATCTGTTAATAACGGAACTGATAACTCTGTTAATACTCCTGATTGGGAAAATGAATTGGAAGAACTTTCCAATCGTATGCAAGAACCAGTAAATTTGAATGTTGCTACCCGTGAACAACTCGAACAGTTTTCTTTCCTTAGTGATATTCAGATTGAACATCTGTTGGCCTACATCTATATACATGGACAGATGAAAACCATCTATGAACTTCAACTGGTAGAAGAGATGGATAAGCAAACAATCCAGTATTTACTGCCTTTCGTCTGTATAAAAGCTATTAACAATAAACCTGCTTTCCGGTGGAAAAGCCTGTTGAAAAACGCAGCGAAGTATGGAAAGAATGAACTGTTAACTCGCTTTGATATACCATTTTATAAGCGGAAAGGTTATGAACATACCTATTTAGGACCTTCTGTTTATAACTCTGTGAAATACAGTTTCCGATACAGTGACCGGCTCTATGCAGGAGTCGTTGCTGAAAAAGATGCTGGAGAACCTTTTGGAGCTTTACATAATCGCTACGGCTATGATTATTATTCCTTTTATCTGTTATTAAAAGATTGTGGACGATTAAAAGCATTAGCTGTTGGTAACTATCGGCTTAGTTTCGGACAAGGTCTGGTGATTAGTACTGATTATTTGATGGGAAAAACAGTTTACGCTTCTTCTTTCAATAACCGTAATAGCGGGATAAAGAAACATTCTTCTGCTGACGAATACAACTATTTTCGAGGAGTAGCTGCCACTGTTTCTTTGACAAAAGATTGGGATATTTCTGGTTTCTATTCACACCGTTCTCTGGATGGAGTAATCACTGATGGAACAATCACTTCTATCTACAAAACCGGGCTGCATCGAAGTCAAAAGGAAGCGGATAAAAAGAACCTGTTCACCATGCAATTAACAGGTGGACACGTGAGTTATCAACACAACCGTATCCAATTGGGTATCACCGGTATTTACTACCTTTTCAATCGACCATACGAACCGGAATTAACAGGTTATTCCAAATACAATCTTCATGGAAATAACTTCTATAATCTGGGAATAGATTATGCTTACCGTTGGCATCGTTTTTCTTTTCAAGGAGAAACGGCAATCGGAAAACAAGGTTGGGCTTCTTTGAACCGTTTGCAATATTCACCGGTTCAAAACACTCAAATCATGTTGATACATCGGTTTTATTCTTATAACTATTGGGCCATGTTTGCCCATTCATTCGGTGAAGGAAGTACGACACAAAATGAACAGGGATATTATATCGGCTTGGAAACTTCTCCTTTTGCTTATTGGAAGTTTTTCGCCTCATTCGATTTATTTTCCTTTCCGTGGAAAAAATACAGAGTCAATAAAGCTTCTCGTGGAGCGGATGTATTGATTCAATCTACTTTTACTCCGCAAAATAATATTTCGATGGATTTGAAGTACCGCTATAAACGCAAAGAACGGGATTGGACAGGTAGTAAAGGATCACTAACACTTCCTATTTTTCACCATCAACTTCGCTACCGTTTGAACTATTCTTTAGGAGATGTGTTAAGCAGTCGTACAACTTTAGATTATAATCATTTTCATTCTCAGGACAGAGCTGCTAATAAAGGATATCAGGTTACACAAATGATATCCTCCCAACTGCCTTGGGCCAGGCTGTTTGCTGACGTTCAGGGCAGTTACTTTTTTACAGACGATTATGACTCGCGTGTATATGCTTCGGAAAGCGGATTGCTTTATACGTTTTATACTCCGTCTTTTCAAGGTCGTGGATTCCGGTGTAGTATCCGTTTGAGATATGAACTGAACAAACACTTTCTATTGATAACCAAGTTTGGAGAAACCATTTATTTAGACCGGAATGAGATTGGTTCCGGCAATGATTTAATCTATGGAAATAAAAAAGCAGATGTACAAATGCAACTACGTATTAAGTTTTAATGTATATTTGTCTGCCAGAAATAACAGAAGAATACGATATTAAATGGATGACAGGGCTACTTTTGACAAAATGTTTAATGAATGGTATGCACAGTTTGTATATTTTGCATATTATTTTATAAATGACGCTGAGGTATGCAGAGATATCGTAAGTGATGCTTTTGAGTATTTGTGGCGTAATTATGAAAAGATAGAAGAAGCGACGGCTAAAACTTATCTTTATACAATCATTCGTACACGTTGCATTGACTATCTTCGCAAGCAAAATATTCATGAAGAATATGTAGAGTTTACTTCGCAATTAACTGATAAAATGATAGAAGTCGATTCACAACATTCTGATTCTCGTGTTTTGCGTATTCGTAAAGCTATGGAAAAGTTGACTCCTTATAATTATCATATATTGGAAGCATGCTATATTCATAATAAGAAATATAAAGAAGTGGCCGAAGAATTGAATGTAAGTGTTGCGGCTATTCATAAGAATATAGTAAAGGCTTTGCGTATTCTTCGCGAAGAATTGGGGCAAGAGGGTAACCGGAATAGACTTTAAAACGTAAATATATATATTGAATACATTATTTATGGATGAAAAGAATATAAATATAAGCAAGTCGGAAGAAGAATTCCTGGAAATTATGGAGAATCGTTCTCATATAACTGCTGATCAATTGCATAATTTGAAAGAAGATGAGGAGTGCTTGCAAGCATGTTCTGATTTGGCAGAAATTGTGATAGAGATGCAGAAAAAACAAAATATGCTGGCAATTGATGTCCGGAATGAACTGGCAGATTTTCATAATAAACATTCTAAAGACGATCGAAGAAAAAATACACGCATGCTGTTGTGGGCCAGTATCACAGGTGTAGCGGCAACTGTTGTCATAATTTTAGTTTTGCGTGCAATGATGATTTCGTCGCAACCGGAAATCATTCAAGTGTTTCAAGCCAATCATGTTGCCCAACAAGTCACTTTACAAGTGAATGATGAGAAGGAAGTAAAGCCACTGAAAGAAGTAGTAGAATCTTTTTCGTCTTCTTCCGCTGCACAGTTGTCTTCTAAAGAAATAGATTATAGTCGCGCTCTTCTTCAGACAGAAACCAAGGAAGTGGGAAAGCAGAGAATACAGATACATAGATTAAGTATTCCCAGGGGAGAGACATTCAAAGTTGTTTTATCCGAAGGAACCGAAGTCTTCTTGAATTCAGACAGCCGATTAGCTTACCCTACGATTTTTAAAGGAAAAGAAAGAGTCGTCTCTTTGGAAGGTGAAGCTTATTTTAAAGTTACTAAAGATGCAGAACATCCTTTTATTGTGAAAAGTGGAAATATACAGGTTCGCGTATTAGGAACGGAATTTAATGTGCGTAGCTACTCTCCTACTGACGTTCGTGTTACGCTCATTACAGGAAAAGTGGCTGTTAGCGATACTTGTGGAGTTCATAGTGTTGAAATGATGCCGGGACAAAGTGCACAACTTTCTTCTAACGGAACATTTGCTGTGAAAGAGGTGGATATTGAATCATTTTTATATTGGAAGGAAGGATTTTTCTATTTTGACGATGTTGCTCTGGTTGACATGATGA
>ERZ773242.955-NODE-955-length-30528-cov-3.673481_pt1 | contig 30528 bp, 22 predicted proteins | sample MGYA00511077_ERZ773242 | MGnify/ENA primary metagenome ERZ773242 (study PRJEB29015, sample SAMEA2737754) | human gut metagenome | biome: human gut; feature: human-associated habitat; material: faeces | place: China | collected 2012 ... | reverse complement strand
ACGAGAGGACCGGGATGGACGCACCTCTGGTGCACCAGTTGTCACGCCAGTGGCATAGCTGGGCAGCTAAGTGCGGATTGGATAAAAGCTGAAAGCATCTAAGCATGAAACCAACCTCAAGATAAGATATCCCACAGAGTAATCTGGTAAGACCCCCGGTAGACTACCGGGTTGATAGGCTGCGAGTGTAAGCGTGGTGACACGTTCAGCTGGGCAGTACTAATAGGTCGAGGGCTTGACCAAAGATATTCTCACTTGTACTTCTTCTCAGCTCATTACCTTCGCTCATTGTTCAGTTTTCAGGGTGTAAACGTAGATCCGTTTCCCTGTAACCGGTCGTTAATCGACTGTGTGGTGTTGATATACACCATTAGCTCAGCTGGTAGAGCACCTGACTCTTAATCAGGGTGTCCAGGGTTCGAGTCCCTGATGGTGTACCAACGGCCCGTTGGTCAAGTGGTCTAAGACTCTGGCCTCTCACGCCAGCAACATGGGTTCGAATCCCGTACGGGTCACCATTTGGATCTATTTGTGGGCAACAGCCTGCAAAATGATAAATGAGTGTCTTTTCTAAGATACTCCATAGTTGGTGTCTATGACGATGAGGGTCCACCCGTTCCCATCCCGAACACGGTAGTTAAGCTCATCGGTGTCGACAATACTTGGCGGGAAGCCGCCCGGGAAGATAGATCGATGCCAACATTATTTAACCGATCATCGTTTGGTGGTCGGTTATATGCCTTAATAGCTCAGTCGGTAGAGCACGCGGCTGTTAACCGCGGTGTCGTAGGTTCGAGTCCTACTTGAGGCGCCAAAAATCCCGTTCACTTTTGTGGGCGGGATTTTTACTTATATTTTTACCTTTTCACTCCTACTTTAAATAAAGTTTTATACGGGATTTTTGGGAAGTAATAAGTAAAAATAGGTAATAAGTTAGGTGTGCCTACGGCACGAATTATAATGCATGTTTTACACCTTGTTCTTTTTTAGTACCGAATCAAAACTGTTTGTAATGGATTTTTAAAGTGTAAAAGGTAATATGTTAAGTCGTGTGCGGTATTCCCGGCGACCGAAAATGCAATTTTTCAACTTGTCTGTTTTTCATTATGTTGTAGCTTTGATTTTATGTGATTTGCTACAGTTCCATGAGAATGCAAAAGCAAATAGCGGATATATTTTTGTTCTGTTTATGTTATAAGATGACCCACGGCATTTTTACGGATTTTTATTTTCTTCAAATATTTGACTTTGATTTCTTTATATGATATATTTTGTCAGAGATGTACCATTGCGTTTTATTCATCTAAATCCCATTAAAGGTATTTTGTTTATGTTACTATAACAAAAGGAGGTGTTTTTATGAGTGAAAACAAAATTGTGCTGACACCTGCGGACGAAAAGGCTATTTCGGCGCGGGACGCGGTTTTTCTGCTGAACAAGGGTGCTGCTTTATATGCGAAGGGGGATTACAAAACTGCAACCGAATATTATCGCCTTGCCGCGGCCATGGGTGACGATCAGGCCATTGCCAATCTCGGATATGTTTATTTATACGGCCGTGCAACCGAGCCGAATTTGTCGATTGCAATGGGATATTTCAAAATTGCGGCTGCTATGGATAATGTCGACGGCGCCTACAAGCTGGGCGATATATACGGCAGCGATAAATGGGGTGTGATAGACACCGAGCTGTCCCTTTATTATTACCGTATGGCGGCCGCTTTGCTTATTGACGGACAGTGCGACCCGGACAATGTTATCGAGTGCGACAGTCTTAAGGGATACCCAAGCCTTTGCTTTGCTCTCGGACGGGAAATGTCGTTGAAGGGCAATATGGCAACCAATCTTTCGGTGTCATATCAGTTTTTAAAACTTGCCGAAATCGGATATAAAACCGCTCTTGCGGCCGGTATGGATTATTACGGCGGCTGCCTTGCGGCTGTCGAAGAGCTTTTAAATGACGTGCAATATGATATGGTAAGAGATAAGTTTGATGACGCCGTTGCCGCAGATGACGGGGAAACCGATTTTTCTGCCAAACAAAAGCGCACGGGCAAAATTATGCCGTCATAAATTGTTTAGCCGTGCGAAATGCTGCCGCCGCAGGAACATCCTGTCTGCAAAAATCTCTTTCGTTCTTAAATCCTCCGATGTTTTCGGGGGATTTTTCGGTTTAAAGGGCAAGGTTGTAAGGACGCAAAATGTGTGATATAATGAAAGCGGTATATAGCAAAAAATCGACGCATTAAGTGTTTTGAGGTGACGGTATGAAAGAAAAATCGAGATATAATGCCGCGCGGAAAGCCTTGATTTTTTGGATGCTGTTTATAGGAACGGGCGCGGTGGGTGGCTCGGTCATGATGCTTGCCGACCCAAGCGGAAAGCTTATGGGAATGGACGCCATGCTGCCCTTTTTTAAGGTGCTGCCCTTTGCCGATGTGCTTTTCAACGACTTCGTTTTTTCGGGGATTGCCCTGCTTATTGTCAACGGACTGACCAATCTCACGGCGGCGGTGCTGCTGTTTAAAAAGAAAAAGCTCGGCGTAATTCTCGGCGGGATTTTCGGCGTCAAGCTTATGCTTTGGATTTGTATTCAGTTTTATATGTTTCCTCTTAATTTTATGTCGACGATATATTTCGTTTTCGGCTTTTTACAGGCGGCGACAGGATATGCGGCGCTTGTGTTTTTAAAGCAGGAGACATTTTGTGTAAATGAAGAGGATTATAAAAATGTCGGAACGGGAGAGGACACGCTTGTTGTTTATTTCTCCCGAATGGGATATGTGAAAAAGCTGGCGTATGAAACGGCCGACAGGCTTTGCGCCGACATATATGAAGTAAAAGCCGCCGAAAAAACCGACGGTACGGCCGGCTTTTGGTGGTGCGGACGTTACGGAATGCACAGGTGGGATATGCCCATAAATCCGCCGAAAATAGATTTTGAAAAATACAAAAAAGCGGTTATATGCACGCCTATATGGGTTTTCTCGCTTTGCGCGCCCATGCGGAGCTTTTGCAAAGCCGCCGCGGGAAAAATAAAATCCGCCGACTACATAATCGTTCATCATACCGGCGGAAAATACCTTTCGGCCGCAAAAGAAATGGATGAAATTTTGGCAATCAAACACGACGGGTTTAAAAGCGTGCGCTGCAGAAAGGGCAAATTTAAAGAGCTTTAAATCGCGTTTGCGGGGGCAAAATCGGCCTTAAGGCCAAAAAGCTCCGTTTAGTCGGAATGTTAAAATGCGTTGCTTGCGGCAACGGCAAATTTCCCGTAAAATCTAAGCATCAATAATGCGGAGGTTGCCCACAATGCTTAATCAAAACATCAAATCTTTCAGAAAATCAAAAGGACTGTCACAGCAGGAGCTGGCGGTTAAACTCAATGTCGTGAGACAGACCGTTTCCAAGTGGGAACAGGGGCTGTCGGTGCCCGACGCCGATATGCTGATTTCGTTGTCAAGGGCGCTGGACGTGCCTGTCGCCGTGCTGCTCGGAGATACGGTCGAACAAACGCCCGCCGACCCTTTAAGCGCAATTTCGGAAAGGCTTGAAATCATCAATCTGCAGCTTGCAAAGGCCAAGATTTCAAGGCTCAGGCTGCTCTATCGGTTGCTTATTTGCTTTGCCGCGGTTATAATTTCGCTTTTTTTGCTGCTGGCTTTGCTCCAAAGTCCCTATTTAAAATGGGACTTCAACGATCCGGAAATGTTGGTGGCAGGGACTTTTTTCCACGCATTTGAATATCTGTATGTCAGAATTTCGCCGATTTTCTTTGTCGGCTCGGTCGTCGGCTGCACTATCCTGAAAAGAAAAATTCGCAATGTCGAAGATTCGTTGTAAATTGCGGCCGACAGCTCATTTGTGAGCGTGACAATGCGTGACAAACCGATTTAAATCAAAAGCCATGGGCTTTCAAGGAGGAATTTTTATGAAAACGGCAATCTACGGCGCGGGTTCTCTCGGTACGGTGCTCGGAGCATACCTCTCAAAGGCGGGTTATCCCGTCGATCTTATCACCCGAAACAGGGAACACGTTGAGGCCATGAACAAAAACGGCGCTCACATTATCGGTACGGTTGACATGACCGTTCCGGTTCACGCCCTCACCCCCGATGAGCTGACCGAAAAATACGAGCTTATTTTTCTTATGACAAAACAGCTCGACAACAAAGCCGTGCTCGAAAAGCTTCAGAGCAACATGACCGACGACTGTATCGTGTGCACGCTGCAAAACGGCCTTCCCGAGCTTTCGGTGTCCGAGGTTGTGGGAGAGGACCGAACCATGGGCTGTACCGTGGCGTGGGGGGCGACGCTTCACGGAAAGGGTGTTTCCGAGCTGACAAGCGAGCCCGACAGCATGACCTTCGGACTGGGCCGAATGAACGGGGAGAAGGACGACAAGCTTTTTGAGGTCAAAAAAATCCTCGAGCTTATGTGCCCGGTGGAAATCGAGGATAATTTTATGGGCGTGCGGTGGTCAAAGCTGCTTATAAATTCGGCCTTCAGCGGAATGTCCGCCGTCATAGGCGGGACCTTCGGCGACGCGGCAGAAAAAAAGGAATCGAGAGCCTGCTGCCAATATATCATCAAGGAGGTCGTGGATGTAACGGCCGCCGCAGGTATAAAAATCGAGCCCGTTCAGGGCAAGGACATCGTAAAGCTGCTCTATTTCAAGGGCAACGGCTTAAAGAAAAAGATTTCAAACATACTGATACCCATTTGCATAAAAAAGCACCGCCTGCTTAAGGCCAGCATGCTTCAGGACCTTGAAAAGGGCAGAAAATGCGAGGTGGACGCAATAAACGGCGTCGTCAGCAAATACGGACGAAAATTCGGAGTCAAAACACCCTATAACGACAAGGTTTGCGAAATTATTCACGGAATCGAGGACGGAAAGTATACAAGCCGTTACGAAAACGTCAAGCTGTTTGAAGGACTTGACAAATAAAAAAGCGCGTCTCTTTGCCGAAAGGACAGAGACGCGTTTTTCTTTTTTAAGCAGCTGCTCCTCAAGCTTTCGGTATGGGGCAGAGCACCGAGGCGCAGAATTTGCCGCCGTCGGTTTCAAATCGGCACAATCCGCCGTATTTTTCGGCAATGCTTTTGACCGATTCGGTGCCGAGCCCCGTTCCGCCGTGCTTTGTGGAACAGAGCCTGCCGTCCTTTGCAAAGGAGAGCTTGCCAGAAAAGGTGTTGTCAACGGTAACGCATAGCGCGCCGCCGTCGATTTTTCCGCGGATTATGATGCTCCTTTCGCCGTCTTTAACGGCGGCGCAGGCCGCCACGGCGTTTTCGATAAGATTACCGAAGATTACCGAAAGATCGGTGGCGTCGATTCCCGCTTGCTCGGGTATTTCGACCCGCACGTTATAGCTTATGCCCGACTCCTTCGCCTGCTGAGCAAAATAAATCAAAAGGGCGTTGACCGCCGAATTGCCGCAGAATTTCATCGAGTCGTCGGGAAGATTTTTTCGGTATTGCTTAAGATAATCCGAAAGGGCGGAATATTCCTTCTTTTCAAGATATTCCTGCATGACCGATATATGATGCCTGACGTCGTGCTTGGCCCGCCGCGCCTCGTTGACCTTTTCGGTGAGGTTTTCATACTGCATTGCCATCATGGACAGACAGTGGTTTTTCTCCTGCAGCTCGACGGTTTTATTGCGCTCGAGAATAAGGCGGGTGACCACATAATAAATGAGCACGGCGCCCACGTTTATTGCAAGGGAAAAGAATGCGTTTCTCGGTCTTAAGGCAATTTCAAGACTGGAAAGGGATATGTTTCCGTAAAGGGCAAAATACCATGTCACATAAAATGTGGCGGGAATAAACCAAAGATAGTGCCATTCAAAGCCGGAGGTTTCGATTTCCATGGCGGGCTTGTAAATTTTTTTGATAAAGAGAAAAATCGGAACGGCGATAACCGCCTCGACCGCCGCAAGCATGAGCGAAAAGGTCCAGCGATAGGTTTGAAGGGCGAAGTCGGGGAAAAGCTGTCCCTCAAGGCATTTGGCGGTGGTGACGGCGAAATTCGCAAGATTTGAAATCATAAGCAGGGTGAAAAAGGTCTTGCCGAAATGGGTTTTCACCGCAAGAAAATAAAATACGGCATAAAGCACCGTGCTTGCCACGCTTATAAGCCCCGCGGCATTTCTGAAAAGAGCGGCCGACCACCCGAGAAAAAGTTGGGCGACGGTGACGGCCAAAATGAGCAGAGCGGTGGTTTTTTCGGAAAAACGAAGATTTCGCCTGAAGGGGTAAAGGGCAATGACGAGAAAGGGAACAAAATTAAGCAGCGAATACAGAGCAATTTCACACATTCCGAGGGTGCTTTCCATGTCATTCGCCGTCCTTTCTCATTGCATCGAATTTAAACGAGGAATAGGCCTCCAGCGCCTCTCTTGCACGCCGTCGGCTTATGGGGACTATCTGCCCGTCGGACATGACAAAGGTGTCGTTTCTTTTGGCGGCCACCTCGCCAAGGTTTATTATAAGCCCTCTTCCGGGGCTGAAAAACCGCGAATGGCAGCATAAAAGCTCGGTAATTTCCGAAAAGGAGGCGCGAAGGCGGATCTCCCCTCCCTCCTTGCAATGGAGCGTTACGAAATGAGAGGAACAGTCGGCGGATATTATGTCGCACAGCGCAGCTTTCCTGCCGTCGGGAAGGCGAACGGCTCGGGACAGCTCAAGGCGGTTCAAATCAAGTTGGTCGAACATGGCCTTAAAGCGAGCCGGGTCCCACGGCTTGCGGAGATAGTAGGAGGCGCCGACTTCATAGCTTTCGCTTGCAAAATCGTTGCTTGAGGTGCAGAAAACGATGCATATTTCACCGTCGTTTTTGCGAATTTCTTTTGCGACCTCCATGCCGGTCAGCCGATCCATAAAAATGTCGAGAATAATAAGGTCGAAATTTCGGCTGTCGGCACAGCGCAAAAATTCCTCACCGGAAGAAAACCAAACAATGTCCGTCCTGTCGGTAAGCAGCTGTGAAATTTGTGTTTTAAGCAGCTCAAAGGCCGAGCGGTCGTCGTCAACAACGGCAATTTTCAAAGCGTATCCCCCCTTATTCAAAACTGATTTTATCACAGCTTTTATTTTCCCGCAAGTCAAAATGTGCAGACGGCGGTGAAAAAAGCTGTTTACAGAAGGAAAATTATATGTTAAAATTGAGAAGAAAAGAAAACAAAAACAACCGAAAAGAGGGAAAAGCATGACCGAAAAGGAGCTTAAAAGACTCGGAAAAGCCGAGCTTTGCGAGCTTGTGACCGCTCAGGGTAAAAAGATAGAACGTCTTGAGGAGGAGCTTGCCGACGCAAAGCAAAAGCTTGAGGATAGGGAGGTCACCCTGTCAAGCTGCGGAACGCTTGCCGAAGCCGCGCTCAAGCTCAACGGGATTTTTGAGGACGCCGACCGCGCCGCCGAACAGTATCTTGAAAGCCTGCGCGACCGTGAGGCCGAGGCCGACAGCATAATAGAGGACGCAAACCGCCGTGCCGACGAAATCGTTCACTCGGCCGAAATAAGCGCCGGCGAAATCCTTGCCAAGGCCGACGCCGCCGCTCAGGACAAGCTGGAGAGCTTTACGGCGCAGTTCAAGGAATTTATCACATCTCACACATAAAATGCACGACCGAGGACAAGGCTGAGCGTTAATAAGGCAGTTTTGCTTCAAAATAACATCTTTTTGCACAACGAATGCGTTAAATCCCACAGATATGCGCCGGCATTATCTGTGGGATTTGCCTTTTCTTGCACAAAAATATATCATTTTGAAGTGCGTTGCAGTTTCTAAGCTTAAAATTCTTTCGTGCCGAATTTGAAAAACGGTGCAAAGCGGTCGTCTTGAGAGGACTTTTATGCGAGAAACCAATACTTCCTTATGAACACTCAGCCGAAGTTCTCGGTCTTTTTGTTTGAAAAAATCAAAAAGGCCCCTTGACCTAAAGTCAGCTTTAGGTATATAATATACCCGTAAAGCCGCTTATACTTTCAAAAAGATGAGCGGGCGGCGGAAAAGACTTTGCCTGTGTCTTTTTTCGCTTCTTTACCGCCTGCCGACGGTTTTCCGTTTGCAGGCCGATCTTTGATAATATAAGAAAGGATGCAATGTTGAAAGGGTTTGAAAACGTAAAGAAAAATTTCGGATTCGGATGTATGCGGCTTCCCATGAAGGGCGACGAGGTCGACCTTGAACAGTTTCAGGAAATGGTTGACATATTCATGGCCGAGGGCTTTAACTATTTCGACACCGCAAGGGTTTATCTCGGCGGAAAAAGCGAAACGGCAATCAGAGAATGTGTTTCAAAACGCTATAAACGCGAGGATTTTGTTCTTGTTGACAAGCTCTCGAACGACCTTTTCAAAACCGAGGAGGAGGTTCGGCCGCTTTTTGAAAAGCAGCTTGAATCCTGCGGAGTGGATTATTTCGACATTTATCTTCTCCATGCTCAGACCAAGGAGCTTTTCGAAAAATATAAAAAATGCCGCGCCTATGAGCAGGCCTTTGAGCTGAAGGCCGAGGGCAAGATAAAGCATGTGGGTCTTTCCTTCCACGACAAGGCCGAGGTGCTTGAGCAAATTCTCACCGAGTATCCCGAGCTTGAGGTGGTTCAGATTCAGTTTAACTATGTGGACTATGAGGACGCGGGCGTCGAGTCGAGAAAGTGCTATGAGGTCTGCAGAAAGCACGGAAAACCCGTTGTGGTCATGGAGCCGGTGAGAGGCGGCTATCTTGCCAATCTCCCCGAGGACGCGAAAAAGGTGCTGGACGACCTTCACGGCGGCAGCCCCGCAAGCTATGCCATCCGCTTTGCTGCGGGATTTGACGGTATGCTCTGCGTGCTTTCGGGTATGAGCAATCTCGAGCAGCTGCGCGACAATCTTTCCTATATGAAGGAGTTTAAGCCTCTCGACGAGCGGGAAAGCGCCGCCGTCAAAAGAGTTTGCGAAATCTTCAAATCAAAGCACATGATTCCCTGCACCGCCTGCCATTATTGCACCGACGGATGTCCCAAAAAAATTCTTATTCCCGACCTTTTCTCATGTCTCAATTCCAAGAGAATATACAAGGATTGGAACGCCGATTATTACTATAACGCGGCATACACCAAATATAACGGAAAGGCCTCCGACTGTATCGGCTGCGGAAAATGCGAAAAGTCATGTCCCCAGCACCTTGAAATAAGAAAGCTTCTCAAAGAGGTTGCACAGGAGTTTGAAAAGCGATGATTGAATACCGAAAACTAAAAAAGGGTGAGGAACGCATAAGCACCCTCGGACTCGGCATGGGCGGAATGCAGTCGGCCCCGCCGGAGGAAATCGAGGCGGTCATAAAAAAGGCCGTGCAAAACGGTATAAACTTCTTTGACCTTTGCGCGGGGGGAGCCTCGGTTTACGAGCCCTTCGGAAAGGCTGTCGCCGACTGTCGGGACAAAATTTATTTTCAACTCCATTTCGGCACCGTTTATAATGACAAGGGCGAATACGGCTGGTCAAGAAAGCTGTCCGAGGTTCAAAAGACCTTTGAATGGGAGCTTGAAACTCTTAAAACCGACTATGTCGACTTCGGATTTCTGCATTGCGTGGACAGCGAGGGCGACATCGACGACCTAAATTCAAGCGGTATAACCGATTTTGTCCGTTCGCTTAAGGAAAAGGGAATTGTCCGACATCTCGGCTTTTCTTCCCACACCCCCTCGGTGGCGAAAAAGCTTATAGAAAGCGGCTTTGCCGACATGATGATGTTTTCGGTAAATCCCGCATACGACCTTGAAAAAGGCGACGAATACGGTATCGGAAGCACCGCCGAGCGTGCCGAGCTTTTCCGTCTTTGCGAGGCGCAGGGCGTCGGAATTTCGGTCATGAAGCCCTTCCACGGAGAGGTCAGCTGCTGTCGGAAAAGACGTCTCCCTTCGGCGTTGAAATGACCAAGAACCAATGTATACAATATGCTCTCGACCGTCCCGCCGTTATGACCGTCGTGCCCGGCGTGCGCAGTATGGCCGACCTTGACGAGCTGCTTGAATTTTCGTCGGCTACGGAAAGTGACACCGATTATTCGATTATCGGCCGATTTACCCCCGCGGCGGCGCTCGGGCATTGCGTCTACTGCAATCATTGCCTGCCCTGTCCCGCAGGGCTTGACATCGGTCTTATCAATAAATATTACGACCTTTCCCTTGCGGGGGACAAAATGGCTCACGACCATTACGGCAAACTGAAAATAAACGCAAAAAGCTGCGTCGGCTGCGGCCATTGCGACCGCCGATGTCCTTTCGGCGTGAAGCAGTCGCGCCGTATGACCGAAATTTCAGAATATTTTGAAAAAGGAGAATGTTAAAATGCTTGAAAACTATCTTGAAAGAACAAATCTTCAATCCGGTAAAAAAATCTCGGTAAAGGCGGCCGTCACCGTCGGCCTTATCTGCCTTGCCGTCATTCTTCCCCAAATCGCCCATTTGGCGGTCGGTCCCTCGGCGGGAATGACGCTGCTTCCCATGTATCTTCCCGCGCTGCTCGGCGGTTGCCTTCTCGGAGCAAAATGGGGCCTTTTCACGGGAATTCTCTCTCCTCTCGCCTCCTTTGCCGTGACATCCGCATTCGGTTCGGCCATGCCCGCTGCCGCCCGTCTGCCCTTTATGATGGCCGAGCTTGCGGTTTTTGCCCTTGTTTCGGGACTCTTTTCAAATAAAATCGCAAAGAATGCGCTTTTTGCTTTCCCCGCAGTCATTGCCGCGGAAATTTCGGGAAGAGGATTTTTCCTCCTTTCGGTAGCGGCTCTTCAGGGCGTTACTCCCCTTAAAACGGCCGTGATTTGGCAGCAGATACAGACCGGATTTGTCGGTCTTGCCGTTCAGGCGGTGCTGGTTCCCCTTATGGTAATCGCAATCAAAAAAATCATGGATAAAGAGGCAAAATAATTTGCAAAAGCAAAGCCCGCCACAGAAACATCTTCTGTGGCGGGTTTTTGTGTTTAAAAATATGTGCTTTCAGCTCTGTTTTACGGGAATGTCAACAACAAAAAGCTCATTGCCGTGTTTTTTAATTATGTCGGCCAAATCCTGCGAATTCAGCCAGACCGTGGCCGTGTTGTCGCAGGGATGAACGCCGATGCGGCCGTCGCCTTCAAAAAATTCTTTGTCAAGAAAGACCTTTACAAGACTTTGCTCGTCGCTGAGAATTCCAAGGGGCGTGACCGAGCCGGGAGTCAGCTTTAAAAAGCTCATAAGCTCGTCGGGAGAGGCAAAGGACAGGGTTTTGGTGCCGTAGGTCTTTTTAAACTGCTTAAGGTCGACCCGCTTGTCGCCTCTGACGGTTATGAGATAATAATTATTTCTCTTGTCGTCTCTGACAAAAAGGTTTTTTGCGTCGCGGTCGGGATAGGGAAGGGGCGTGTCGGTCAATTCGTCCATGCTGAAAACGGCCTCGTGCTCGGTGACCTCGAAATCAAGTCCCTCGCTCTTTAAAAAGTCATATATCTGCTGCTTTGTCATGATGTTTCTCCTTGTTCTTTTGAATGAGTCTTTTTGTGAAAACGGTTAACGGAACCATGATTATATAGAAAAACAAAATGAAATAAGGGAAACTCCCCATGCCGAAGGCCTGGCCGACTGCTCCGCAAAGAGCGGGAACGAAAAGGATTCCAACATAGGCCGCCCCCATTTGAGCGCTCATGACCGAGCGGGAAACGCCGTTTCCGAAGCTTTCGGGAGTGAGAAAATTGAAATTCGGGAAAAGGGGACCGTTGCTCAGCCCCGCAAGAAACAGCGCGGCGGCCGATATTTCCCACCGTCCCGGTATGAAGAAAAGCGCGAGAGCGACGCCGAGAAGTATTTGGCTGAATTTTATGATTGTCCAGCTGTGAAGCTTTGCGGCGAGCATTCCCGACAAAAATCTTCCGAGTGCCATGCCGATGTAGAAAAGCATGATAATGCGGGCGGCAAGCTCGGCCGACAGGTGCTTGTGTTCCACAAGAAAGGTGCTTCCCCAGCCCCCGCAGCTCCATTCGATGGCACAGGTGCATATAAAAAGCAGGCACATTTGCGCCGCTCCGGGGATTTTGAGTGTGCTTTTAAGGGAAAGAGCGGCTTCTTTTCGGCTTTCGTCGTGTTCATTTCCGCGAACCTTTTTCCACACCGGAAGGGTGCAAAACAAAAGCAGCGAAAGGGCGCCCTGTATAAAAAAGGCAATGAGATAGCCTCCCCGCCAGCCGTATTTTCCGCCGATTACAAGAGACATTATGTAGGGGCTGACCGACACCCCAACCCCGTAAAAGCAATGGAGAAAGCTCATGTGAGTTGCGGAATAGTGAAGAGAAACATAGTCGTTAAGCGCCACATCCACCGCTCCCGCCCCCATTCCGAGGGGCAGCGCAAAAAGGCACATAAAAAATATACTCGGCGAAACCGAAAACCCGAGCAGCGCCGCAGCGGTCATGAGGGTGCTTACGGCGGTGACGCGGCTCGTGCCGAATTTTGAAATGATTTTTGCGCTGATAAGGCTTGAAACAATGGTTCCGAGGGAGATTATGACGGTTACAAAGCTGCCGAAGGAAATGGGAATGTTAAAATCCGAATAAATTGCCGGCCAGGCCGTTCCGAAAAGGGAGTCGGGAATACCGAGCCCGATAAATGCGGCGTATATGACGGCAAGAAGAAGGGTTGCCAAAAAAATCATCCTTTAAAATTTGCTGTGGGTATTATACCGCAAAAAGAGCGGAAATCAAACAGAAAATTCACTTTTCCTCGGCGGGAGAAATAAATTTAATGGGCAGAGCAATCTGAGTTATATAGGACTGCTTGTCCTCCCCGTGGGTGGGCGGCCCCTCCATATAAATGTTTCGGAAATATCCGTGGGGAGTCATGCCCTTTTCTTTTGCATAATCAAGCAGCCGACGGTGGATTTTGGGAAAATCCTCATAAGCCCCGCGATAATATATACATATACATTGCGTTTGGTGAAAGACCTTTATGTTTTCGCCGCGGCTTTGCTTTTCCACCGGGATTATATAAAGACCGCTGTTTTCGTCATCCGCAAAACATTGCGTGCACATTTTGTTTTCGGTGTCGATTTTATAGTTCTTCACCGCCTCGATGTAGGTTTTTCTCAGGCAATCGGTCTTTTGCGCCAAGTTTGCGTTTTTAAATTCGCGGCAAAAGCCGGTAAAGGCGGGCAGCGTGGCTGTTTTTATGTCGTTTTGCGAGGCTTTTGCCTGGCGGAGACGGAGCTGGGCGATATATTGGTCGAGCTGATTTCTCAAAAGCACAAGGCGGTCGATCTGCTCGCCGAGGGTGTCGGAATTTCCGAAATATTCCTTGATTTCCCCAAGCGAAAGCCCGAGATTTTGCAGCGCCCGTATAAGCCTGATGTGAACCATGTTGTCGGCCGAATAATATCTAAAACCGCTGTCGGGATTTTTGCGGTCGGGTGTGAGCAGTCCCTGCTCCTCATAATTGAGTATCATGCGCCTTGAAACCCCGAGGGCCTTTGCCACCTCGCCTATCTGAAAAAGAGACTCGTTTTTCCGCTCCATAAAAACCTCCCGAAAAGATAAAAAATCTCTTGACTCGTACATTGATGTACGATGTATACTCATTATAGTCAAAATTCAAAAAAAGTCAACGTTTGTCTTGCAAGGAGCAATGAGAAGTATGAAAAGGTTTAAAAATCTTTCGTTCAGGGAAAAGGCGGAGTACATAAGCATTCTTGTGCTGTATCCCTTTTTCCTGCTGTTCGGCCGATTGGGGAGGAGCATTCGGCTGTTCGGCACCAAAAGACGGCAGATTACGGCGAGCGCATTAAGCCTTGCCGTAATACTGTCGATGTTGTCATTTTCGGCCTTTGCGGCCGATTTTTCCGACGATACCGATTTCGGTATTTCGGTTTACGACGTTGCCGTGACCGGTGCGAACTATAAGGATGTTCTCGTCGGAACCGAAAACGCCGGGACGGTCAGCTTTGACCCCGACGGCAATGTCCTCACCCTTAAAGGGCTTAATCTTTCCAAAAGCGCAAGCAGATATTATAATCTGCTGACCGTAAACAGAGACAGCATAACCGTTCGCCTTGAGGGTGAAAATTCTCTCACAACCGTTTCCACCGGCGTCAGCTATGCCATACAGACAATAAAGACCTCGGGGAATCTTACCTTTGACGGAACGGGCAGTCTGCTTGTCAAAACGGGAAAGTCCAAAAAGGACGTCTATGGCATTAAATGCGAGGGCTCCTTTGCCCAAAAGGGCGGCGATGTGACCGTTAAAAACAGCGACAGCACCGCAACAAAGGGACTTTATAATAATCAGGCCGTGTATGTCAGCGGCGCAATAGATTTGACCGGCGGAAAGCTCACGGCCGAGGCCGGCAAGGGAATACAGCTCTCTGCCGCGCTTATGACCACCTCTGCCGACATTAACATAACCGACGCTACGGCCGTGCTCGTCAGCGGAGCGGGCGGAAGCGACAGCTATGCCCTTTACACCAACGAAAACATAACCGTGACAAATTCAAAGCTTGACCTTTCCTCCGCCGATGTCTCGGGGAACAGCTATGCAATGCAGACGGGCGGCGGCAAAAAGCTTTCGGTGACAAATTCCGAAATAACCGCAACCTCGGGAGCGGGCGAATTCAGCCTTCCCATATGGACCTCGAGCGCCGAGCTTAAGGACAGCACCGTCACCGCAGCGGGCGGTACGGCATCCTGCGAATCCTACGGTATGTCTGCGGCGGAATTCCAAATGGACGGCGGTACGGTCTCCCTCAAGGGAGGCGACGCGGCCGACTGGAGTATCGGTCTTTGGAGCAGTAACGCAAAAATCCTTAACGGCACCCTTAAAGCATCGGTGGGAACCGCCGACGGAACCAATGCCATAACCTCGTCGCCCTCTTTCGGGACCGTGAAAATGACGGTTGTTGCGGGCACCGATGAAGAAACGGCCGTCAAGGTGACCGAGCCCACCGACAACACCTATTGGTCAAGTCGGTATGTGCAAATTTCTCCCTATGTTCATGAGCACGAATGGAGCATATACCTTTCCTATGACCTCGAGCATCATTGGCGCGACTGCATTGCCGATGACTGCGACATAACCGCCGATTCGGACAAGAAGGACTATGCCGCCCATTCTTATACCGAGCAAAATCCCATTGACAGGTATCGCGAGCGTGCGGCTGATTATCTTTCGCCCGCGGTTTACAGATATTCCTGTGTTTGCGGTGCTATGGGAACGGAAACCTTTGAATACGGAGATGTCGTTGCCGATGAAATAAAGCCCGGCGGAGACATTCTGATTTCGGAAAATTCGATTAAAAAGGCGCTCAACGCCGTGACCTTCGGTCTCTTTTTCAAGGATACCCAGACCGTCACCGTGACCGCCTATGACAATGAAAGCGGCCTTAAGTCGGTGGAATATCTCAAGTCTCCCGAAATTTTAAGCGAAACCGCCCTTGCCGCGGCGGAGGGCTGGAGCCTTTACGAGACTCCCATTTCGGTCGAGCCCCTAAACCCCGCCGTCATCTATGTTAAAATCACCGATATGCAGGGCAACGTCACCCTGCTTTGCTCCGACGGCATTACCGTCGACAACATAGCCCCCGTAATCGAGGGAATAGAGCAGGGCAAAACCTACTGCGAGGCAAAAACCGTGACGGTTAACGAACAGTATGTCGACAGCGTGACGGTTAACGGCCAAAGCGTCGAGCTTGACCAAAGCGGTGCATTTGAGCTTTTGCCGAAAGCGGGAGAGCAGAAGATTGTCGTCTCCGACAAGGCGGGTAACACCGCCGAAATGACGGTCACAGTCAATGACGGACATACTCCCGAGGCCGACGACGGCGATTGCACCACCCCCGTTTACTGCCTTTTCTGCAAGGCCGAAACCGCTGCCGCCAAGGAACATGATTTTTCGGGCGAATGGCAGAAGGACGGGGAGGGGCACTACCGCACCTGCCTTAATGAAGGCTGCACCGTCAGCGACGAAAAAATTCCCCACAGCGCCGCCTCCGACGGAGACTGCACCACCGACGACGTGTGTGAATGCGGATATATTGTGACCGCCGCAAAGGAAGGCCATGACTTCGGCGATTGGCTTCCCTTTGAGGACGGCAGCCACATTCGCAGCTGCAAAAACGACGGCTGTGAAAAGAGCGAAACCGAAAACTGCGCCGGAACCCCCGCCACCTGTACCGAAAAATCCGTCTGCGAGACCTGCGGCGGGCGTTTCGGGCAGCTTGACCCGGAAAATCACACCGACGTGACAGAGTGGATAACCGACGAAACAACCCACCAAAGCAAATATAAATGCTGCGGCGCCGACGCCGTTTCCTCCGAAAGCCACCTTTGGAAGGACGGAGTCTGCGAAAAATGCGGCTATGCCTGTAAGCACAGCGGAGGAACCGCCTATTGCGATAAAAAGGCCGTTTGCGACGTCTGCGGCCAAAGCTACGGCGAATTTGACCCCGCACGCCACGGTTCTTTAAATCATGTCCCGGCGGTGGCCGCCACCTTTGAAAAGGACGGAAACATCGAATATTGGATGTGCGAGGCTTGCGAAAAATATTTTGCCGACGAAAAAGGCGAAAATGAAATAACCAAAGCGCAAACCGTTGCCGCAAAGCTCGAAAAGCCCGCCGAATCGGAAGTGTCAAAGCCTGCCGAGTCTGAAGTGTCGAAACCCGAAACCTCGGATGAAAGCGTCATTTCCTCTACCGAATCGGAAACGTCAAATGCGCCGTCAACCGAAACCCAAAACCCCAAGTCGGGTGACAGCGGTGCCGCTGCGGCCGCCGTTTTCGCCGTCCTGGGCGGCGGAGTGCTGGTCCTTTTGAAGAAAAGAAAATAACCGCCTTTACCGAGCGTAAAAAAGAGGCTTCCCCGAAATTCGGAGAAGCCTCTTTAAGCTGTTTATAATTTATTTGACGATCTCGGCAACGTGATGAATTCCCTCGGGAAGTTCGCTCTCGTCGCAGGAAATGGTCAGAAGCATGTTGACATTTTCCTCTTCCACAACGGCGGACAGTCTGTCGAGGAAGTGAACAAGGCTTTCATAGTCATTGCCGCCCATTTTGAGGGTTCCGTCGACATAAACGTCGGTGATGTCGTGGTCGCCGGCGAGGACACCGGAAATGAAACTGTAAAGCTCGTCATAGGTGGAGATGCCGTAATGCTCTCCGTCGATGAGGCGGGCCTTGTGGGTGATGTCATAGGTCAGCTTCATGCCCTTTTCGATGCAAACAACGTTGCCGTTGCTTTCTTCCGCGCGGGCGTTGATGGAGTCGATAAGCTTTTTGGTTTTTCCTGTTCCCTTGTTTCCTACGATAATTTTAATCATTTGAAAAAACTCCTTTATAAAAAATTACTTGGAAATACGCTTTTCGAGGGCTTCCTTTTGATCCTCATAGCCGGGCTTACCGAGCAGAGCAAACATATTTTTCTTATAGCTCTCGACGCCCGGTTGATTAAAGGGATTGACTCCCAAAACGTAACCCGAAATTGCACAGGCCTTTTCAAAGAAATAGACCATATAACCGAATTCGTATTCGTCGGCACGGGGCAGCTCGAGCACCAGGTTCGGAACCCCGCCGTCGTTGTGGGCGAGAATTGTGCCCTCAAAGGCCTTGCGGTTGACAAAGGACATGGTCTTTCCGGCGAGGAAGTTGAGCCCGTCGCCGTTGTCGGCCTGTTCCTTTATTTCCACATCCTTTTCGGGACTGTCAATCCAAACCACGGTTTCGAAAATGCTGCGGACGCCGTCCTGAATATACTGTCCGAGGGAATGAAGGTCGGTGGAGAAAATGGCGCTTGCGGGGAAAAGACCCTTGCTGTCCTTACCCTCGCTTTCGCCGTAGAGCTGTTTAAACCACTCGGCCATCATTGTCATTCTCGGCTCATAGGCCGTCAGCATTTCGATACCCTTGCCCTTGCGAAGCAGAATGTTTCGCAAAGCGGCGTATTTATAACAATCGTTGCTCTCGATGTCGGGGTTCATAAAGGCCTCTCTTGCGTCGGCCGCGCCCTTCATCATGGCGTCGATGTCGGCACCCGAAACGGCAATGGGAAGAAGTCCCACGGCGGTCAGCACCGAATATCTTCCGCCCACGTCGTCGGGAACCACAAAGGTTTCATACCCTTCGCTGTCGGCAAGAGCCTTGAGGGTTCCTCTCGCCTTGTCGGTGGTGCAGAAAATGCGCTCCTTTGCACCCTCCTTGCCGTATTTGTTTTCAAGGAACTCCTTGAAAATACGGAATGCGATTGCCGGCTCGGTTGTGGTGCCCGATTTTGAAATGACGTTAACGCAGACGTCGCGGCCTTCACAAAGGGAAAGGGTCTCGGCAAGGGCGGTGGAGCTTATGGAATTGCCCAAAAAGTATATGTCGGGAGTGTCCTTTTTAAGATTGTTGTAAAGCGGTGATTTGATGAATTCAACGGCGGCTCTGGCCCCGAGATAGGAGCCTCCTATTCCGATGACGATGAGAATGTCGCAGGAGGATTTGATGCGCTCGGCCGCGGCCTTTATGCGGGCGAACTCTTCCTTGTCATAGTTGACCGGAAGATCGAGCCAGCCGATAAAATCGCTGCCGGCACCCTTGCCCGAATGAAGAAGCTCGTGGGCGGCCGAAATCTGCGGCTGCATGCACGACAGCTCATGCTCTCGGACAAAGCCGCGGGCATATTTGTCTGTAAGCTTTAATGCCATAATTGACTCCCTTCCAAAGTCTTTGTTAAGACTTTATCAGTTTTGTTAATTATATACTGTTTCGGGCTCTTTTTCAATAGGGTTTTCGTCAAATTTTAAAAATCTTCACAATTAAATCTTGCCAACCGAAATCTGAAGGGCAAGCAGCGCGTCGGTAACGGTCACATTGCCGTCCTTGTCAAGGTCGGCGGCTGAGATCTGCTCATTTGTAAACTCTATTTTGTTTACCGAATTTTGCAGAATGAGCAGCGCGTCGGTAACGGTTACCTTTCCGTCGCCGTCCACGTCGCCGCTAGGCCCCTGCTTTTCCTCAAATTCGCCCGAAACGATGACCATGGCGTTTGGAGCAAGTATATAAAAGCCGTTTTCGTCCTTTTCGGTTATAAGAGCGTCGCCGTTCACGGTTTTGGCGGTTATCGAGTCCTCTTTAAAGGCATAGCCGTCGGCGGCCTTGGGGGTTATATAAACCTTTTCGCCAACCTCGTTATAATCGGAGGAAAATTCAAAGCTGCCGTTTTGAATGGTGGGGTCGGAGAAAATTTCGTGCTGCTTTGCGTTCCAGTTAAGGGCGGTTTTTATGGCGTTTTCCATGCGTGCGGCACCCTCGATGTGAGCCGTCATGGAAGGATGTCCCGACGCGGCGGCGCGGGGAGAAAGGCCGATAGTGAATATAAATACGTTTTTATCGCCCTGGGCGTTGACCGTGTTGACGGCGGTTCTGCTGCGATCGCCGCTGACAAAAATCACCGAATCGGGGTTGACCGAACGAACCTGGCGGATAAATTTAATCATTCCCGCCGTGAATTCTTCGTCGGTGGGCTGAATTCTGCCGTAGTCGTTGCCGCCCAGCGAAATGAACACCAAATCCGACTTGTGAGAGGCAAAGTCATAGGTATATTTGTCGCCCACCGACCAGTTGTCGGTGAAGAAATAATTGTCGGTGTAATAGCCCTCGTTTGCCTTGGGGGATTTGAGCAGGCAGACGCCGCTTTTGGCGGTCACGCTGAAGTTTGCTCCGAAGAAGTTTGCCACGCGGGAGGCATAGCTAAGCGTTGTGTCCTGGGTTTCGGGATCCCAAGGCAGATTTGTGCCGATGGACAGGTTTCCGAAGGCTGCGGCGTCGCTGTCGCCGATTACTTCAATGTTGCGGATGTTGTTTTTGGGAGGAGTAAGGAAATTGCCGTCGCAGGAAAGGGAGTTTAACAGTCCGTTGCTGGTTCGGCCGCCGCCCTCGCCCCTTTTAAGAATGGTGACGGTGTGAACACCCTCGGAAAGCCCCTTGATAACGCCCTCGTCCTTTCCGCAAAGCACGATCTTGTTGACCGAGCCCGGAATAATGGTGAAGGAGGGGGTGGTTTCGTTGTATTTGTCACGGCACTCGGGGAAGGGGAGAGAGGTGTCGAAATCATAGCAATAGTCGTCGGTGTCCACATAAACGTTATAATGCGAACGGCCGCCGTCGGTTGCCGCACCGCCCACAAAGGAGAAATCGCCCGTAAGGGTGGTGCCGTAGAAACGGACGGTAAAGCCGCAGGCACCGTAGCCCATGCGAAGTCCGCCCTCGTCGTAAAATGCGCGGCCTCTTATAAGGAGGTTCGACGAGCCGATGTTTTTCTGCGAAAGCTCGGCGTCGGCCGCCGCCTTGTTTTCATATTTATTCATTAAATCTTCAAGCCCCTTTGCGTAAAGCTCAAGCTGACGGTCGGTTTCGGCCTCACCCGAAAAGAGCGAAAACATCTTTTGTTCGGCAACGCTTAAAACCGAGGTGTCAAAGGAATTTGCCTTTTCAAAAATGCCGGAAAAGGCGTCGGGCTTTGTCAGCTTGTTTGTTTCGGTAAGGCAGAGGTCGTCGACCTTGACCGAAAGGTCGCTGTCGTCCTTTGAAACGATGTTGAGGGTATATCCCGTGACGGGAGCCGAGCCCGACACAAGAATGACGGCGCAAAGGGCGTTCCAGCCCTCTTTAAGCTGCGCATCCTTAAAAATGTTGGACTTTTTCTGCATACTTCCCATGGTGACGGTCAGCGTGCTTTGAGCCGTGTCAATGCTGTCGGGAGTTTCGGTGTAGAGCATGAGATGGGCGTATTTAAGCTTTTTGGCGCTTTCGCCGAGCTGTATGTCAAGTCCCTCTCTTGAAATTTCGATGCTTTTTCCGAAAGCCATAAGGGTGCCGCCGCCTTCGACGTTATAAATCGAATCGTATCCCGCGCCGCCGGAAATTCCTTCGTCAGAGTCAAAGCTTTCGACCGAGACCGAGGTAATTGCCGATTCGGTGTCGTCGGCGAATACGGCCGGGAGGCAGTACAGCGCAACGGCAAGAGTCAGAAACATAGAAATCAGTTTTTTCATTTTTCACCATACCTTTAATATAATTTTGCCTGTATGACAATTATAACGGTCGAAAAACCCTTTGTCAATCAAGAGGCGGGATATTTTTGCGCATAGCAGACAAAAAGATGAATATTTTTAGATTTTTTTATGAATTTTTGATTGACAAATGAAAATGCAAGGGGTAAAATTAACAATCGAGAATGTGAGCCGTAAAAACGGTTCTTCCAACTTAAAAAGGAGGGTTATTATGAAAAAGAAATTGGTTGCAACGGCGCTTGCGGCGGCGGTCACGCTGTCGGCTTGCCCCTTTTCGGCCGCAGCTCTTTCCCCGTCCCTTCGGGGAAGTCTCAAATCGGTGAGTTTTTTCAGTTCCTTTGAGGGGGGAACGCTCGACGGAGAAACCGCAAACGGAAAGGCTTTAAACCTCGGCTTTGAGCAGACCCGTTCAACGGCCGCCGCCGCCCTCGGCGCCGAAATATCCGTCGGACCCGATGTGAACAATTGCGGAAAGGCAAAGGTCGGTTACAGCGGCGCCCACGCCCTTAAAATCAGCGGGCAAAAATCCGACGGGCCGGTCAAAAACAACGCCGTGATTTTTTCGGGGCTGAACATACGGGTCTTTAAGGATATGCAGCTTTCCTATATGATTTTCCCCGACTATGTCGGCGAGAACGACGAAAAACGCACGGGGCAGTATCTGTCGGTCGACCTTAAATTTACCGACGGCACGTTCCTTTCCGACCTTTCGGCCGTCGACATAAACGGACACGGCATGGACCCCCTTTCCCAGGGAAAGGCCAATTCCATGTACCGCCGCCAATGGAATCACGTCTGCTGTTCGCTTTACGAAACGGCAAGGGGAAAAACCGTCGAATCGATACTTGTGAGCTTTGAAAGCGAGGAGGCGGCAGACGAGTTGCTGACCTATATCGACGACATAAAGATACAGACCGTCACCCCCGAGCAAAAAAGCTCTCCCGCCGACTATGTGTTGACCACAAGGGGAACTGACAACAACGGCGCCTATTCCCACGGTCAGACCTATCCCGCCGTCAGCGTGCCAAACGGCTTTAATGCCTGGACGCCCTTCACCGGCACCGACAAATATCTTTACACCTATGCAAGCGACTCCATTCAGGCCTTCGGAACCAGCCACCAGGCCAACATTGCGCTTATCGACTACGGCGTTTTTCAGTTTATGCCAAACGTTTGGGAAAGAACGGCCAACGAGAACATTATAAGCGCCAAAAACCGCGCCTCCTCCTTCAGCCATCAAAACGAAACCGCCAAGGCGCACTATTATTCGGTCACCTTTGACGGCGACACTCCCGCCTCGGGCGTCAAGGTGGAAATGACCCCGACCGACCATGCGGCCGTCATAAAAATGACCTATCCCTCCGACAGCCCGGTGGTAAACGTTATTTTTGACTCGTTCTCTACCCAAGGGGATGTGAAAATGGGCGGAAACATCGAGTTTGACGGCAGCAGCTTTACCGCCGTTACCGACTACTCGGTGCCCAACGTCGCCATTCAAAGCGGATTTAACCGTATGTTTGTCTACGGCGAGTTTGTAGGCAGCCTTCCCCAAAGAACCGATAATTTTTCCGATTCGGCGGGTCGGCCTCTTGCCATGGCGCAGTTTGCAAGCGGCACCGGAGAGGTGACAATGAAAATCGCGACCTCCTACATAAGCGCCGAGCAGGCAAAGAAAAACCTGTCTCTTGAAATTTCCGAAACCGACACCTTTGACACCGTCATGGAGCGGGCAAAGGCACAATGGAATGAAATAATGAACACGGTGGAGGTGGACGGCGCCTCCGAGCAACAGCTCGAACGCCTTTATTCCTCCCTCTACAAAATGTATCTTTTCCCCAAAAACTATTCGGAAAATGCGGGAACCGCCGAAAATCCGCAGCCGAAATACGCAAGCCCTTATAAGAGCACGGCGGACAACATTGTGGTGAACGACGGGCAAATGTATGCCGGAAACGGCTTTTGGGACACCTATCGAGCCGAGTGGCCGGCCCTTTTCCTGCTTTCGCCAAAAAAGGCGGGCGAGCTTCTTGACGGAATGCTCGAGCACTACCGCGACGCGGGCAAAATGCCCCGCTGGTCAAACCCCGGCGGCATTTTGAGCATGATCGCCACCAATTTCGACGCAGTTTTCGGCGACGCGGCAAGCAAGGGCATTGAATTTGACACGGAAACGGCCTATGAGGCCTCTCTGAGAGCCGCCGCTTCCTGCTTCGGGGACAACGGCTATGAAAGAAATTACAGCGAAACGGCGCCCTATATCGGCTATACCCAAGATACGGGCGACGGCGGTAACAGCTCGATTTCCTGGACTCTCGAGGCGGCCATAAACGACGCCGGCATCGCAAATCTCGCAAAAGCTCTCGGCGACAACGACGGCTATGAATATTTCAGAAACCGCTCCAAAAACCACGCCAACCTTTTCAACAGCGAGCTCGGCTTTTATATGCCCAAGAACGGAGACGGCAGCTTTACCTTCTCAAATGAGGAATTTGACCCCTACACCTGGCAGAAATACGGTTTTGTGGAGACAAACGGTTGGGGCATGAGCGTTTACGAAACCCACGATGTCAAGGGAATGATAAATCTTTACGGCGGATATGAAAAATTTGCCGCAAAGCTTGACGAGATTCTGTCGGCTCCCGCAATTCATAAGGGCAGCGAGGCTCAGAACCACGAAATCGCCGAGGCAAAGGACGTTGGGCTCGGCCAGTATCAGCACAACAACCAGCCCACCCACGCCATGCTTTATCTTTATAATTATGCCGGAAAGGCCTATAAGACCCAAAGCCTGACAAGACAGGTGCTCGACCGCTTCTATAACGGCGGAGAGATAGGCCACGGCTATATCGGCGACGAGGACAACGGCGAGCAATCGGCATGGTATCTGCTTTCCTCTCTCGGCTTTTATGACGCAAACGCGGGAAGCGACGAATATTGCATAACCTCTCCTCTTTACAGCGATGTCACACTTCACCTTCCCACCGGCGACGTTCACATAAAGGCGAATAACAACAGCGCCGAAAACGTCTATATCCAAAGCATGACGGTGGACGGAAAGGACTATACCAAGTGCTATATAACCCACAGCGAGCTTACTTCGGCAAAGGAAATAGTGTTTAATATGGGAAGCACCCCCTCCGATTTCGGCTGCAACACCGAAACCGACCTGCCTTCATCGGTGACCGAGGGCGATGAAATCGACATCATGGAGGATGTCACGACGGGTATGCAGGTGTCCGAAACCGCCGACATGAGCGGTGATTGCCCCCTCGTTTTCTGCGAAAACATGACCGACGGGCAAAAGCTTTTCTGCAATTTGAGCTATGCCGAGCAAAGCCCGAGCTTTTCGGGGAACTCCGCGTCGATAACGATGTATCTGCCTACGGCGCAAACCCTGCGGCAGTATACTCTGACCTCTAAGTCCAAATCCGCCGCCCCCGATAGCATTACCGTTTACGGCTCGGCCGACGGAAAGACGTGGGAAAAGCTTGACGAGCGGCAAAACCAAAGCTTCAGATGGGATTTGGCCATAAACTTCTATGCCGTTGACAACACAAAGGCCTATAATTATTACCGTCTCGACATAGAAAACAAAAATGTCGAAAATATCGAGCTGTGCGAGCTTCAGCTCATATGCGGAGAGGTTAAGGAAACCGACGCCGTCGGCGACGCCGATTTAAGCGGCGATGTGACGGTGACCGACGCCCTGCTTGTTCTGCAAAACGCCGTCGGCAAGATAGAATTTACCGAGCGGCAGAAAAAGGCCTGCGACACCGACGGCGACGGACGCATAACCGTTTCCGACGCCCTTGCGGTGCTGCAGATCGCCGTCGGAAAAATAAAACTTTGAGAAGGAAGAGAGTTATGCACAAAACAATCAAAAAAATCTGCTCCGTTGCGGTGGCGGCCGGGCTTTTGACCGCCATGGGAATGTGCGGCGGGGTGTCTGCCGCCGCTGCGGGAAAATTCACCATGCCTTGTTTTTTAAGCACGGGCGCCGTTTTTCAGCAAAACAAGCCCATTCACCTTTGGGGAACAGGTACTTCGGGTTCGGTCATAACCGCCGAACTCCTCAAAAATTCCAACCGTGTGGAGCTTAAGACCGCAAGCGCCGACAGCGACGGCAACTGGTCTCTCGAGCTTGACCCGAGAGCGGGCAGCTTTGACACCTACACCATAAAAATGTCCATGAACGGCGACGAGCAGGCCCGCCTTGACGACATTCTCATCGGCGAGCTTTGGGTCGGCACGGGTCAATCCAATATGCAGTTCAATTTCGGCGGTCAGCTTGAAAAGCATGACGTTGTCCGAAAGCTTTTGGCGGACGGCAAATATAAAAACATCCGTGTGCTCGACGCCTCCCGCGCAGTCGATATTGACGCCCCGAGAACGCCCGGGGTCCAGTATGACACCCTCGATTGGGACACCAAGAAATCCGAGTGGTATAACGCGCAGGAAATCGACTATCTTTATCACATCTCGGCCTACGGGGTGCTCACCGCCGTCGAGCTTTTCGAAAATCTCAACGTGCCCGTGGGCTTTGTCAACGCCACAATCGGCTCGACCGGCATAGAGGCATGGATGTCCAAGGATGCAATAAACGGCAGCGATACGGTGGTCGACGTGCTCAAAAAACACGGTAAATATTCCGACAACAAGGAGAGCTTCCGTTTTGACGAAATGACGGGAAGCTGGAACACCCGTCTCGGACCCCTTTCGGGACTTAATGTTGCGGGATTTATGTGGTATCAGGGCTGCTCAAACCTCGAGGAAGGTCTTGTTAACGACGCAGGCTTTTACGAGGCCGCCCTCGACGCCTTTATAAAGGATTTGGCTGTCAAATTCGGATTTGACGATGTTAACGATATGCCATTTATAATGACTCAGCTTGCCCCCGACAACTTCAAGTTTACAAATGACGCCATGGCTGTGTGGACTCAGGAGGTGGCTGCAGTCGTTGATAAATATGCCCTCAGCCAGCAGATAACCTTCTATGACGCAAATCTTGCCTATCATCTCGACGGCTGCTCGGGAGACCCCTGCACCTGCGGCAACGGAATAGACCACCCGAGCGACAAGCGCGCCATTGCCCACCGCACGGCTCAGGCCATGCTGCACAATATTTATAAGGTCGAGGGAACCACCGCCGACTATTATATCCCCGAGGTTGAAAGCTATGAAATCGGCCAAAACGGAAAGATAACCGTCACCTTTAAAAATGTCGGCGAGGGACTTAAGGTCATAACCGGAGAGTCCTCCGACGAGAGAAGTCTCGCCGAGTCGGACGAGGTCGAGGGCTTTACCGTTTGCGGGGAAAATCATGCTTTTGCTCCCGCAAGAGCCAGAATAATTTCCAAAAATCAGGTGGAGGTCTATAACAGCCTTATCAAAAATCCCGTGGCCTTTACCTATGCCTTTACAAATTTCAACGTCTGCTCCGACCTGTGCAATTCCTACGGACTTCCCGCCCTCCAGTTCAGAAGCCACGTTTTTGACGACGGCTATTACTGCACGCCTCTCGATTGGGCGACCTGCGACCAAACCGTCTTTTGGGACACCAACCGCCGCGACGGCTATTATGTTCCCAACTGGAAGGTGGGTCAGCTTTCGGGTGTGACCGACCCTGCGGCGGGTACCGTTAAGGTGAATTCCGAAATCAGAGCCCAAGGTCAGGGTTCGGTGGAATTTAATTATCAAATCAGCCCCACCACCAAAAAGCATGTAAGCGCCGGCCCCACCTACTCTTCCATGTGGTATCTGCCCAACGCTCAGCTTCAGAAGTATAACACCCTCACCGTGCTTGTGAAAAACCCCGACAACCGCGCCAAAAAGCTGACCCTCGGCATAAAGAACGGTGACAGCGTGTATTATGTTAAGCCGGCCGACGGTTCGGACAGCTATTTTCTGCCCATGAACAGCGATTTTAAGTGCTATGCCTTCGACCTTTCCGAGATAACCGACGCCGACGGCAACGCGGCCGATAAGGACATCCTTTCGTCCATAAGCGACTTCGAGTTTATAATAAAGGATTTAAAGGACGGCACGGTATTTTTCGATTATATCGAATTCGGTTTTGAGGCTCCCGACGAGGCGGTAAGACGCATAAAAACCGAGGAGGTTGTCGCAAAGTTGGGCGAATTTGACCTGTCGGCTCCGAATAAGGACAGCCTCGAGGCGCTGAAATCCGCGGCGCAAAAGGCAAGAGCGGAGTATGACGGCTTTATCTCCGATTTCCCCGAGGGATATATTATGAATTATGAGCTGCTGGAGGCGGCCGAAAAGCTCCTTTCGGCGGTGGGCTACGGAGACGTTGACGGCGACGGAAATGTCAATGTAACCGACGCTTTGACCGCGCTTCAGGCGGCGGTCGGAAAAATCAGCCTTTCCGATGAGGCCAAAACGGCGGCCGATGTTGACGGCGACGGCAAGATAACGGTGACCGACGCCCTGCTTATTCTCCAAAAATCTGTCGCAAAAATCGACAGGTTTCCCGCCGAAAAATAATTAAAAAAGGAATCCGAGGGCTTAAATCCCCTTCGGATTCCTTTTGCTTTAAAGGTCGTCTGCGTCCTGAACAGGCTCTCCGCCGTCATAAGGCGTACCCGTCCAGCTGCCTTGTACGTCGGTGTGGCTCTTAAAGTCGGTGTTATCCTTGTTCTTTAAGGCCTTTTCGTTTTTAAAGGCGGGAATGACCCCGAACTCTGCGTCATATTCCGCCTTTTTTGCGCGGTTTTTCTTGGATTTCATGCTTTTCACCTCCACGGGCGGCGATTTTTGTTGTTTGCCTTGCCCGAGAATATTATCTGCATAAAGATTTGCCATAATTCCGATTTTGTGATATATTAAATTGAATAACAAAGGGGGATTTTCATGAAAACGCCGTTTTTTTCAAGAAATACACTTTATAAAAAGCCCTTCGGCTGTCCCGCCGACAACGAGACCGTGACCTTCCGTCTGTTTTTGCCCCTTGACTGTTCGGAAGCCGTTATCGCCCTTTGCAAGGACGGAGAAATGTGCCGATATTATCGTTTTTCGAGAGAATTCGAGACCGAGTCCGACGGCGTTTGGTGGAGCTGCACCCTCGGCCCCTTTTCAAAAGGGCTTTATTTCTATTATTTCGAATTTGACACGCCCTTCGGGCATAATGTTTTGTATAAGGGAAAAACCGACGCCTGCGTCATGAATCAAATAGGTGAAAAATATGTCATGTCGGTTTATGACCATGAATATAAAAGCCCCGATTTTCTTTGCGGCGGCATTATTTATCAGATTTTTCCCGACCGTTTTTGTAAAGACGGCAGCTGTGAAAATCCATTTCCCGACAGATATATTTACGATAAATTTGAGGGTACTCCCGCCTTTGAACAGCTTGAAACCCGCGGCGGCAGACAGCTTAACAACGACTATTTCTGCGGAAATTTAAAGGGGATAACGAGCAAGCTCGGCTATCTTTCCTCCCTCGGGGTGAGCTGTATTTATCTTAATCCGATTTTCGAGGCTCATTCAAATCATCGCTACAACACCGCCGATTATATGAAAATCGACCCTCTGCTGGGCGGCGAGGAGGATTTTAAACGGCTCTGTAAGAAAGCCGAAGATTTAGGCATACGCATAATTCTCGACGGAGTTTTTTCCCACACGGGGGAGGACAGCGTATATTTTAACAAGCTCGGCCGATACGGCTCCCTCGGAGCATATCAAAGCAAGGAATCGCCTTATTATAAATGGTTTTCCTTTGATGAATATCCAAACAAATATGCCTGCTGGTGGGGTATAAAAAGTCTGCCCGAGGTGAAGGAAGAATGTGAGGAATATCTCGAGTTTATAACCGGGCAAAATGGGGTTGCGGCCAAGTGGCTGTCCCTAGGAGCGAGCGGCTTTCGCCTTGACGTGGCCGACGAGCTGCCCGACGTTTTTCTCGACAGATTTAACGCCGCCGTCAAAAGGGAAAAGAAGGACGGCGTTATAATCGGAGAGGTTTGGGAGGACGCCTCTTTAAAGGAAAGCTACGGACACCGCCGACATTACCTTCTCGGCGGTCAGCTTGACAGCGTTATGAACTATCCCTTTTATGAGGCCGTGATAAAATTCTTAAAGGGCGGAGACGGCGACGAGCTGCTTGAATCGGTCTTTTCGGTGATTGAAAACTATCCCAAAAGCGCCGTCGACCTGCTCATGAACCACATGGGGACTCACGACACGGTTCGTCTGCTGACCCGTCTCGGGGGCGAGCCCCTTTGCGGCCGCGACAGAGCGTGGCAGTCGCGGCAAAGGATGACGGCGGAGCAGCGGCAAAAGGGAAAGGCTCTTTTAAAGCTTGCGGCGGTGCTTCAGTATACGCTTCCCGGTGTGCCCAGTCTCTATTACGGCGACGAAACGGGTGCCGAGGGCTATTCCGACCCCTTCAACCGCGCTCCCTTTAATGCCGACGGCGACGCCGAGCTGACCGAATTTTATAAAAAGCTCGGGGCTTTCCGCAGAAACAACCGCGTTTTTGCAAAGGGAGAATTTCACCCGATTTATGCTCAGCTCGGCACCTTTGCCTTTGAAAGAACAGGCAAAAATGAAAAAATCCTCGTGGCGGTCAACCGTTGGCACGAGGAGGAATGCATAGCCCTGCCGCCGGAATATGAGGAGGCGGAGATCATAAGAGGGCGGAGGGAGAACGGCCGCCTGATTATGGGGGCAACCGACTTTTCCTTGATGAAACTGTCTTGACAGAACACAAAATATTGTGTATAATCATAAAAAATCACTTAAGGAGTGTATGTTAATGAACAGTCTTTACGGCCTCGAAGACATTGTCGGAGGTGCAACCCGATCAAGCGACTTCAACGGCGCGATTTCGGTTCTTGCCTTGGTGCTTGCCGTTGTTGCCACCGTGCTTGCCTTTGTGGTGGTGCTTTCCAAAAAGGGTAGAGAAAGCCAAAATCCTTTTATGAAATTCCTTGTTAATGTATGCGATTTCCGCAGCCTCATCATCGAGAAGATTCTCAAGGCACTCTACATTTTCTCCACCTCTTATGTTATTCTTAAGGGCGTTCTCGGAATTTTCGATTTCGGCTCTTACAACTACGGCCTTAACCTTATCACCTCGATCTTGACCGCAGTCCTCGGACCCATTGCCGTGCGTATAGCTTATGAGCTGCTTATGCTCACCGTAATTCTTGTCAAGAATGTCATCCAAATCAACAACAAGCTTTCCAAGCTGACCGGCGACAAGACTTCAAATGATGTCAACTTCGACACCGACCTTTCCGAGCTTAAGAAATTCGCTCCCGCCCCCAAGGCACCCGTTGCCCCCGCAGCTCCTGCCACCCCTGCCGCACCCGCCGTTCCCACACAGCAGACCGTTTACTGCGAAAAGTGCGGAACCCCCTACGATCCCACCAAAGGCGGCTGCCCCAACTGCAACAAGTAAAACCGAAAAAATTAAGACCGTCACTATGTGACGGTCTTTTTTTGTTTT
>ERZ773242.943-NODE-943-length-30942-cov-8.487681_pt1 | contig 30942 bp, 38 predicted proteins | sample MGYA00511077_ERZ773242 | MGnify/ENA primary metagenome ERZ773242 (study PRJEB29015, sample SAMEA2737754) | human gut metagenome | biome: human gut; feature: human-associated habitat; material: faeces | place: China | collected 2012 ... | reverse complement strand
GAACTCTCCGAGGAGGATAAAAAGACGGTCAGCCGCGCCCGTAAGATCCAGCGCTTCCTCTCTCAGCCCTTCCATGTGGCGGAGCAGTACACCGGCATGGCGGGCAAGTATGTCCCGCTGCGGGAGACCATCCGCGGCTTCCGCGAGATCATCGAGGGCCGCCACGATGACCTGCCCGAGGGCGCGTTCCTGTATGCCGGCACCATCGATGAGGTGGTGGAAAAGGCCCAAAAAGGAGAGTAAGCCATGACGGAATTCCCGCTTGATATCGTCACGCCGGATGGCAAGATCTTCTCCGGCCGGGCTGAAAGCCTGCGGCTGCGCTCCATCGAGGGCGATCTCTGCATCCGTGCCCGCCACACCGATTATGTCACGGCGCTGGGCATGGGCCCCGCCGAGGTCATCACCGCTGGGAATAAGCACATTGCCGCCTGCATGGGCGGTATGGTCTCGGTGCTGGGCGGCCGCGTCACCCTCACCGCCACCACCTTCGAGTGGGCCGAGGACATCGACACCGCCCGCAGCCACGCCTCAGAGGAACGGGCCAGGGAAAAGCTGGGCCACGGCGATCTCACCGATACCGAGCTGGCCCTGGCGGAAGCCCGCCTCAAGCGCGCCCTGATCCGCCAGCAGGTCAGCCGGATGAAGTAACCGTCCCGGCTGCTTTTGCCCCAAATACTGCCGCCCCCGGCCATTGCGGTCGGGGGCGGCTTTGGTGTGCCGGGCGGCGAGGAGGTTTACCGGCGGCCAGTGGGGTTTCTGCGCCCGTATTCAAGGCGCTGCTGGGTAAGGGTCGGTTCTGCTTCGCTGAGCATTTCCTTTACCGTGCCGGAAACCAGTACCAGATGGCCGCTGCTGTAATCCGCCGTAATAATTACGGGGGAATAGCAATACTCATACCAGTCACTATCCGGTTCCATCACCAGCTCTATGGTAAAGGTACCGTCCTCATTCTCGGTATAGCTCACCAGCCCGCTCCGGGCTATGGTGATGTAATTGGGGTAACCATCCTCATAGTGGATATCCCGGTAGGCATCCCGTTCGGCGTCGTAGTAGCGGGGCTCCAGGTACACCTCCCAGTCCAGGTGCTCCTTGGTGGCGCCAAAAAGATATCCGGCAAACTGCTGCACCGCCTTGGCATCTACCCAGGTGTGGGTATCATCGGTGTAGGGGTATTCCAGCCCCTTGGCTTCGCAGTAATAGTACATCGCTCTCATCACTGCCGAAAGGCTGATGCCGGATTTTTCGGTAAAATTGACGCTGTTGCGGAAGATCACCCAGGTATCAATGACCTCCTGCACCTGCTCATTCGGCACCTCGATGAAGGAATACTCCTCATAACGGTAGCGGGGCACTTCCACCATGGTGGAGGTGTTGGTAAGCATATCGGCATAATTGCGGATCGTGTTTATCACCTTCTCCAGAATGCTTTCCTTCCTTTCCACTGGGGAGAGGGCAAAGGCTGTGGTAGCGGTAAGGGCGGCCGCCAGAAACACCACCGCCACTCGGGTGACACCCTTCTTCAGGCCGTGCAGTAGGGTCTCTTTGGTCTCCTGCCAGCCCACCTGCCGGAAGGCCACCGCCACCACATTACGGCTCCTCTGTGCCGGCTGCGGCGCGGGGGCGGCTTCGGCCTCCTGCTGCTTCATCTGCAGGGCCTGCTCCTTTAGGTATTCCTTCAGCGCGATCTTGAGGAGGAGATCGGCATACTGCTCCTCCAACGCTTTTTCATCCAGCGGATAATTGTTGTTACTCATGGTTCATACCTCCTTTCTCGATATAGGCGGCAAGCACTTTTCGGCGGGCCCGGGTCAGGATCTGCCGCACATTGCCCGGCGCCAGGCCGGTCAGCCGGGTGATCTCCTTCGAGGACAGCTCCAGCGTGTAGGCGTAGTTCAGCAGGTCTATCTCCCGCTGGGGCAGTGTTTTCAGGCACTCCCGCAGCAGCTCGGCCTGCTCCCGGCGGATGAGGAGAAGTTCGGTATCCTCCGTGCTGCTCAGGCTCTCGGCCCAGTCCCGCTCCCGGCCCTGCGCGGCCTGCCGCTCCCGGTTGGTTTTGTGGTAAAGGTCGATGCTGGCGGTCTGCACAATGGTGACCAGGTAAGGCAGCAGCTCCTCTGCGGGGATCTGCCGCACCCGTTCCAGGGAGCGGATGACCCGCAGCATGGCCTCGTGCAGGGCTTCCTCGGCCCGGTCGGGGTCATTCAGTATCTTTTGGGCGCAGCGCAGCAGGAAATCCCGGTGGCGCTGGTACAGCCCGGCAACAAATTGCCGGTCGGTGTCATTTTCGATAGCCATGATAAAAAGCGGCAGCATGATGTTTTCTCCTTTGGGTCGTTTTTCCGGAAAAGCGGGGCCGAAGGGGCGGAGGGCTTTTTGCCTTACACCCTATATAACCGCTCCCGCCCGGCTTTTGTGACACAGTTTCTGACCTTTTTTTAGAAAAAACGCCTGCCGCGGGCATTTCCCGGCAGGCTGTTGGCCTCTCCATTGTAGCAGGTCGGCCCACCCCTGGCAAGGCGGCTGGGGGCCTTCTCGCGCGCGTTCAGCGCGCGCATACGCGTACACGCACGCGAGGGCCGGGGACGACTTTTTTGCGGCGGGCCACGCAAAAAGGACTTGACAGCGCCGCCGGGACTGTGGTAAAATAATCGAGCAGCTAAAATGGACGATTAGCTCAGCTGGAAGAGCATCCGCTTGACGTGCGGAGGGTCACAGGTTCAAGTCCTGTATCGTCCACCAAATATGTACCGCAGAGGGATATCGCAAAAAGAAGTTTTTGTGAGCTCCCTCTGGTGGTGCATAATGCAAAAGTCGTAAATACAGTAAAAAATAAATTTAGTGTCGTAGGGCGCAGAATAGTTTGACCAGAGGATCTGGACACCGGCGCAACACACGCCTTTTCCCTGATCTGTCTTTCACCCTCGTTTCTGCTGCCGGCTTGCTCTCCTACTGCTAATAGGGTCGTGGCAAGCTCCTTGAGGCAACAAAGGTATCTTTTTCTGCTTCGACTTTGCAATTACCCTTGTCAGCGTTCTGTATTCTACTGGCAGGCACCGGGGCCTTCATGTGCAAAGGGAATCCGGTTGCGGTGGGCTATCTGAACCATAGCCCGTGGTAATCGATTTTTCAATGTTCATACACATGGTACAAAAAGAAAAGCCAAGCCCCGTTCTCCGTAGATAAAACGATACGCTTGACTTTCTGGTATCAATCGTGCTATGGTAAGCACGAAAATACAGCACTCTCGTGTATAAAGTCTGCGTGATCGCGTTGGGATCACAAAGATGGGTGGCGAAAGGACGGCAATCCTTTCCCACCCCGCAGGGTGTTTTTTTCTTTTATTATTGCCATTGTACCGCTTATTGGACAGGTTGTCAATGGTAACGGTGGGAAAGATTTTTGCGAGACAAGGGGAAATTCATTTATGTTTTCGCCTCCAGTTGAAAATAACGGATCTGATGTTCAACTTGAACATCAATAAAAAAACAGCCCCCCTGCCGACATTTCTGCCTGCGGAGGGCTGTGTTTTTTCTGCTCATTTTTTCATTTTCACTACTTCAAAAAGTCGCTCCTGCTATCCTGCAGTCGGAAAGAATACCCTTTTCGGTTCAGGTTCGCTGCTTTCATGGCAACCAGGTTGATATCTGCGTTCATCGCTTTGGCGATTTCCTCCGCATTGAAGCCCTCTTGTATATAATTCAAAACCTCATCGTCGGACAGGGCGACCTCCGCTGCAAAGCAGTTCGACTCATATTCAATGCGGTCATTCTTCACATCAAACACATTGAGATCAGAAAACAGCGTTGCTTCTTTTCGGTGCAGAACCGCATGACCGATTTCATGGAGTAGGACGATCCTGTGCATTTTAGGGCATAGGTCTTTTTTTATAAAAACAAAACGGTTTCTCTCTATCTCCTTGTAGACACCCTTTTGTCTGGTGAAGTCTACCGGCATAATGATGATTCCCAAATGGTCGGAGATGATTCTCTTTTTCAGCAATTCTCGATCATTCTGGGAGGGCAGGGAAATAGAACACGCCAGAGCGCCTCCTCGCTAATAGTACAAAAAATATAGGAGAATATCAACGCGGACGATGGCGCCAAGAGATAAATACAGGAAGAATGTCAACCACATTGCTAGATGATTAATCCAGATATAAAAGAACAATCCTTACCGAAAAATGTTTCTGTGGAGAGCTATGCTCTCTAGCGATTGGTTGCAGGCGTTAAATTTGACACAGTTTCTACAGAAACAGAAAAATTGCGGTTTTATAAATTCTGCTCCAACTCTTTTTCGATTTTTCCAAGGCGTTTTAACAGCTCCTGTATTTCCAGTTGAGCGCTGATGATTACCCGGGTACGATTCAGCTCGTTGGCTAGGGAGGGATTATTACATTTTGCAGTGGGTTCTTTGGGCTTCATACATGTATTAACCTTTTATAGAATATTTTCATTTGGTTGTATTAGGGATGAATAAAAGTTTGTTGGTGTAAAAATGCTATTTTTATTTTTCATTGAAAGTTTAATCTCTCGCTTTCTTTAAGTTCATATTTCACACATTGATTCTCTTGAATACTAAAACTGTATAACTAAAAAGATTCAGATAAAACAGCAGGGTAGAAGTGTTGTGATTATTGTATTGATTTTACCTTGTGACGACGGCGTTTTTTAATAAATTTTCAAGCTCCGATACATACTCTTCTTCATTTACAGGACCAAGCTGATGGTAGTCGTTGTCACGGAAAATAGTATCCCATTTTGACAAAAAGGCATCGAGCTCATGCTTATCAACTCTTTCCCACACCGGAGATAAGGCAATTAAAGCCGCATCAAATGGTTCTCGCTCAAAGTGATCGGCGTCAATATAGCCTGCCATTCTACCCCGAATAGGATAATCAAACAGCCTCCTAATAATCTCTTCGAGTCTTAATGCTGTATTGTGGTTAACCCTCATGTATATCATCCCCTCTTACGATAAGTAACTGACTAAAATGCACTTCTATCCCTGCTGTTTTATTCAAACATCGATGTCTACTGATTGGTCTTTTGATTATCCGGGCAATAGTTTGGCTGGGGTACAGTATACTTTTTCTTGAGCTGCTTATCAATTCTTTTATCATCTGACATTCCGTGAGCACCTTCCAGCTTTACCCTTGCCCAGGCTGTTGCAAGCACATACTGACTTGCTGCAACTAAATCTTGCAATACAACAGCTACATCTTTCTCGCCTATGTGATTATCACAGCACACATTGATGGCTTTAATTAGAGGAGTATAGAATTCATTACCCTCTCTCAAATACAAAAAAATATGCATGCGAAGTCGCTCTAACTGAGCTTTTTCGTTTGGTAAAAAATAAAATTGGATGCAAAAATCCGTGATCAGTTCGCGGACATCTTTAATCCAGGTAATTCGACTTTTTGTCATAGATGTTACAATTTCATGATGCCTTATTCCGCATAAAGAGATTATAGCAGCTGAGATTGAGACAATCGCTGAAATAACAGCAACTAGCACAGAAGTATCCATAGTTTCTAAATTAAGCATCTTGCTTTTCCATCCTTTGTTCTTGGTTGTAATGTGTGTAGTTTTAAGAAAGCCTTTTTGATTAAAAACGCACAACACGCTAAAATGTAACAAAGAAATTTGCAATCTTCCAAAATGTTTTTTATTGTGACAAAGCATCATTAATATGTAATGGGCCTTCACCTAGAAGGTTAATTATAATGGAGGCAGGTTGCTCCTAATATAAGAAAGAAAACGAGGTAAAAACAGTGAACGCCACTGCTGAAGAAATAACAAAACAAATAATCTTTGGATCTGTAACCGTAGCAGTCGCTGCACTGCCATTTGTAGGGATGCTATTTGGGGCTATCGCATTGCAAAAGTGCAAAGGAATCTGCAGAACAGAAGGCCATGATTCGGTACTTATTCTGCATATGAAAAAAGGGTACATGTTCCGTGTGCTATGGAATAGCGGTGACTGCGGATACAATACTGTCAACTGTTGAAATCTCCTCTACGGCTATTGGTGCTTATATTATTCTTTTACAAGAGGACAGCACCTATATTATAGCTGCTGTTGTTTTAATGATTTCTTTTGTCGCGACAACTTTCATACGCTCAATCTCTCAATCTGTAGAAAGACATACGCCGCGGCTTTTCGGATTATGGAGTTTTCTGCAAATCGCTATAGAGCATCTGAAAAAAGCATTATTGATAAAGAACAGTTGTTGCAAGCCAATATTCTTGCTGAGACAATGGTCAGTTTTATGCTCGAATAAATTAATGGCCTGTTTTCCAAGTGTGTTTACATTTTTCTGTTTAAGCCTTCTTTCGTTCATGAAGAGGAGGTAATAAAATGAATAACGATCTACTGAGCTTTTTCGTAGGAGATGGTATTTGGGCGTTGCTTAGCGGGATACTTATTTTCTATATCTTAAAAGCACAAGAAAAGCGAGATGATCGGCAAGACGCTAGAGATATTCAGTATCAGACAATTATTTCAAATTTAAGCGAATCCTTAAAAAACATTGAAGATATTCGTGACGCACTAAGAGATAAATAATTCCAAATAAAAATACGGTGTGTACCTACGCCGTATTTTTGCTTGCATATAATAGTCAATAAATCACCTATGCTATTTTATTTTGTTTGCAACCTTAAAAAGGGGCATGATTAATATAAAAGAGGTGATTTATCTATGAATTGCAGTCATGCTACCTTGGGGAAAAATATACGAACACTGCGCAACGCGCGAGGCCTTAGCCAAGAAGCATTAGCACAGGATGCGCAAATTACACAGTCTCATCTGGGATGTATAGAGCGCGGCAGAGGAAATCCAACGGTAGAAACTCTTTTTTCTATCTGCAATGCTTTGCAGGTAGACATAGCGGAACTATTCCAAGATACTTCAGCAATCCCCAGTGCTCCAACCACTCCCCAACTCTCATCTTTACAAGGGAAATTTGAACTGTTGTCCCCCAATAAACAACGAATTGTTCTTAAGACTCTACGCGCCCTTATCTCATGGGATGATTTAACCGAGGAATAAGTAGAAATATGATAATGACATTTGATACAGAACAAGATAAACAAAAGTTTGAAGAGGCTTATCGTAGGTATAACAAGGTATGCTACAATTTTGCACTTGATATTCTAAATGATTCGAAACTTGCTGAGGATGCTGTACATGATGCATTTTTAAGGCTATATAATCACCTCGATAAAATTGATGATGGATCCAGTAGACGAACAGGAAATTACATTATTACAATAGTTAAAAACCTATGTTTTACACAACGCAAGAAGAGGGGATCCCAAAATATTCCATTGCAAGATTATGATTTAGACAGCGATGGCCTTTCAACAGCTTCACTCATGGATGAAGTCGTTACATATATTGAAATTGGTCGTATGCGCCAAGAAATAGATTCTTTGCCTGATTCTCTAAAAGAGCCATTGGTCTTAAAATATTACAATGATCTCTCCAATTCTGAAATTGGGGAGATTTTAGGTGTAAGTGCGGATGTTGTTGCTGTACGGCTTTTCCGCGCAAAACAGAAACTGGCGGAGAAAATGAATAAAAAGGGAGGTGTTTCTGTTGGCTGAACATCGCAATTTGAACGAAAAGCTATTTGAATTAGTGGTGAAAAAAGCAGTTATTGATAAAACGGACGCCGAATGCGAGGCAATTTATGAAAAGTATAAAGATTCAGCAGAACCGCACTATTCTGAAAGTCATCAGCAGCGTATGGAAAAGCTGATTCGAAGCAGCATTAAAAAGGAAAAGCGTTATGGACACTGGGTTCGTAATGTGGTTGCTGTATTTATTGCAGTTGTCGCCATAGGGGCATCTATGCTCTCCGTGGAAGCAGTGCGTTTTAAAATCGTTGACTGGATTGCATCACTCTCCGGAGGGAATATTAATATAAGCTCAAATTATCAAAAATATATTCCGACTGACTGGGATGGTGCTTGGTTTTTGCAAAGCTCATCAATTCAAATGGATATTCGAGAAAGTACAAATACTTCGGAGGTTCTATACCTCTTTTATGTGGATAATGACAATAAAGAAACCATTCTTTTTCAATCTACCAAAGCTAGGAACTTTGTTTTAAATGGTGGAGTGGAACAACAAACAGCATTTATCCAGGATAATCCGGCTGTTATTACATATGAGAATGGTCAGTACAGCGTGTATTGGACTGTTGACGAATGGCAATTCATTTTAGTTTCCCCCTATGACTATGAAACATCACTACGCTTAGCTGGTGATTTAGAATATATAAAAGCATTGTAATTTCTTTAGCTTTTAGTTGTTACCTCTTAGGAGGTGTAAATAATGAAAAGAAAACTATGCTTTATCATCACTTTTTCTTTACTTTTATGTATTTTCTGTCTTCCGGCATATGCTGATCCCGTTTCCACGCCGGATAATGTCTCCGTTCTTCGTTTTTCTTCTACTCGATTTGTGGAGTACAAATTTGAAATTGGTCAAAACGGAGACGCCTACATTGGCGCAAGCATTGTACCCATTGACAGGAGCCATTCATGTAAAATAGTCGCAACGGTTCAAAGCAAAGTAAATGGTAAGTGGAAAAACATATACAGTACAAGTGCGCAAGGAGATGGAATAGCCCTACTGGAAGATACTTCACAAACTTTCTCTGTTGGGGGGACCTATTGCTGCGTTTATGATTTTTATGTCTACGATGGTGACACCCTTTTGGAACACATAACAAAAACAGAATCACAATAATTTAGATAAAGAGCCTCTTTTGGAGGCTCTTTGTTTACAAATGTCCATAAAGTCACTCTATATAAAGCGAAGGGACATCTGCTGCAGAAGGTTATTCTTTCAAATAAATGCAATTGGAGTGATTATATGTCTACCTACAAAGAACTGCAAAACGGCAGCGCTTACACTTTTAAAAATATGTCCACGGGTAAAATGCTGAACCTTTATGGTGGGCGAACCGCTAACGGCACAAATGTGTGTCAGTATACTGCAGACGGCAGTGATGATCAGAAATGGACCTTTCTTAATGATAAGCTTTATGCATATGGCAGCAGTACCAAATGCTTGGACAAGTTCACCTCTTCCGGTAGTGCAAAAAATAACAATGCTGATATTTGGGACAACACCGATGATGTGAATCAGCTTCTTAACTTTAACTCTGTGCAGGCAAGTGACAAGTTCGTTTCTATTCAATTGAAAAGCAATGGCTATTATTTGGCTGCATACGATGCCGTAGATTATCCTGGCGATAGAGTTATGAACACTACTGCTAATACCGATGCAGGTAAAACTCCTACCTCTGCAGGAAATGTGTATTGGTCCAGTACTTGGCTGGGTTCTTCTTGTAAATGGGTTGTAACTGCGGTTGATGCTGGCACTTCTCCAGATCCTGATCCGGAGCCCCAGCCGGGCGAAGGCTTTGGTAACGGAACCATTGCAGTTGGTAAAAGACCTTCTACTTTGGATTATTCTAGAGCATGCTATGGTCCCACCTTTAACCGCTTCCACGAAGACTATACAAGCGGCAATGGGACTGCCCAGTGTACATGGCACTGTTATGGACGTGCCTATGAGGTTCTTGGAAAAACTATTGAGTTTTCTGGGATTGGTGGACTGAATGGTGCAACATGGTATTCCCGTATTACCAATGGTGAAAAGTCTAACGAACCCAAGACGAATTCTATTGCTGTATGGGATGATGGAGGGAACGGTCATGTCGCCTATGTGGAGAAGGTAGACAACGAATATATCTATATTTCGGAGGCAAATTGGCGAGGAACTCTGAATGCACATGACGATGAGGACGGTAAAGTATATACTCTTCCTCTCACAAACCTTAACCGGACAGCTTCGGGGCAAAGAACCTTCACCTTCCTTGGGTTTGTCCATCTGGACATTTAAGAGAAAAATAGTAGATTCCTGATAGATCCTATAAGGATTTATCTAGGGGCAAAATTAATCTAGTAACCAAAAGGGCTTGCTGTTTGTGTAATGCAATCAGTAAGCCCTTTTACAATTGCTTTTACTTTATTGACCCTAGATAGATGGCATTTCATTTACTATTGTGAATTTGTTGCCACATTATTGATGCCAAGTATCGAGTCAGCCCTTCGGCTTTCAAGAAACCGCGCAGGAAACAAAGCGCCAGCCATATTCATCCGAGTATTTCATAATTACCGTAGAAGGAATTGTCGGATCCTCTTCGGAAGGAGAGACGCTTGTTTCGCAGGAGAGGGTAGCAACAACGCCATCTACTTTGCAATTTATAATAGTTGTTGCAGCGGTTATCCCGCCTCCCCCCATCGGAGCCATGTAACCGTCAATGTCTTCCTCGTAGTTCGCGATCATGCTATGGAGATTTTCGGGAGAGATTGCAAAATACTCCTGCAAAGCAGCGTCCATCACATCGGCAGGCGTGTAGGGATAGGCGTCATAATGGTCGCTTTGAATGGTGACGGAAGTATATTGATATGTTTCCTCTAAGGAATCGCCTAAAATGTAAGCACCAGAGGAGTAAAGGTAGTAGCCTTTGTTATCGGAAGCCGATCTGTCAAAGTCAGAGGCAAAAATGCCGGAGGGGGCTATTTTATCTATCTTTTCCTGCAGCATTGCCGTCAGTTCGTCGGTAGCTTGTGACGGTTCTTTGTCGCCCGTTTTGGCGCACGCGCATAAAGTCAAAAGAATACATACAATGACAGGGATTAGTTTTTTCATTGGAGTTCCTCCTATGTGTTTTTTATTTCTGTTATACAGCATGTGCTACTTGATTCCAGGCTTTCTATGAATTCACTCAACCTGGACAAAGAATGAAATGATTATTGCCGCGATTTCGTAATGGCTTTTCTTGCGGTACAAACGCATATGGTTTACATATATCCATAAAGTCACTCTATATAAAGCGAAGAGGCAACCTGCTGCAGAAGGTTATTCTTTCAAATAAATGCAATTGGAGTGATTTTATGGCTATTATTACCGGGTTTAAAAGCGGCAAATCCTACACTTTCAAAAACCTAACCACAGAAAAAATGTTGAATCTTTATGGTGGGCGAACCGATAAAGGTACAAATGTGTGTCAGTATACCGCAGATGGCAGCGATGATCAGAAATGGACTTTCCTTGGCGATAAGCTTTATGCATATGGCAGCAGTACCAAATGCTTGGACAAATTCACCTCTTCCGGTAGTGCAAAAAATAACAATGCTGATATTTGGGACAACGATGATGACAAAAACCAAATCATAGAAATTAGTCAGTTGAATGCTGGCAGTCCGTATGTAACCATTAAACTAAAACAAGGTGGCTATTACTTGACTGCATATACGGGGAAAGATTATCCGGGAGATCGCAACATGAACTTGACGGCAAATACAGATGCGGGTAAAACGCCCACTTCTGCTGGTAATGTATATTGGGCCAGCAACGGTAAGGGGGCCTGTACTTGGATTGCAAATGAGGTGGGTACTAGCACTGGCGAAGAGACTTCACACTTTCCTAGCAAACAATATCTTGTGGCACCATATGATAACACTGGAATAACAACGGCTTATGATGAAGAGTGCGATATGATTAAGGAAGCGAAAAAGGAGGATAAAAAAGTTTGTGCCATGTATCCGTATAGGGTTCATTATGGGATCGATCTAATTGGAAAAGATCTGAACAACCAAAGTAACAGAAATATTAAAGCTAGCGGAAAAGGCACCGTTCTTTCTATTCGCAACAATACGACTGATAATACAGGCACATATCTTGGGCATACCATCTTGATTAGATATCCCAATTCTGCGTATGATACAGGTGTATCAAAGCGGGATGTATATTTTTTGTACTGTCATTTAAATTCTATCAAGGTTCGGGTGGGAGATATTGTGACGCCGCAAACAGTTATTGGCGAAGCCGGGAACACGGGAAAGGGTGCAGACCAAGTACACCTGCATCTTGAAGCCTATACATGTGAAATTACGACTTCTGCCTCTGAAAGTGGTGGAACTGCAAAATACTGCGTAAATCCTCTTGATTATCTATTTAAGAGTAATAGCGCGACAGCAACTGTAGGAACTAGAAATATAATGCCTGACTGTGATGCCCCGTTCTCTGGAAGCGCTTATTGCGATGGAAATAAAAGTGGCTGCACGCATGACAATCGACTGTATTTTTATAATTTGGAAAAAATCAGAAATCGCCCCATGTTTTCTGAACCTTTAAACTAATGCACATCAAAGGGGGCCAATTTAGGCTCCCTTTGATATTTATTCTTAGTTAAAGGCTTTTATTGATAATGACTCGATAAAGGCATCAATTGCTTTTTCGGAATAAGGACTGTTTTCATAAATACAAAAGTTAGCCATGATGACAACCCCGTTAAATTGGATTTGGTACAGTCTCATATAATACTTTTCAGCTAGGAAACCATTATCAATCTCTTTCTGCGGATATCTTAATTCAACATAGCTGCACTCCTTTGCAGCAGGACACTTACCGTTTTTTAGAGAGTCCGGAAATAAACCAAACATATTTGAATGTATCAATTTCTCATACACACTACCGTCATCGAGAAATACTTCAAAAATACCCAGATAGTATTCTTCATCATTGGCTCCATTTTCATTAGCATTTTGTGTAAATGAATTAAGAATTTTCTCCCCATTACCAGTATCTATCCAGACCCAATCCTTTGGGCAAGAAGCATGAACAATAACATGGTTTTTAGTTGGACGCATACTTTTATACTCAAGAACAGGGATCTCAATATAATGCCTGTGGAAGAAGATGCATACTCCGAGTGCCGTCAAAACAAGAGCACCAATCAAGCAAAAACAAACAATGCGTTTCCCATTATATTTTATAATTTTTGTTGTTAACCATCGTGCAATTCTCACTTCTTTTTCTCCTTGAAATATTCATTTTACATTTATAAACGACGGACTACAAAAAGTGCAACACAGAAAATTGTCGAAAAAGTGAAATATTAATAGACTTAGCTGCGTTTACATATTAACTCACTTTTACTCTTTCTCCTTTGGAGAGAGGGTGAAGTGGTGTATCATCAAAAGATTGCCGAGAAAATAAATGCCGCGCAGAGCGGTAATAAGGATTCTATACTAGACCTAATGAATATGTTTCGGCCCCTACTTAGAAGCTTAGCGACGCATCTTAATTATGAGGATGCAATTAATGACTTGGAATTAGAGTTTATTCAGCTGATCAAAACAATAAAGCTTTCCTTACTACGAAGCTGCGATGATGGTAGTATTATACGGTACATACAGCAGTCACTTAAGTATAAATCATATCAACTTTCCAATACCCATCGTGCCAAAATGCGCACGGAGATACTGCACTGTTCTTACTCTGAAGAACAGCTCTTTGCTATAGAAAACCAAAATGCCATTTGTGATGACTATGGGAGTTTGTTGTTAAGCGAGGCAAAGATGGTTCTTACGAAGAAAGAATACGAGATTATTAAAAAGCACATTATTGATGATGTCCCAGTAGAACAACTGGCGCAGAAAATGGGAACTAGTAGACAAGCTGTAAATCAGTCCAAAAACCGTGCACTTAATAAGCTAAGGATGCTCTATCAGCACATGGAAGAAGAGAAGGCATAGCCAAACGCTATGCCTTCTCCATATGATTATGTTGGATTCGAATATGCCGTACCGGAATCAATCACGGATCCACTACTATTGTACACCTTTACAATTACCTTCGTTCGATACATATAATCACCACTTAAACCTGTTGCTGTTCCGGAAAGCTGGTGTGAACCATCACTATAGAATACATCTCGTGCAACGACTTTGTAATCGGTATAGGAACTGCCTCCATTAGAAGAACGCTGAAGGTATATAGTCAGTTCAGCTTTATATGCGTCTACAAATTGCACTGCCCCTCTACAACTTACGCTGCTCCCATTTTTAATGATTCCTGCGTCTAATGCGACGATATTGCTATATCGTCTAGCAATTGTGTTTTTTTCCATTGGTTGTGCCATAACTATGGTACATAGCAGTAGAAGCGCAATTAGAACCGATAAAATTTTTTTCATTTTTTACTCTCCTTTATAATGTTTTGTCCATAGGACTATTAAGTAAACTACAGTAGGAAAGATTTCTTTCAGGTTTTTAGCTTTTTTTCTGTTACATTTTCTGCTTTTGAACGATTGTATAAGTGAAGCGAAGAATAACCGAGCTGTTGAATTGGTATTTGCAGTATGGTATGGTACAAGGGAACAGTTTCATTGACATGGGGAGGAGACATATGCTGCCTGTATTTATTATGGCGATCGAGGACGACAGCGATCGTCAATTCGCGGCTGAGCTATATCATTCTTATCACTCGATTATGCATCAAAAGGCCTTGTCCATTTTAAAGAAAGAGGATTTAGCCGAGGACGCTGTGCAGGATGCCATGCTGAAGATCATTTGTCATCTGGATAAAATTCGTGAAATTCCAAAGCGAGAGATCCCATTTTATTTGATTGCTATTACACAAACCACCTGCATTGACCGCTACCGTAAAATACAAAGGGAAAAGCAAGCCTGTGTCATGGGCTATGAAGATGATGGGGCCAAAGATTTTTCAGATCCAAAGACTCCGGAAAAAGTATTTATTCATACAGATCAAATTAAGCTGCTGAACTGCTGCTTAAAAGAACTGCCGCAGCGGGAAATTGATTTGCTGTACTATTTTTACACTATGGAGCTTTCCGGAAAGGAAATTGCCAGGTTAATGGGAATGACCGAAAATGCAGTTCGGATGGCTCTGACACGGGCCAGGAGAAAAGTTTTGTTTGCTTATCGAAAAAAGGGAGGCGATGATTATGAGTAAATATCCCCTGGATGACAATGTACTGCAGGAAGAATATGAGGCGCTTCTTATCAAATTGGCACTAAAGGAATATGCCGCTGAGCAATCAGAGGCGCTGATGCGGGAAAATATGGAAGTGCCCCAGACACAGCCAAAACAAAAAGATCGGGTAATAGCGGCAGCTTTCCGGCAGGCCGCATGGGAGGATACACGCAGCCGGGTAGCCCATGGGATGGGGAAAGCGGTTACCCGGGTGGCGGTGGTGTTTTTGGCGGCGGCACTATCTTTCACTACTGCTTTTGCAATCTCCCCGGAGGTCCGGGAGACTGTCTACCGACTAATTATGAACACAACCGATAGATATACGGAAGTTTCTCTTGACTCAAATCCATCAAATCAGTTTATCGATCCAGAGCTATATACTTGGGAACACTGTTATGCTCCGACTTGGCTACCGAATGGGTATGAAGTTAAAACATATAGTGCAGATGTATGGGGAGTTTCCGTTGTTTACCAAAATGGTTCATATAATCTCTCATTTGATCAATTCCTGTCAGATACAAATCTTACACTGCAAACGGATTCGGAGAATGCCCTTGAAACCAAAATGATCTTTATAAATGATTCAGAGGCCTTGATTAATACCAAAAAATATTCCGAGGATACTTATACAACGATTATATGGCGAAGTGGTAACGCGCTGTTTCGGGTTATCACAAATGATACCGCTGAGGTTGCTGTCCAGTTTGCAAAGAGCATTAAGGCCCTTCGATAAGATACTCACACAAGGTGGTGGCAGTGGTTTTAGTCTTGCTTTTATTCTTATACCTACCCTATTCTGCATTCCAAAGCTACAATATGATTTTCCTCAAAGTGATTAGCACACCACCTTGCGAGCAACGACCGCTAGTAAATAGCGGTCGTTGCTTTTTTATAGTATTCTGTAAAAAACGAAAAAATCGTGTTACAAATTTGACTGTATTGCGTTAGATACAAATGAGAAACATTAGAAGGTGGAACCAATAGATGAATAAAAGAGAGTTTATCCTATGATACAACTAAAGCAAAAAAGGATGGTGATACCAATGCAGTAAGTATAGATATTGTAAGCATGACACTACCGAACAACCAATATCGTATTGTATTAGAAGAAGAAACAAAATGAGAAAACTGACTACACTCTTAATGGCTATTACGATAATCTTCACCTTAAGTTGTCCGGCATTTGCTGCAACAATTGAAATGGCAAAAACAACAGCGGAAACGATGAGGGGAAAACAGATCGAAGCAAACATTAATGATCTATTGGAAAGCTACAAGACGACCAACGATGCGGCTAAGCAAACAGCCATTTTCAATGAACTAGTAGCGTATTACAATGAACTGGATGAGATGGAGTATTACCATTCTGATATTACCCCTCTTGCCAGTAATTATGTCACCTTCATAAAAGCAACAGTCAACAATAATAAAGCAACTATAAAATACAAAGTAAACATGGCAATTCCTAACGGTGCCACGATTAGAATCGGGTTTGATTATCCAAGTTCTTGGAGACAGACCGAAGCGTCTTTTTATCCCATGTCTACTGTAGGAATCCATTCAAATACCATTTCCACCAATATTATGATGGGAGCTAGATATTTCGTCAAATTAACGGCAAATTCCTACACTGAAAAGCAACCATATGAAAAATACTATGGTGGGCTAAAAACCGATGGCCAATGGAATGAATTTACACATATAGTAGATAACGATGAGGTGCTGAGTAACGCAATTGCTACTGATATCGCTTTTTCACTAATATCCGAAAAGGTGTTCATTTCTACCGGAAGCACTACAACATGTCAAATAGCTCTATTTTTGGCTGGCCAGGCAATCGATACTTATCGTTCTGTTACACCTCATAAATTAGCGGTTGGCCAGTGCCATGTTACAGGAATCCAATTCGATGGCGATACTGTACGAATTAAAAGCAGCATGTATTCGTCTGCTTCTGATTTTTATGCAGGGAGAACACCAATGGAAACCAACACCCATAGTTTCTTACTTACAGGGTACCCAACAAACTAATAATTGCCTCCCGATTGGGAGATTGGCTTGGTTGCCTTTTGCAGCCAAGCCTCACCTCATTAATCCAAAAGAAAGCAGGGACCGATCAAATGAAAAAAGATATTAACGGGCGGCAAGTTGTTCGAGAGGCATTGCGAATTACTACTTTGGTACAAATGGGTGCCTATATCCTAATGTATCAATTGGGCCAATTGCCGGAGAATAAGGCAGTCAATATCCTTTTAAGTCTGGCCTTGTGGGCAATATGTACGCTTGATTTGTGGTTTGTCATTCTTCTTCCAGATCCAATTGATTCCTGTGCCGATAAGGAAAATGCGGAAAAAGATCGAAAGTCAGGACTTGTTCTGTGCGTGCTGGGCACAATTGGTATTTTTGCTGTTTTTGTAATGCAAATCATTTCTGGCAGTATTATTCCGTTTGCATAAAATCCGTAAAATAGTGACGGTGATATTGCATCAGTCTATACTGCCTTTTCACATCACTAGCTGATGATAAAATGCCTTCACTCTTCAAACATGTAGTATACACCAAATTGTAAATGCTCAACTTTAGCAATAAGATGGTAACAACTTAGTTATCCCGGCCTCCGCTATGGATTGCAGTTTTTCGATGTTGGCCTTTCTGCATGCAAAACTCCCACAAGATTCTTTCGTACATATTCAGATTGCTTTCCATAAAAGCAATATTGTAGGCGGGCCCTTTAGGAAAGGCGGCTATTGGGAACTTGACTTGCAATAGTCGACGGTATAGTATTTCCTCCACCACCCGATAGATGATCCTCGCACCCTTGCGGTTGGCGTCAGCTTTTAGTTTGGCATAGTCCGCCTTGGCATCTTGTCCAATTCGCGTCTGCCGCTCGGCAGCGTAGTCCTTGTCCAGTATGGCACAAATGCGGTACAGGTCCTCTGCCAGAAAGCAGGCATCGTACATACCGACTGACGATTTACTGCACCAGAAAGCGACGGTCAAACCGGACTGCCGGAGCAATCGCACTTCGGCGGGCGAGACCGGCATCCGCCAGATGCGGGTGTGCTTCTCTACAGCCTGTTTTCGTAGCTCCTCCATAGTATCCGACTGCCGTTCCCAACCAGTTCGGGCAACGACAGGGTTCAGCAAGTCGTTGACGCTGACCCCAAGCAGCATGGATACCTTATCGGCATCGGCTTCCTTGAAGGTCACATCGGCTTTTCCGCCTTTCAGCAAGCGCGCAGCGAAGAAAAAGTCCGCTGCCTGCATTTGAATCAGCTCTGCAGCAGACAATCGGACAGAGATACTTTTACCGTAGGCTTGGGTCAGTGTCCGGTAATCGATATTCCCGCAAAGCCGTCCGTTATCGCTTTCGCGGTGAACTACGGTCGCTTTACCGATGAGCTGCCCAATGGCAGCGCTTGTTTTTTGAGACTGCCGTTCCAACAGCAGCAGGGTAAGTGCTTTTGCGGCGGCGCGGGCAGGATCTCGGCTGTAAAATACCGTCTTTGCCATCAGCTGCGTCCGCTGTCGAAGATCTGAACGCGACGGATACCGGTCAAAAGCCCATGCCTGGTATCGGCTCCACTCGCTGGCTTCAGCGGGTGCCTCCGGCCGTTCCGGCGGTGCCGGCGGCGTCAGATCCTCTCCCAGCAGCCGCTGTTGCAGCGCCGGCAGCGAATACTGCCAGCCGAATTGCCTTGCGAGGGTGGAAAGACGGATCGCCTTTGCCTCCCCGTCACGGCGGATCGTCGCGTCCCGCTCCGTCCACCGCTCGACATGGAACTCCGTTCGCTCCAACTCGGTTCGCAGCTCCGGCAGAGATGTGACCCGATCGATGAGGTCGTCGAGGGTAACGGCAAGCTGGACTTTCCAGCTGCCGCCCCGCTGTGCCGCCTCCAGTGTCCGGCGATCCAGTCCGGAGCGGGCGCTGGGGTCAATGACCGACAAGCCATACTTACGGCACAGCCGGTCGCTCTCCTCACGCATGATCCACAGCGACTTCTTGTTGCCGTAATACTTTTCTCCGGTGAGGTAGCTTACCGAATTGAAAACGATGTGGGTGTGAATGTGGTCTCGATCCACATGGGTGCAGACGATATACTGATACTGTGATCTGCTCATCGGCAATCAGAGAAGAAAGACCGATATCCAAAGTCGCGGTCTCACCCTTCCTGATGATGAAGTTGCTGCGGGGCATCACGATCCACGCCTCATCAGCGGAAGCATAGATGCTTTGGGCATTATAGAGCCCGAAATAAACATCATTGGCGGGCTTATTGCCGCTCTTTGTTACGGCTTCCTTCAGCACCTTAAAGATGACATTCTGGCGAATGTTTTCGACCTCCAGGTACTTCGGGTAGATGGTCACCGCCTGGCCGGTATAGGCGAGCTCCACATCGATCGGTTCGCCATCAGTCAGATAGCCCCATGTGGTAGCTACTTCTTTAACCGTATAATGACCAAGCTCCAGCTCAGCGCTCTGCGCCATGCCGGTGCGGTCGGTCTTCACGGTATCGACCAGATCCCCTGCTCTGTAATACACAGTACCTTCTGGGGTGACGATATCCTCTGCGGCATATACCTCAAAGGTTGTTCCTCCTGCCAGGAGACCCACCTTCCAGATTGGCTTCAGCCCATTCATGGCAAGCAGAGTCTTATACACTTCGGCGCCAACCAGCAAGTCGCCGGACTTCTCGAAGACGATCCGGGCTTTCTGCGGCACATCCGCCTGCTTGATATTCAGCGTCAGATAGATTTTGCTGTCATTGGCGTCGCTCTTGTTGACAGTGAACGCAAACGGTTCTGCCTGGACATAGCCTTCCGGACTCTCAATCTCGTACAGAAGGTAATCACCATAGACCAGATAATCCGGTAAAATGAAAGTACCGGTTCCGTCCGTCTTGAAATCGATCAGGGTATACGGATTCGGATAGTCAATAGTCTGATGGATCCAGTGGCCATCGACTTTCCAAGTAACAGGCTCCTCCACGGCGGTCTCCGCGCCTTCTGCCACCGTTACCGTACCGGTAATGACTTGGTCGCCGGGGAGGGTGACACTGTACCGAGTCGTGCCGGCGGCAACGCCGGTGATGATCCAGCTGCCGTCTGCCTGGTGCTCCGCTTTCGCGATGCCGGTATCTGCGATACGGACGGCATAGGCATTGGCAAAGTCAGTTCTGATCTCTGCCTTTTCTGCATCGGTCCAGCTGAGTGCCTGTGTACCGTCTTTAAGGGTTACAGCAGCAGGAGCAACAAAGTCCAGAGAGATCCCAGGAGCGGCCGCGCTCTCCCCCGGTGCAAGCGTGAGACTGCTGTAATCCATCAGGATGGTAGGCGGCACAACGGTATCTGCAGTTACAGTGCCATCTGCCGCAACGATCTTACGAGTATAGGGACACAGCGGGTGCTCAGTCGACCCGTTTGCGGAGATGTTATCCCAGCTCCAGACGCGGTAGGTCGTATTAGCTGCGGGTACTGTCTTACCAGACTGTGCATCGGTCTTACGGACAGTCACGGTCTGCTTGAGGGTCTTATTCTCAAGAATGTAGCTATAGTTGTAGTCGTACCAGCCGGAGGTGTAAGGATAGTCCTCGCCGGATCCGCTCTTCGTTTCCGTAGGTGCTGCCGTGGGATCCGAATCGGGGTCGCGTCCGATGAATACCTGGAACATATCCGGCTCCCGACCTTCATATGGGTTCAGCTCAATTACAGTGTAAAGACCGTAAGGCAGACGGTAGTCAATACCCGCGGTGCCGTTTGCTGCGGAGTTTCCCAGCTCACCCCAGCTGCAATACACCACGGTGGAAGGATCCAGCGTGGATGCGCGGCCGGTGCTGTCGGTCCGCAGAACCATGTAAAGGTCCTTCATGGAGATCCTTGCAAGGTCGGTTTCCTCCGCTCTCCCCTCCTCTACGCTGGGATTGCCGTTAGGCAGCGGATTATTGGCATCCAGATCTCTCTGCTTAAACCATTCATCAGGCAGCGGAGAATAGAAGTTATGGTTCACAAGATCGAGATACCCCCAACCGGCGGTAGATGCGCTGCCGGAGGTGCCGTCCCCCACCGGGACATCAGTGGTGGAATAGATGGGATTGCCGCCGGCGGCCGCCTTGCTGTTCAGGTACACCGCAAAGTAAACGCCCTCTGCAGGCTGCTTATTCATCTCATAGGCGTTGCCGTCCATCTCGTTCTCAACGGTACGGTTTTCGTTAAACTTTGTAAGAGTCAGATCCGCCTTTATAACGGTGTTGGCGTACTGGTTCTTATTGCCGGTATCACCCGCCGCTTTGTCGTCAAAGGAAAGGATGTTGGTCCCGCTGCCGGTATAGGCATTGGTGATGGTGTAGATCTGCCCACGCGCCTTGGCGCCCTGGAACACATAGCCGTCGCTCGGCGTGATCTCCTGCAGGGTATAGACGCCCTGCTCGATACCGTTGATGGTAAAGCTGCCGTCGTTGCCGGTCACTGCAGTTGCAACCAGGTCACCCTCGCTGTAGATCTTGATCCAGGTGGAGGGCAGGTAGATGTCCTTGGCTGCCCGCAGCTCGAATACGGCACCGGCAAAGGTAGCATCACCCTGCGGAGTGCGGTAGTTGCCGTGGTTGAGGGAAATTGTCTCATTATCGACCTTGGTAACGGTCAGCTGACCGCGCTGCCGATAGTCTTCAACCGATGCGTAGGAGGTGCCGTCGGTGCCTCCGCCGCCGGACACGGTAATGGTCGCCTCTGCTTCGGCTCCCTCAACGGGTTTCCCTTCCCCGTCCTTTTCCACCTCCACGGTGATCTCTGCGCTCCATGCGTCATTGAGGAGATACCCATAGGGAGGTGTGACCTCTCTCACGGTAAAGGTGCCTTCCCCCAGCTCCACCGTACACGGCAGCTCGTAGGTTCCTGCGCCTGTGCCATCGCCGGAGATCTCGATCACAGCCCCGGAGATATTATCGAAAGCAGCTGAATTGGAGGATGCCGGAGCAAAGGTAATAAGCCCGGTATTGTAATTGGCTGCATTAAATCTCTCCGGGTCGGTCTTTCGGAAGGAAATCGGGACGGTAGGGCCGTCGCCGTTCCCGCCGGTCCCGGGCTCGGGATCCTCCTCCGGGATGAAGCTGACAATACCCATACCGAGATAGTTGATGATATTGGTATCGTTCTGGATGCCGGTCTTGGCGCCGGACCACTTGGTAAAGCCCAGATCGCTCTTTTCAAGGTAGAGCGCGAGCGGCAGTTGCTGGTGGGTTGCGTTGCCCAGAGTACGCAGCAGCAGTCCGTTGATATTTCTATCAAAAAGAGCCGCCTCGGTGGCGGTCATGGCATACTTTTGCCCATCAAAGGTAAAGTACAAGATCGGCTCTATAAACAGCTTGTAGTCACCGTTAATAAGAGTGTCATAAGCCATGCCGGTTACATCACTGATCCAGCGGATGACCGTCTCATCAGTGAACTAATTCTTGATCGCCTTGATATCCGGCGCGCCGCTTGTGCGGACAATGGTGGGGATGGATACTGCAGGAGTTTCCAAAGTATAATTACCTTGGCGTATTGTCAGTGTCGTACCATTACGGTAATCAAACTTATTGGTCTTACCATAATGCCAGTAGTTAGAGAGTCCCCCATAGTTAGATGCATCATAGGTAGCAGATACCACCGACTGACTAACTACATCAACAACACAAAAACGGATACCCCACTGCCCATTCCAAAAACTATCTCCCGTCACGGTCTCGGTCTGGCCACCGCCGGCCTCCATGTTACCCTCACCGACCGCCCAGACTGTGCTGGGCAAGCCGGTAATGAGAAACAGCACAGCCAGCAGGGCCGATAAAATGCGTTTACTCATGCTTTCTGTCTCCTTTTCATTTTGAGATATAGAAAAGCAGCCGCATCGCTGCGACTGCTTGCTCACCCGGTATTCGATTGTCTTGGAAATTACATGGAACCGACCTTGTTGCCGGAAAGCTCGCTGGGTCCGTCCCAAATAGTTCTTCCTGCATCTGGATCTTCGCTGTAATGATATTCCACCCAACCGAAATACTTGTTATAAATATACTTCTGACCGTTTTCCTCTTTAATGTCTCCATCTTTGGGACCGGTCTGGATCTGCCCCTGCTGCTGACCGGCGGTCTGTTCCTGCTTGCGCTCAGGCTCCTTGGCAGGAGTTTTATCCTCAGTCTTTTCGGGCTCCTTGGTATCTTCCGCATCCTTCCCCTCTTCGGTCATGGTCGCAGGGTCAGTGGACTCCACCGGGTCGACCTCTTCGCCAGCCGGATCAGAGACCTCACTGGGTTCCTTCACAGCGGTGGATGGCTCTTTATTATCCTGACCGGGATCTTCGGTGTTGATCAGCGGATCATTCGTGCCCGGCTGATCTATGTCTTGGGTTCTATCACCACAGGCAACGCAGCACAGTAACATCAGTACACTCAAAGTCAATGCTATAAATTTCTTCATAGTAATTCCTCCGCTTCTTTTATGCTTTTCTAATTTTAGTCTATCATTTTATTGGGAAAAGGGCAACAGAAAAGCCCCCGGAATGGGGGCATTTCATCATGTACCTTTGCGAAGGATAGCAAGATAGTCCTTATAGGCAAAGGTTCTGTTTCTTTTGCTGGTTGTGGTCTGTGTCAAAATTCCCACAGAGGCAAGCCTTTCTACCGCACTGGAAGCGGTCCCGAAGGAAATTCCCAATGCTTCCGCTGTTTTCCCAATTTCGATGATAGGGTTTGATTCCAGATAATGAAACACAAGCATCGCGTTTTTCGAAGCGCGTCCCATTCCGGCAACAATGCCAATATTCTTATCATGCAGGGCTATCAGCTCATCAATGGCCGCTGTTGCATCTTTTGCCGATTCTACAAGGGCCTGGAGAAAGAACTTCACCCATTGCTCATAATTTCCCTTGTTTCGCACTTCCGTCATACGATCATAGTATTCCACACGGTTCTTTTTCAAAAAGTATGAAATATACAGAGACGGTGTGGTCAGAACTTTTTTCTCCATCAAAAACAAGGTAATAAGCAGGCGCCCTATGCGTCCGTTTCCATCCAAAAATGGGTGTATCGTTTCAAACTGGTAGTGGATCAGTGCAGCGCGAATCAGATTGTCCAATCTGTCCTCGGCATTGATGTACTTTTCCAGATCGGACATAGCTTCTATCATGTCATCGGGAGACGGGGGAATGTATCTCGCATTCCGCAGTGTACTGCCCTGCCCACCAATCCAGTTCTGAGAACATCGGAATTCCCCCGGACTCTTTTCCTGTCCTCTGACACCCTCCATAAGAACTGTATGGGCCTCCTTGATCAAGCGATTACAGAGGGGAAGGTCATGGAGCCTCCTGATGGCATATTCGGTCGCTTTGATATAATTAACAACATCTGCAACATTGCGGTTTGTATTGGCTTCAATCAGTGGATCAAGAACATCCTCCAAGGTAGCCTGTGTGCCTTCGATTTGGGAGGACATAAGTGCTTCTTTCCTTACATACATGGAGACAAACAAATTGACATTCGGAATGCGTGTTGCTACACTTTCCAAGATGGCTAACTGTGAATTCGCCTTAATCAGCAGCTCAAGAATATCCTCTGTCATCTCCAGAGGGGGCGTCGGCGGCAGGGGAGAAGGAACAAATGACTGATATGCCATTTCTCCAGATAAGTTTGTCTTCCAGTGACCGGCGCGATTGTTCATTTCCCTTTCACTCACTTTCCAAGATTGAAATACCAGTTCAATCATACTGCCACTATTTTAATTTGTCAAGTAAACTTGAAATAATACGCAAGTAATCATCTCCTTATTTCAAGTTTGCTATCCTGATGATCGACTTTTGATGTCGAATATCGTATTCTTCGCGCATAGAATGGCATCTCACATAGACTCTAGGTATTCACTAAACGAGGGAGCACCCAGTCTTCGGTGCTTTGCTATCATATTTGCCCAAATTTCATTTGCCTGCTCTTCGCTAATCAAACCAGAGTGGTAGGCATTTACCATTATTTCACCAGTTGTTATATGCCGTACTCCAAACTCAGTTACATAATCACGAATATCCCGGAGATTGTTACTGGCAATAATACCATTTTCCGTTTTCGCAAGTGCCAAACAGGCAGCCTCACCTTTTCCGATAATTCGATGGCCGTTCGTTGGTGCTTCCGTTAGGCGATAGTAAAGTTCGTATGCTTCTGTATCAAAATTAATATCTACAATCTGAGCTTGTCCGCCTTCAATCAGTTGATCAACACGGCTTTTCAGATGAGGAATTTCCGGAATACTTAGCTCTTCATATGTTTGGCGTGGAATTCCAATTCGCCCTGGGAACATTTTAACTAAAATACTTTGCTCTTTGACCCATAGAAAAGCGGAAATACAGTCTGTGTCAAAAAATAGGGGTTCAGTCAATAGCCTCGCCTCCTTCGTCCTCATCGCCAAACACTAGATCAGGACGAAATGCTTGAAGAAGAATCTCTTCATATTTTCCTTCAGAGATTAGGTCCTGCGCAAGAGCAATAGACGCTTGTTCAATAAGATATCCGTTTGTTTGGTACTGTTTATCCGCGGGTAATTCGCGATAGAGATCGGTACTAAACCCATGTGCTGCTGCTGCTCGAGTAACTCCAGTTTTCATAGCTGCAGCCTGTATTTTAGTAATAACACCGATGTCAATTAACTGATTAAGCATAGCTTGGTGGCTGACACCATAATACTGTTCAAGCTGAATTACATCCTCCAAGTTAATATGCGGATCCTCATCTTTCCGCATAGATGCGACTTTGCTTTTTAATGAAGATGGGGGCATAAGGAAAAACGCTGCAAACATATCTGCAGATCGCTCTGTTTCACTCCCTGTATTCATTGTCGCAGAGCAAATAGCCGTCATGTTCTCATCATAATAGAGGTGATATAGTTCGTGTGCTAACGAGAATCGCTGTCGCCCCAGTGACATTTTTGAGTTGATTGCTATGACACGACTGCCATCTGCCTTAATGCACATACCACTTAGATTATCACTCATAGGGTATCTGACAAGGGTAAGCTTTTCTATTGTTGTGACAAGTGCAAAAATATCTGTTGGGGAATTGATATCCTCGCCAAAATGCTGCCTTAGTTCCTGCGATTTTAGCAAGAGGGCCATTTTGTCAATCGCCATTTTTATCACTCTCCTTTGTCTAACAAGGTTTCTAAAAAGGTGCTATTGAGTACAATTTTGTTTATCGCACAAATTGTTTTCATGTCCTCGGCTGTTATATCATTTGCTCTAAAGGCATAGGTAAGAGGTCGGACATCTGTTCCTACAATAAAATCTTTTAGCTTTACACCAAATAATACAGCCAACTTTTCAAGCATATCGCTCGTCAGTACTCTCTCATTTTTTTCCACCTTTGAAATAAAACTTTGGTCTACACCGAGAAAATCGGCGATATTCTGCTGTGTATAATTACTTTCACTACGGAGCTCTTTTATTTTTTGACCCAATAAATTTTTATCTATCATTTGCAACTCCTCCTTCTATATATTATTGTATGTTATTGCTGTCATATTTTCAACTATATAATTGTAAAAAATAATGACAATTTATCGTTGCCTTTTGACAGTGAAGGAAGTAGCGCACATTATATTGTGTTTACAAGTGGTTGCAGTAGCTTTTGAAACATCTTTGTGTTATCTGCGTTCTTTATTAAAGGATCTGGGTTATAGGAAACTGTATATCCATGACACTCGCCATGACGCAAATTTTTAATGTAGGACTTTGTTTGTACCTCGTTTGCCGGCCATAAGAGGTACTTTATGGTATTGGCGTATTTGTTCCCACGCAGGAAATCTGTCAGGGTATCAATCTCCCATGCCGAAACACCGCAAACTAATAGCTTGAGGTTGGCCTTCAAAAAACAACTGGCATTATGGTCTGTCAGCCGACCCATATCCCGAATCACCGTTCGATGGCTGTTCATGATTTGTGCTTCATCGGTATAGATTGGGATCCCTTCTAGAGTGATGAGGCCGTTATTCTCCTTGAGCATATAGAATCCTTTGATCCGGTCATAGGTTTGCTGATCGGTCAGCAAGCCGGAATCTTTTTTGAGACGATGTAAATAGGCAGCCAGCTCCAGTGCTGTGTGAGTACTGCCTCCATGAGGAAAAAGGGAAGATACACCAATTATGACATTGCCAAGTACTGTAGTCTGTATTGTTTCCCGTTCTACAATTTTTTCCACCAAAAGTACTTCTAATTCTTTTTCCGGCGCTGGCTCTACCAGTGTTGGCGATGTGTTTGGTGTCGGATCTAGGACGGATTTTTTGGGGCCGTTTTCCTGATTAAGTTGGTACCCAACGATATCCTCCAGCGTATATACGCGTTCAATCACATCTTCCAATCTTTCGGCATCAACGGCACCGGTCAAAATATTGTAGATGCCTTGCTGTACGAGAAAATAAGAAAAGTATTTATATTCAGTATCGATCTCGCCGTAAATGAATACAACCCGACATTTCTCTTTTAGACTGCGGCAGCGCCGGATCACATCAGTCATTTCGATTTTACCGCTTAACTCTCTTGAAAGAACGACTACATGAGGATTGTAGTTAATGATCGCATCCAGAACGGCTTCTTTTCTTCGGATTGTCGTCAACACATCTATGGTGTCCATCTGAGCAATAAACCGTTCAATTTTCTTATTTCCGACAGCAACAACCACTTTTATACTCATCCGGCCACCCCTTCCCTAAATTCCCGAATATCCCTAATAATATCTGCAGTGGTATCTCCTTCATATGCTTCCCGGTGTTCTGTGGAAAGCACGACCAGAAGCTTTTTTGGCCCAGCCTTCGTACAGAAAACAAAACGGGAAAAGATATTCTCAGTTCCCATTAAGGGAAGCTGGCTCTCCGAAACGATATACTTTGGTCCCACATATTTGAGATATTGTTCCATCAGTTGATCTGAAATCTCCGCTCCAACCATCAGTTCCATCTGGCCATTGTTTTCCAAATAGATAGTACAGTCGGATTTATAGGTATTTTTAATGTGATCAGCAAAATTATTATAGTGTATTAAGTTCATCATATGATCCCTCTCTCTTGATTCTGTGCGATGCTTTTAGTTGTTGTTCAAGTTGAACAACAAGTGGAAGAAACCTTTTAGCTTTACCCAGGACGATAGTACTGCTGTATTAGGAGCTTGACCATTATTGATCGCTGTGACGATTACCGACACCGTCACGGATAAAGCAAGGGAACCTACTATAATCAGCACGATCTTTAAGATATTCAAAAAAGCTTCCGTTGCAAAGTAGTATATTGTGGATGACCTCTTTTTTCTTTTGCCTTGATCTTCCTCCTTGATTTGGTCAAACAGGACCTTTTTGTGCCTTTTCATGATAATCTCCTTTTAGTCTGGGAGCAGGTGTTCAACTTGAACACCTGCTCCCAGACTATCTTTTTTATGCGGCAGGTAACTGTTGATCAACAACCTTATCCGGCTGTCTTTCCTGAGCATACTCGGTTTCTTGACTATCCTCAGAGGACAGTGTGTTAATCAACTTCTGATTATCAGGATTGGGGTCAGACTCTAATGTCGTTGAGCCTTGAATACACTCAGGTTGAGCAGGTAATTCTATGGTCTCATTGTCGATAACAGAGATATCTGCTTCACCAACTTCAGCAGGAAGATTGGTTGTATCATCACTTAGAGCATTCGGCGCTGCCTTATAGGTAAAATAACCCGGTTGATTTACTTTATCAATACAAGCCATTGTTTTGTCTTGTGTAAGTTTATCCGCATATTTCGTTCCATTACCGCCTACGAGCGAATTGCAGTTGTAAAACATATTTTTGCCTGCAGTCGATCCAGTGAGCCGATCGCAAGTGAATAGGTCTGAAGCATGCTCCATATCCAGCAAAGTATTCTTCGTGGGAATGCACTCCAGATAGCTTGTGGATGCTCTGACTTTTCCATCAAACAGAACCTCAAATAACATATTTTTACCTCCTCTTTATTTTTCTCTTCCTTTGGAAGGAGGGCCACCGTCTGGCCCTCCTCCAAAAGAGAGAGGTAGAGGCCACCCATACGGGTGGCAAATAAAAAACCTCAGCATCCGGAATCGAACCGGCTACAGCATTTTGCTGTGCAACCTTGCAGCCAAGGATATAAAAAACAGCCCATTTTGGGCTGCTATCTTTATGTATTATATAGCTTTGTGGGAGGGGAAAAGGTTCATTTTCTCCTCCAGCTTCTCTCGTAGATCTTTCGCCGATGGGTGCAGATATACTTGCTTTTGCATACGGAGGTCGCGATGCACTAAAAGATTGGCAATGGTCATATGATCGACTTTATGAAAACTCCAAAGTGTTGCCCGTGTGTGCCGCAGCTCGTGCGGAGAAAGAATTGGTACATCTGGGTGAGCCTCGTGTAAAGCTCGCATAAAAGGATCATACACACGGTGCGACCAGTTATGAGGGGAAAATGGCAACCCGGTAGGAGAGTGGAAGATATAATCGGGCCGGACGATCTTTCCACCTCTTAGAAACACCCGTTGGGATTGAAAGAGAATTACGCTTACCAGTTCATCGCTTATAGGAATTTCTCTGGCTCGGTGCTCGTTTTTCAGACCATTGTGCTCCAGCACCCATTTCCCGTCCAGCGGCATTTCTACCAATCCATTTCTCAGGATTAGCTTCTTCCCAGCAGGATCGAAGTCGTCTTGAGTGATTCCAAGCAGTTCACTGCGTGTAATACCAGTCTCCATAAGTGTGAGGATATGTGCCGCATCCAGACGGTAACGAGCAAATGCCCACGCTTTGTCATACTGTTCTTGCGTCCACACCCGTTTCACCTGTGGTGGAACTGCGCTCTGAATGTAGATCCGTCTGGTTACAGGGTTTCGATCTGCTAGTCCTTCATCAATTGCGAAATCCATTAGCAGCGACATACAGCCTGTCATCTTTTTTATGGTTTCTTTGGCATATCGTTCTCCCTTGATATCTACGAACTGTTGCACCGTACTGGTTTTGATTTCCCGTAGTTCCCATTCCCCAAAGTATGGTTGCAAGTGGAGATACAGCGGGATTTCATAGTTGTTGTGATAAGTATTTGCTTTCATGCGTGACTTTACCAGGGGTAAGCAGTAATCCGACCATTCGCCAAACTTCATTGTGTTTTCTCCTCGATAGATTTAATTTGCGGCAGTCAACCGCTCTCATAAAGTACGCCGACTGCAAATGCTTGTCAATTCCATCTATGGCTTAGCGTGTTTTGACGTGCGGAGGGTCACAGGTTCAAGTCCTGTATCGTCCACCATACAGTTCGTACTCGAACCCAATTCTCTATGAGAAAGGGTTCGGGTACGTTTTTTGTTTACAGGAGGTTCTGCGGAAGGACTACTCGGAACGGTAAACGAGCAAAGGCAGGGTATCACTATGATAGTGGTATCCTGCCTTTTGCTTTGCGGAATCAAGTTCGCTTTGTGCGAACTTGGTCGTCCCCCTATATGGCGTGTTTTGGGGTAGTCGCTGCGTACGTGCGTACCGGGAGCCTGTACACCTCTGACAAGGTGTAACACACTAGACTTTGTTCCAAAGTCTGTGTGCCAAGGGGGATAGCCCCTTTGGAATCCCTGCGGAGCGTGTACGCACGTACGCAGAAAAATGGCAAAATTTCACTATATCGGGGTGTTCTTTCATGGTGGAATGTGGTATACTCGGCTTAGCCCAGTAAATTGGAAGTTGTGAACTTAGAATTAGAGGTGTTGAAAATGAAAATAATAATTATATTTATTGATTTACTGATGGCAACTGTTCTCTTTTTTGTTGGAAGATTTTTTATCAAATCAAGGAATACAGAAAGAAGTGTGCTGTTTTTATCAGGAGATTATACTGGATTAAACACAGAGAAAATATGCAGAGTTACTGGAAAACGGATTAAGACATGGGCAATGCTCTTTTGTCTTGGCGGTATAATTGATTTTATCAAGCCGGGCGCAGGAATAATAATAGTTTCCGTTTTTTTTATTATCTTACTTGTATTTCATTTGGTTGATATGACTATAAATCGAGACAAGTACCGGGTATAAATTCCAGTTT
>ERZ773242.942-NODE-942-length-30997-cov-55.950036_pt1 | contig 30997 bp, 20 predicted proteins | sample MGYA00511077_ERZ773242 | MGnify/ENA primary metagenome ERZ773242 (study PRJEB29015, sample SAMEA2737754) | human gut metagenome | biome: human gut; feature: human-associated habitat; material: faeces | place: China | collected 2012 ... | reverse complement strand
TGGATAGTGTACTGACTATCATTCACCGCCTGATGCTTCATGAGAATATCGGGCTACCGCATCGTAAGCATCTGTATCAGATTATGGCGAATGAGCTGAAGATTCCCCATATAATGGTTTCTTCTATTTACATGGCAGTGCAGGCAATCATTATCGTAGGATATATAATGTGTTTAGGTTACGGTTATTGGTATTTGGCAGGTATAATTCTTTTGCTTTGTTTTCTTTATATCTGTTTTATGAAGAAGTATTTCGGATTGCACCAGTCTACGTGAGTAATACTGAAATGATGATTAGTAAGATAATGAAAGGCGATGGAGACTAAAATCTCCATCGCCTTTCGTCTTATTTTTGAAATATAAATCGTACCTTTGTCATACACCAATCAGGTTATAATAACATGGAACAGATGCGTAAACTACCGATAGGCATACAGACTTTTGAGGAAATACGTAGGGATGGTTATCTCTATGTAGATAAGACGGCTATGGTTTATCAAATTGCAAATGTAGGTAAACCTTATTTCTTGAGCCGTCCCCGTCGTTTTGGCAAGAGCCTGCTTCTTTCTACCTTTGAAGCCTACTTTCAAGGACGCAAGGATTTGTTTCAAGGTTTGGCCATCGAACAGCTGGAAAAGGAATGGGAAGAATACCCGGTTTTGCACTTGGATTTGAATGCCCGGAAATATGAAACTGCTGCTGACCTGACGGCTATGCTTAATCAGTATCTGGAGAAATGGGAGCTGCTCTATGGTCAGGAGAAGAAAGACCGTAATCCGGAAGAGCGTTTTGCTTACGTGATAGAGCGGGCATGCATGCAGACAGGAAAGCAGGTTGTTGTGCTGATTGATGAGTATGACAAGCCATTGCTTCAAGCGGTCTTGGATGAGAACTTGCTGGATGAGTATCGGAAAACATTGAAAGCATTCTACGGTGTCTTGAAGAGCGCTGACCGTTATCTTCGTTTTGTTTTCCTGACCGGAGTGACCAAGTTTGCGCAAGTAAGTGTATTCAGTGACTTGAACCAGCTGAATGATATCAGCATGAAGTCTCCTTACGCTGCTTTGTGTGGTATTACCAAAGAGGAGTTGGTGAAAACCTTTCTGCCGGAACTTGAGAGACTGGCTAAACGAAGAGGGATATCTTTACAAGAAGTGATTGATTTGATGGAACGTCAATATGATGGTTACCATTTTCATCCGGAAGGTGTAGGAATGTTCAATCCGTTCAGTGTATTGAATGCTTTTGATGCAGAAGAGATGGGGTACTATTGGTTTCAGACCGGCACACCTACTTACTTGGTTGACTTGCTGAAGCAGAGTGATTACGATATACGTCTATTGATAGATGGAGTGGAAGTGCTGGCTTCCGCTTTCTCTGAATATCGTGCGGAAACAAATAATCCTCTTCCGATGATTTATCAAAGTGGTTATTTGACCATAAAAGGGTATGATGATGATGTGAAGCTATACACTTTAGGCTTTCCAAATGATGAGGTTCGTTACGGCTTTCTGAATTTTTTGGTACCCTATTATACCAATGTATCCAATGATGAGACTGGTTTCCACATCGCTAAATTCATGCGTGAATTGAAGAGTGGGGATGTGGAGGCGTTTATGGAGCGTCTTAAGATATTCTTCTCCGGTATTCCGTACGAGTTGAGTGATGATACGGAACGTCATTATCAGGTTATTTTTCATGTAGTGTTTACTTTGCTGGGACAGTTCATCCGGTCTGAGGTTCGCAGCAGCCGCGGCCGTGCGGACGCAGTAGTTCATACCCCTACCGCTATTTATGTTTTTGAATTCAAACTGGACGGTACAGCCGACGCAGCTCTGAAACAAATAGATGAGAAGGGGTATCTGATTCCTTATACCTTGGATGGCAGGAAATTAGTGAAAGTAGGTGTGAACTTCAGTAAAGAAACACGGAATATTGATGAATATATTGTCGTAAAGGAATAGGAACGAACAATCCTATATATGGAAAAGGCGATGGAGAATCAAATCTTCATCGCCTTTTCCATATTATAGTATTTCATTTTATTTCTTCATCCTCAGCACCCGTATTCCCGTCCACTTATTATTGTCTTTCAGCATTTGGGATAAGGGGACTTTGGAGACGACCACTTTCTTGTCGGTAGAGGAAGCGTGTACCAGCAGGAGTTTGTTATCCGCATAGAAAGCGATTCCCATGTGGGCTACATCCAGCCCCGGAGTGTTGGTGGTGATGGCTATGATATCGCCGTCTTTAATCCACGGGAGACCATCGGCGGGAAGTTTGGCTTTGGGAAGATAGTGAACTTCCTTCCCGGACAAGGATTGTTCAATCTTCTTCATTTTGGCTACGTTCTCCAGCGAATTGGCCAGCTGCTTGTAAAGTTGGGGGTGGGAAGACATGTAGGAGATGGACAACCGTTCGGTGTCGGGACTCATGGCGCCCGTTACATCCTGAAGGAAGCCGTTGCGTACGCCATTGTTTATCCAGTCGGCAATATAATGCAGGCGGGAAGTGTACCCGTCGATTTTACCGTCACGGTAACGGATTTTTTGCAGGTTATCGGCGAAAGCGCTTTCCGAGATGTCTCCGTCGGCCAATTTGGGGGTAAGCGTCTCTGCCAGTACATATTCCACCAGCGTGGTACAGTCTACTTCATCGCAGTTGATGACGAGTTCTTCGGGACCATCTGCTTCCAGCGTATGGGCTACGTATGGCACATCCAGATACTTTATTCCATTGCTCAACATATCTTTCCCTCCCTGGGCAGAAACGGAAGTTACCATGGCTGCGGCGCAGAGGGCGCTGAACATAAATTTAGTCATTGTTTTCATTTTTCTTTCTTTTGATTATTATTGTTCTTGAACGTAAAAAGGATGCAGCAAATTTACTACATCCTTTTTATAAAAGCTTAATCCGGAGGGATTAAATTCAATATTGCCGGATTAAATATTTATAATCCTCCTTTTTATCGAACGGAACAAGGGTAAAACCGTATTCGATGGCATTCTCCTTGCCCGGACGGATCAGATAGGGTTCATGGGCGGTTGCGCCCCAACTGTCGTCTCCACCGACACCCATCATGCGGTAGTCAATGAACAAATCGACCATCTTTTCCGGCAGAGGGTCGGTGAGGTGGCGGTGATTGGTCTTTTCGGTACGCGGGGCACCGTTGTCAATCGTATCGCCGCTATCCATGCTTTCCAGGGGATAGTTGGAGGCGTTCAGCTCAAAGGTGCGGTCGGCGATGAGCAGCAAACCACGTTGCGTCTTATCGGTAAGAGCGCACCAATAGATATCCGTGCGATGGTTGTTCTCCTGTGGGCGGACATACGGCTCGTACATATCCTTGACCGGGATGGCGTACTCTCCGATGAACTGGGAGGTACGGCGGTCTCGGTAATTCTCTTTCGGACCGCGACCGTAGTAGGTCAAGTCTGTAAAGCTTTCCGGCAGCTGCATCCGCAGGCCTACACGCGGTATCATCGGGGCTTGGTCTCCTTCGGCCATGAACCGGTTGTCTACCTTGATGACTCCGCTGGCATATATCTTATAGGTGGTGTCCCAACGGGCGTCTGTCTGCGGAAAACGGTAGGTCACCTTTACTGTCGTGGCATTGCTGCCCGGAGTCACTTGGAAACTTTCGGCTTTTGGTTCTTGATAGCTTGCCTCTTTCCAGGCTTTGAGGCGGACGGGGAGGTTGGCTCCATAATCATTGTCCGTCGGTGCACGCCAGAAGAATGGGCGGGGACCTTGACCGTTCAGTATGTACTCGTGCTTCTTGTACAAATAGGAGGTGAGTAGGCCGCTTTGCTTGTCGAAGGTGGCTTTGAAGTCGGGACCGGAGAACACCACCAAATTTCCTTCTTCCTTAGAAGTGGCGGGCTTCTGTGCCGTAGCCTCTTTCTTGTAGAAGGTATGGACGTAGGTCTGTTCGTGTGCAATGACCGTGCCGGCCGGGAGGAAAGGTTCTGCCGTCTTGATGGCTGCATAGAACTCGATGCGTACATCTCCCGTTGTCTGTTTCTCTTTGGGTATGCCGTTCAGAAAGCCGGTGGTTACCGTCTTGCCCGGTGCAGCATGGATATTTTCAATCTTGCCACGGTAGACTTCCTTTCCATGGTCGCGGATGATGTAGTAGAAGTCGTACTTGTCGAGATTGGTGAAAGAGAAATCATTGCGGATTTTCACGGTGGAAGTCTGCTTGTCGAAATCAAGGAACTTGATGTTCTGGTAGACTTTACCCATCTCTTCTGTCTGCGGCTTGACACTGCGGTCGGGATATACCACGCCGTTGATGCAGAAATTGCCATCGGAGGGGGTACCGTTCTCGCCATAGTCGCCGCCATAGGCCCAGTATTTGCGCCCGTCGTCTGTCTTGGTGGCAAAGCCCTGGTCTACCCAATCCCAGACACAGCCACCCTGGAGGATGGGATATTTTTCGATGATGTCCCAATACTCCTGGAAGTTGCCGAGGCTGTTGCCCATGGCATGGGCATACTCGCAAAGAATGAGGGGACGCGTCATCTCCTTGTTCCGGGCATACTTCTCCAGATAGGAAGGGGAAGCGTACATCGGGCAGTAGATGTCCGTATTCCATTCCAACAGTGCGCGTTCATACTGGATGGGACGGCTGTCGAGCGTCTTCAAGGTGTTGTAGGTGACGTAGAAATTCAATCCGTTTCCGGCTTCGTTGCCCAGCGACCAGATGATGACTGACGGATGGTTCTTGTCCCGTTCGTACATATTCATGGTACGGTCGAGGTGGGCATTCATGAAGAGCGGATTGTTTCCCAGCGTGCCGCCTACACGCAGGTCGTAACCCATGCCGTGGCTTTCTATATTGGCTTCGTCGATGACGTAGATACCATATTCGTCACAGAGTTCGTAGAAACGTTCCTGCTGGGGATAGTGACAGGTGCGTACGGTATTGACATTGTATCTCTTCCAAAGCTCGAAGTCTTTCTTCATCAGTTCTTCGGAGACATAGTGACCGGTGTTCTCGTTGTGTTCGTGATAGTTCACGCCTTTCACGAGGATGGGTTGCCCGTTCACCAGCAATTGCTTGTCCTTGATTTCCACTGTGCGGAATCCTACTTTGCAGCTTGTCGCTTCAATCACATCCCCGTTAGGTCGCTTTAGGCTGATGACGAGGGTATAGAGGTTGGGCGTTTCGGCTGTCCATTGCAAAGGTTCCTGGATGGTTTTCTTAGTGAACTCCACTTCTGTCTGGTCACCGCTGACCTGAGTAGAGGACTGGGCTATCTGCTGGTCGTTCTTGTCCAGCAGGCGGTAACCAACGACAAATGGGGAATTTTGTCCGCTTTCATTGGTAAACTGCACCTTTACCTTGAGGATACCGTTCCGGTAGTTCTCATCCAAAGGAGACTCCACCTTGAAGTCCGTGAGATGGATTTGAGGCTGGGCATATAAGTAAATGTCCCGTTCGATACCACTGATGCGCCAGAAGTCCTGGCATTCCAGATAGTTGGCATCGGAAAAGCGGTGTATCTGAATGGCAATGACATTCTTCCCTTTCTTGGCAATGGTGCTGACGTTGAAACGCGCCGGAGTCTTTGCATCTTTACTCATGCCTACAAACTTGCCGTTGAGGTAGTAGAAGGCTGCCCCGCGTACGCCGTCGGCACTCAGGAAAATTTCCTTATCGTCCCAGTCTCCCGGAAGAGTGAACTCGCGGCGGTAGGTGCCGGTGGGGTTCCATTCTTGGGGAACGTATGGAGGATTGGGCTTGTCCCAATAAGGAGGATAGCCCGAAGAACAAAATTCATAAGGCTGGTTCACATAGATGGGCGTACCGAATCCCTGCAACTCCCAGTTTCCGGGTACATTGATGTCCGGCCAGCGGCTGGCGTCCACACGGTCCATCATGAAGTCCGTGGGGCGGTCGGCGAAGGTTTCCACATAATGGAATTTCCATTTCCCGTTAAGGGACAAGCGGAAGGTTCCGTTCTTGCGGTCATTGATGACGGCATCAGCCTCCGTGACGTAGGAGGTGAACGTGCTGCGGGCAGGCTCCCGGTTGATGCTTGTCAGCTTGGGGTTGGTAATCTCTTCGTAGCGATTGTTCTCCTGAGCAGTCAGGGCAAAGGGAAACGCTGCGAGGCAAGTGAGTAAAAAATACTTTTTATTCATAATTGCTTTTATTTCTTTGTGGTAGGTTCAGAGACCGGGAATACGAGCCCTTCACGCAACCACTTCTCCAGTTCTTCCGTCCATTGACGCTTGTAGGTGAAGTTGTCCCGGAATCCCCAGCCATGTCCGCCGGTAGGGTAGGCATGCAGGCTGGCAGGCACTTTGTGGTCACGCAAGGCGAGGAAATAGCCAATGCCGTTGATGGGTGGCACTGCGTCGTCGTCCGAAGAAAGCATGATAAAAGCCTGCGGAGTGCGTGGGGATACTTGTCTTTCGAGGGAGTATTTTTGTTCCAGCTCCTGAGATGGATTTTCTCCGATAAGGTTCTTACGGGAACCTCCATGGGTAACGCCTTTCTGCATGGAAATCACCGGATAGAACAAGATCTGGAAGTCGGGACGGGTCTTGTCACTGCTGTATAGTGTGGCAAGCGAAGCTGCCAGATGGCCGCCGGCAGAAGCGCCCATGATGCCTACACGCTGAGGATTGACACCCCATTCGGCGGCATGTTCGCGTACCATGCGGATGGCTTGTTCGGCATCGGAAAGGGGCACTTCATGGTGCCCGTTGGGCATACGGTATTTCAGTACTGCATAGGTGATGCCTTGTGTGTTGAACCAGGGAGCCATGTCGTGTCCCTCGTGCTTCATGGCCAGCCCCCCGTAGCCGCCTCCCGGACACATGATGATGGCCATGCCGTTGGGGTGGGAGGCAGGGTACACCGTAAGGGTAGGGGTGGTGACATCGGACACCCATTCGTTGTTATGGTTCTGTCCGGAATTGGTCAGTTCGTTGTTATTGGGGGCACCGTTGGGCCATAGGGGCAGCTCAACGGGCTTTTGTGCAGATAACATGGTCGCTGCAAATAGAAAAGATAAAAGTAGAATCTTTTTCATGTTCTTGGTATTTAAAAGTTATTTGGTTTTCATGGAAGCTTTGATGAGGTAGAATATCAGAATGGCATAAGCACCCAGCGCCAGCACTTCGGACCAGGTGTTCTGCAACCATGCATCGTTTACGAGGTTGATTCCTCCGAAACGCATGGCAGCACTTGCCACACCCATCAATGCACCGCCGGCAATGAAACCGGAGGCAAGCAGGGTACCTTTCTCCCCGCGTTCGGCATTGAGAGCGGCATCCTTGCTGCGGCTGGTCACGTACCAGTTGATGGCACCGCCCACTACCAACGGAACATTCAGTTCCAATGGGATGAACATACCCAATGCAAATGCCAGTGCGGGAATCTTGCAGAAATTGAGGATGATGGCCAGCACTGCACCGATACCGTAGAGCGGCCAGGGCGCACCCACACCGTTCATCAACGGTTCGATAACGGCCGCCATGGCATTGGCTTGCGGAGCGGCCAGCTGTCCGCTGGTGAAACCGTATGTCTTGTTTAGGATAATCATTACACCACCTACGGTAGCGGCAGAAACGATGGTTCCGAGGAACTTCCAGGTCTCCTGCTTGGCAGGCGTGCTACCCAGCCAGTAACCGATTTTCAAGTCTGTGATGAAGCCTCCCGCCATGGACAGTGCCGTACATACAACACCGCCCATCACCAGTGCCGCAACCATCCCTTCGGGACCTTTCAGCCCTACGGCTACCATGACTACGGATGCCAGGATTAATGTCATCAGCGTCATTCCGGATACGGGGTTTGTGCCCACAATCGCAATGGCATTGGCTGCCACGGTGGTGAACAGGAAAGCGATACCTGCAACAAGCAGGATAGCTACAATGGTATGTGTCAAGTTGCCCTGCATCACATCGAAGTAGAAGAAGAGAACAACCAGCAGCAGCGTGATGATGGAACCGATGGCGATAATCTTCATAGAGATGTCCCGTTGTGTGCGTTTCACACTGGCTTCCACGTTGGACTTACCTCCCATTTCCTTGGCAGCCAGTCCTACAGCGCTCTTGATGATGCCCCAGGACTTGATAATGCCGATGATGCCTGCCATGGCTATACCACCGATACCGATGCTCTTGGCGTAGTATTTGAAGATTTCTTCCGGAGCCATGGCGCCTACGGTTGCCGTGATTTCGGGGTTCCATTGGTTCAGTACGGAGTCTCCCCAAATCATGGACATGCCGGGGATGATAATCCACCATACGGCCAGTGAACCGGCACAGATGATGGACGCGTATTTCAGTCCTACGATATAGCCCAGACCGAGCACGGCAGCACCCGTATTAACCTTGAATACCAGCTTGGCTTTCTCGGCCAGCATTTCGCCGAAGCCGCATACGCGGGTAGTGAAATTCTCGTTCCACCAGCCGAAGGTTGCCACGATGAAGTCGTATAGACCTCCGATAATACCAGCCATGAGTAATGGTTTTGCCTGGCTGCCGCCCTTTTCACCGGAGACGAGCACTTGTGTGGTGGCTGTCGCCTCGGGGAAGGGATACTTGCCGTGCATGTCGCTCACGAAATATTTGCGGAAGGGGATAAGGAAGAGAATACCCAGCACACCTCCCAGCAGGGAACTGATAAAGACTTGTGCAAAGGTGACGGTGATTTCTTTCGGATAGGTCTCTTGGAGAATATAGAGTGCCGGAAGGGTGAAGATGGCACCTGCCACGATGACGCCCGAGCTGGCACCGATAGACTGGATAATGACGTTTTCGCCCAATGCGTTTTTGCGTTTGGCGGCACCCGATACGCCGACGGCAATGATGGCGATGGGGATGGCGGCTTCGAATACTTGCCCCACCTTCAGCCCCAGATAGGCGGCTGCGGCCGAAAAGAGGATGGCCATCAGAATACCCCATGTCACCGACCAGGCATTTACTTCTGAATACTTCTTATCCGGGCTCATCAGAGGGTTGTACACTTCTCCCGGTTTCAATTCACGGAACGCATTTTCCGGTAGTCCGGTAATAGGTTCTTCTTCTTGTTTCATAGGTTTTGTAGTTTTATGTTTTTCTTTAATAGACTTCAAAGAAAGCAAAAAAAAAGGAGATTTAAAAAAATCTCCTTAATTCTGTATGGTAAAATGCTTATTTGGCATCTTTAGCGGTCATGTCCCCTTCGATAAATAATCGCATGATTTCCGTTTTGGCATTGGTGCGCAGGGTAATGGATTTCTTGAAGTGTCCGGGGTATCTTCCGGTTCCATTATAAGTTACTTTCACTGTTCCAGTCTTTCCCGGTGCTATCGGTTCTTGTGAATATTCGGGAACGGTACATCCGCAGGAAGCTACAGCCTGATGGATGACAAGCGGAGCATCGCCTACGTTCGTAAACTTAAAGGTGTAGCTGACCACAGGACTGTTTTCGGAGAATGTGCCGAAGTTGTGGGTGGTCTGTTCGAATTTGATGTCTGCCTTTCCTTGTGCATAGGCATAACCGATGCTCATAACCAGCAGCATCATATAAAAAACGACTTTCTTCATGTTCTTATCTTTTTTATATTTCAACGGCGCAAAGGTAACCCATTTTCATTAAAATAATGCCTATGGCGTGCGAAATTGTATTAAATCGGGCTCAAAAGGTCTCTGTACGAATGATAAGCAGGGAAAAATAGGGGAAGCGGATGGTCGCTATCCGCTTGCTGTCATTGATATACTTCTCTTCCGGAGTGCCTACATTCTCAAAATAGTGATACCGGTATTCGGGATGCAGGCGGATGCAGCGGTGAATCTCATCGGTGCATCTGGACAGCTTCATGATGACAACCGCACTGTTTTCGCTTGTCAGTTTCTCTATCTCTTCTGTCGTAGTAATGCCGGGTATCACCGTCAGCCGCTCTTCCTGGCTGGCCACATGGAGCCCGCCCAGTGCGCCGGCGGCAATGAAGGCGGGGATACCGGGGATGTGCTTCACGGAGATGCCGTCTGCCTGCAGTTTGTCATATACATAATGTATGGAAGAGTAGAATCCGGCATCTCCTTCGGCAACGATACAGACCTTCTTTCCTTGTTGCCGGAGGGTGGAGCTCTCCATATAGACCTCGTCGTAGGCGCTCAGGGCTTTTTCGCGCTGTTTGCTCATGGGGAGTGGAAAGCGGTGCACCGTGTTTTCCGGAATGTCGAGTTGCAATAGGATGTCGGCTGCGCGTGAAACTCTGTTTCCATCTTTGGCCAGTGTCTCGGGACAGAATATACAGTCGGCTGTCTGCAGGGCTTTCAAGCCTTTTACGGTAATCAGTTCCGGTTCGCCGGGACCGAGAGATACAAATATGACGGGGAACATTTGCATGAAGACATTAAAGGTTAAAAATTAAAGAACAGCAAAACGGCTACAAAAGTGGGGAAATAATCAGTAGCAAACAAGATATTCGCTATCTTTGTTATTTACTAAAACAATCTGTTTTTTATGGATTATCAACTGAACACCCGCTTGAATGGCAACATAGCCATGACTTCCAGCTACCATGAGCGTGCGTCGCTGCAACGTGACAAGACTCTGTATAAATTCATTTGGGTACAGAGCGGTACGCTGACTCTGGAAATAGACCATATCCCCATGCGCCTGGAAAAGGATGAAATCGTGACCTTGACCCCGTTGCATCACCTGGAGGTAAAAGAGGTGGACGGTGAATACCTGACGTTTGTATTCAACAGCAATTTTTATTGCATCTATGGACATGACAACGAGGTCTCTTGCAATGGATTCCTTTTTTATGGCTCTTCCAAGGTGATGAAACTGGCACTTTCTGCCGGGCAGTCTTCCAACTTGCATGACATAGTCCGCATTTTCCGGCAGGAATCGGTCATCCATGACAACCTGCAGGAGGAGATGCTGCGGATTGTCTTGAAACGTTTCATCATTACCTGCACACGCATTGCGCGCCAGCGTTTTGGGGTGGGGCAGGAGAAGGAAAAGACGTTTGACATCATCCGGCAGTATTACGTATTAGTGGACCGGCATTTCAAGGAGAAGAAGCAAGTGCAGGATTATGCCGATATTCTTTGCCGTTCTCCCAAGACACTTTCCAATCTGTTCTCGACCTGCGGGTTGCCTTCCCCTTTACGGGTGATTCATGACCGCATTGAGGCAGAAGCCATGAGATTGCTGCTGTATACCCACAAAAGCGCTAAGGAAATCAGCTCCATTCTGGGCTTCGAAGACTTGTCCGCGTTCAGCCGTTTTTTCAAGAAAATGACCGGCGAGAGTGTCTCGGACTACCGGAAAAGAGTGAAACGGGAAGAATTGCCAACTGTTGCGGAATAATTGCCATTTCGTACGTGGTGGAAAACAAGGAACTTTGCAAAAACAAAAATCAAGTCATATTACTGAAACCATTTAAAAAGTAGAACAAAGATGAAAACGAAATTGCAAAACTTGTTTATGGCTGCGTTGACGCTGGCCGCTTCCACTCAAAAGTTGGGTGTTAATTTGATTCGTGTAGCCATCCTGGTTATTTTCGTATGGATTGGTGGGTTGAAATTCTGGAATTATGAGGCTGAAGGGATTGTCCCTTTTGTGGCGAACAGCCCGTTCATGAGCTTCTTTTATACAAAGAGTGCCCCGGAGTACAAGGAGTATAAGCTGAAAGAGGGCGAGTTCAATGAGGCGAAACATCAGTGGCACGTGGAGAACAATACGTATGGTTTCTCCCACGGTCTGGGCATTCTGATTATGGCCATCGGCATCCTGACATTTCTGGGGATATTCTCTCCGAAAATCGGACTGGCGGGAGCCGCACTTGCCATTGTCATGACGATGGGTACCCTCTCTTTCCTGGTGACAACCCCTGAGGTGTGGGTGCCCGACTTGGGAAGCGGGGAGCACGGCTTTCCGTTGCTGACGGGGGCAGGGCGCTTGGTCATCAAGGATACGGCCATTCTTGCCGGTGCCATTGTCGTACTGTCTGACAGTGCAAAAAGAGTATTGAACCAATTAAGGAAATAGACGTATGAAACAGTATGATGCCATTATCATCGGATTCGGCAAAGGCGGAAAGACGCTGGCTGCCGAGTTGGCAAAACGGAAGCTGGACGTTGCCGTAGTGGAGCGTTCGGAAAAGATGTACGGAGGGACATGTATCAATATCGGTTGCATTCCCACAAAAACATTGGTGCATGCGGCAAAGCATGCGGACAAAGACGCTTCTTGGGAGGTCAAGAAGGCATACTATCGTCAGTCCATTGCAAGGAAGGAAGAGGTCGTCTCTTTCCTGCGTCAGAAGAACTATCACAATCTGGCCGACAATCCTCATATAACGGTCTATACGGGTATCGGCTCCTTTGCAGGTCCGGATGTGGTGGAAGTTGGGATGGTGGAAGGGACATTACAATTGCAAGCTCCCCGGATATTCATCAATACGGGTGCCGAAACCGTCATTCCACCGATAGAGGGGATACAAGGTAACCCACGGGTATATACCAGCACCTCCATTATGGAACTGACTGAGCTGCCGGCACAGCTCGTCATTGTAGGTGGGGGATACATCGGACTAGAATTTGCTTCCATGTATGTTTCGTTCGGTTCGCAAGTCACGGTGCTCGAGGGCTCTTCCGAACTGATATCCCGGGAGGACCGGGACATTGCGGACAGTGTCCGGGAGGTATTGGAACAGAAAGGAATCGTTTTCAGGCTGAATGCACGCGTGCAGTCCGTGAAAGACTCTGACGTCATTTACCGGGATGCGGTCACGGGAGAGGAACATCAGTTACACGCAGATGCCATCCTGCTGGCTACCGGCCGGCGTCCGAATACGGCTGGCTTGAATCTGGCGGCGGCAGGTGTAGAGGTGAATGAGCGCGGTGCCATTGTGGTGGACGACTATTTGCAGACTACCAACCCCAAGATACATGCTATCGGTGATGTAAAGGGCGGTTTGCAGTTTACCTACATTTCTTTGGATGATTACCGCATTCTGCGCGAAGACCTTTTCGGGGCGGGAGAACGCAAGGTGTCCGACCGTGACCCGGTGAGCTATTCGGTATTCATCGACCCGCCGCTTTCACGCATCGGGCTGAGCGAAGCGGAAGCACGCAAGAAGGGATTGAATATAAAGGTCAACAAGCTGCCGGTAGCCGCCATTCCGCGTGCCAGGACTTTGGGCGATACGAACGGACTCTTCAAGGTGGTGGTGGACGCCGATACGGACAAGATAGTGGGATGTACGCTGTTTGGTCCGGAATCGAGCGAGGTCATCAACCTGGTGGCAATGGCTATGAAGACCGGGCAGGAATATACCTTCCTCCGTGATTTTGTCTTTACACATCCCAGCATGAGTGAAGCACTGAATGACTTGATGGGCTTTTAAAGATTATTTAGGCACAATATCCGTCAATTTGCAGGAAGAGCATTTGCGTATCTCCCCAAAAATGACGAATATTGTGCCCGAATTCTATAAACCCCAATAGTCATGACCCGGATATCTGCCATAGGCATTGCACTGCTGTGCATTTTATGCGTAACCTCTTGCGGCTTAAAATCAAGACAGACTACTACCGAATCTTCTTCCGAAACGGGCTATTCTCCGGTTACGACAGACACGGCAGCTACCATTGTACCGTGCTATGCCAAAGGCTATACGGTGAAATATCTTCCGCACCATGTCCGTCTGGTGGATATACACGACCCTCAAAAAGAAAGCAGCAGCACTTTCCACTATGCGCTGGTACCGAAAGGCATAAAGCCTGTCGGCATACCGAGCGACTATACGGTGATTGAAACGCCGGTAGAGCACGTCATGTGTATGACATCCCTGCAACTTTCCAACTTCATCCGTCTGGATGCCTGCGATTATGTGGTGGGCATCACCAGTACGCGCCATCTCTTCAACAAGGAGATGAACGACCGTTTGAAGTCCGGCGAGACCGTGAAGATTGGTATCGAAGGGAACTTTGATAATGAAGTGATAATGAGCATGAATCCGGATGTTATCTTTATCTCTCCTTTCAAGCGGGGTGGATATGATGCCATGCGGGAAATCGGTATTCCACTGGTTCCCCATTTGGGATATAAGGAGATGACCCCGTTGGGGCAGGCTGAATGGATAAAATTCATCGGCATGTTTATAGGCCAGGAAGTGGAGGCGAATGAAAAGTTTGCTGCGATAGAGAAGCGCTATAACGAATTGAAGGAGCTGGCTGCCAACGTGAAGAAGCGTCCGATGGTATTCAGCGGCGAGATACGGGGTGGCAACTGGTATGCAGTGGGAGGAAAGAGCTTTCTTGCCGAACTGTTCCGTGATGCCGGTGCGGATTATTTCTTGAAAGACGACCCCCGTTCGGGAGGTGTCACGCTGGACTTTGAAACCGTATACAGCCAGGCGGAGAGTGCCGACTACTGGCGCATTGTCAACAGCTATGACGGGACATTCACGTATGATGCCTTGAAGTCCCTTGACCCGCGTTATGCCGACTTCCGTGCGTTCCGTGAGAAGGGAGTGGTATACTGCAACATGCGTGAGAAACCTTTCTACGAAAGTATGCCCATGCAGCCCGAAATTGTATTGGAAGACCTGATACATGCTTTCCATCCCGATTTGTTGCCCGACTATAAACCGACTTACTACGAACTGCTGAAATGATAAAAAGACCCGTACTTCCGTTGATGTTGCTGACACTGGCATCTATCTTTCTCTTTTTCCTGCTGAACCTGCTTTTGGGGTCGGTTCACATTCCTCTGCGCTCCGTGTGGAATATATTGTGGGGAAATACGGATGAATCCGTTATTTGGCAGAATATCATCTGGAAGTCCCGCGTGCCCCAAGCGTTGACGGCATTGGTGGCGGGAGCAGGGTTGTCGGTCAGCGGTCTACAGATGCAGACGGTGTTCCGCAATCCGCTGGCAGGGCCTTCGGTATTGGGTATCAGCTCAGGTGCCAGCCTGGGTGTGGCTTGTGTGGTATTGTTGTCCGGGGCGATGGGCGGTGTGGCATTGAGCCGTTTGGGGTATATGGGCGAGGTTGCCTTGTCGGTTGCCGCCATTATCGGTGCGCTGGCTGTGATGGCGCTCATTGTCTATGTCTCCCAGAAGGTGAAGGGCAACGTGACGCTGCTGATAATCGGTGTGATGATAGGCTATGTGGCAAGTGCCGTCATCGGCGTATTGAAATATTTCAGTGTGGAAGAGGACATCCGGGCGTATGTGATTTGGGGATTGGGTAGCTTTGCCCGTGTTTCGGGCGACCAGATGGTGCTGTTTGTGTGTATCATGGCTGTATTGCTGCCGTTGTCCTTCCTACTGATAAAGACAATGAACCTGTTGCTGCTGGGCGATGGCTATGCACGCAATCTGGGACTGAACATCAAGTGGGCACGCCTGCTGGTTATCTCATGCTCCGGTGTGCTGGTGGCGATTGTGACGGCCTATTGCGGTCCGATTATGTTTATCGGATTGGCGGTTCCCCATCTGTGCCGTGCCATCTTCCACTCTTCGGACCATCGGGTGCTGATGCCTGCCACATTGCTGGTAGGCGCTTCCCTGGCATTGGTCTGCAATCTGATAGCCCGTATGCCCGGCTTCGAGGGAGCTTTGCCGGTCAACTCGGTGACGGCACTGGTAGGTGCGCCGGTAGTGGCTTCTGTACTTTTTAGAAAACGGAAAGGAGAATTGAATGAATAAGGAAACTATACATATAGAGAATCTTTCCATCGGCTATCCTGGTAAGGGAGATGTGAAAGTGGTGGCAGACGACATTTGCGCCGGAATCAACAGTGGTGAGCTGACTTGTCTGTTGGGAGCCAATGGAGTGGGGAAGTCTACGTTGCTCCGTACGTTGTCCGCCTTCCAGCCGAAACTTGGAGGAAACATATTTATTGAAGGAAAAGAGATAGGGGACTATACCGACAAGCAGCTTTCGCGTGTCATCAGCGTGGTGCTGACGGAGAAGTGCGACATACGCAATATGTCCGTCACAGAACTGATAGGTCTGGGGCGCAGCCCCTACACTGGTTTCTGGGGAACTCTTTCCAAAGAGGACAAGACTGTGGTGGACAAATCCATCGCCCTGGTAGGCATTCCCCATCTGGCACACCGCATGGTGCATACGCTGAGTGACGGTGAACGGCAGAAGGTGATGATAGCCAAGGCGCTCGCCCAGGAAACTCCTGTCATCTATCTGGATGAACCGACAGCTTTCCTTGATTTTCCCAGTAAAGTAGAGATGATGCAACTGCTTCACCAGCTCAGCCGGCAAACGGACAAGACGATTTTCCTTTCTACTCACGACCTGGAACTGGCCCTGCAGATAGCGGACAAAATATGGCTGATGGACAAGGTGAACGGCGTAACTATCGGTACGCCCGAGGACCTTTCGTTGAACGGCAGCCTGAGCAACTTCTTTGCCCGTAAGGGTATTGCCTTTGATTTGGAAACGGGACTGTTCAGGGTAGCCAATGAATATACCTCCCAGATACGCTTGGCGGGCCACGGGCAGAAGTATGCCATGGTGCGCAAGGCACTCCAGAGAAACGGGATTCTGGCAAACCGGAATGTTGAATCGGAGATTTATATCGAAACCGGAGATTTGAAGGGAGACGGCAGCTTCGTATTCCATCGACCGGGCAAGGAGCCGGTAACAGTGTACTCCATTGAGAAATTGCTGCAAATAGTCTTGTCATTCCATTCCCTATGATGCACCATTCTGCAAAGGATAATTATGTCCACTTAACGACGACTCCGGTCCCCCGGCTGATTACGTCATTGGCTGTGCCGACCATCATCAGCATGCTGGTGACGTCCTTCTACAACATGGCAGATACCTATTTTGTGGGTAAAATAAATACCCAGTCTACGGCTGCCGTAGGTATCGTGTTTTCTGTGATGTCCATTATCCAGGCTGTGGGATTCTTCTTCGGTCATGGTTCGGGGAACTACATCTCCCGTAAGTTGGGGGCGCAGGAAACGGAGAGTGCCGAGAAGATGGCATCCACCGGCTTCTTTTTTGCCTTGTTTATCGGAGCGGCTCTGGCTGTGCTGGGATTGCTGTTCCTTACACCGCTTTCCCTTGCTTTGGGGTCGACGCCTACTATTCTTCCGTATACGGAGCGCTATTTGGGAATCATTCTGCTGGGTACTCCTTTTATGACCGCCTCATTGGTGCTGAATAACCAAATACGTTTTCAAGGTAATGCGGCGTATGCCATGGTGGGGATTGTGAGTGGGGCGGTCATCAACGTGGTGCTCGACCCTATCCTGATTTTTGTATGCGATATGGGCATATCCGGTGCCGCACTTGCCACAGTAGTCAGCCAGATATGTAGTTTCATCCTTTTGCTATATATGGGGCGCAGAGGAGGAAATATACGTATACGTTACAGAAACTTTACGCCTACACTGGCTTTCATCAAGGAAATTATTGGGGGTGGAACTCCGTCACTCACCCGGCAGGGACTGGCAAGCGTGGCAACCATTTTGCTGAACGTGGCGGCCGGTGCATATGGTGACGCAGCTATTGCAGGGATGTCCATTGTGACGCGTATCTCTATGTTTATCAATGCTTTCCTAATTGGTTTCGGGCAAGGCTTCCAACCGGTATGCGGATTCAATTATGGTGCCGGGCTGTATGCCAGAGTGCGCCAAGGATTCTGGTTCTGTGTGAAGGTAGGCTTTTTCTTTTTGCTGGTTTGTGCGGTGGCAGGTATGGGATATGCCGAGGAGATTGTCTCCATCTTCCGCAAGGGAGACCCTGCTGTTGTAGCTACCGGTGCGGCAGCATTGCGCTGGCAGTTCATCACCTATCCGTTGGGTGCATGGATTGTGGTCAGCAACATGATGCTGCAGACTATCCGCAAGCCCGTACGCGCTACGATACTTTCCTCTGCCCGTCAAGGGCTGTTCTTCATCCCCCTCATCTTCATTCTTCCTTATTTCTTAGGACTGAAAGGGGTGGAGATGTGCCAGGCGGCGTCGGACATGCTGACCTTCTTCCTCGCCATTCCATTGACCTGCGGGGTGCTGGCGGAGATGAAGAGGAAGGAGGCGGAACAACTGCAACAGCGGCAATCTTGAAGTTTCTGCGTCCCTATTCAATTTTCACGGGAGCTATCGGTTGCCGCTTCACTTTATCGAGGGGAGCTGCATGGTACTCGATGCGCCCGAAGTCTATCTGTCTCAAATCAATGCTTCTGATTGTACTGTTGTACATGGTGCGATAGTAGATGATACCGTTTGTCATATCTGTGGCCGATGTCCATTGGGTGGCACTTGGAATATTGGCAGGAACCTGGCCGAGGGGAAACTCGATGCCTACGGGTATATCAAAGTTATTCAGTATCTGAAAACATTGGAGAACGGTTTCCTGTGCGGTATTCTGTGGTGGTGTAGAAGTCTGGTAGAAAGCGGCACGGATAAAGCGGGAAGGGGGAGTCACATCTCCCGGAATTCCCAAAAAGCCGCTTCCCGAACCGAAAGGGGCTATAGTCACATTGCCCAGCGATTTGCTTTCGGCACTGCCCGGGTAGAGGTTCACATAATTGTTTAAGTTGGTCATCTGCCAGTCAAAGCCGGGGGAGTTTGTCAATACTCCCAGTTTGTTTTCATAGAAACGGGGCTGTCCGTCGATGAACTCCAATACCAGTTGGCGGCCGGTCTTGTCTGCAATCCGCCAATGTACGGTGGAGGCGCGTGGGTCAATGGCTATGACCGTCACATTTTCAATAGCCTCCTTTACCTCGTCCACAGTAGAAAAGCTTCCCAACAGCCATGATACCAATTGTAAATCGGCTATGCTCGACGCTTTTCGTGTGGGGTCGTACTCCTCATATTTGCCATATCCGGGAAAGTAGAACAGCCCGGCGGAGAGCCCGGCTTCATTCAGACCTTCGGCCACGAACTCCTTTTGCTCCACTGCCAGGCCTACGTAGCCATAGCGTGAGGTGAACTCCATGCCGGACAGACTGCCTCCGGGTGTCAGTGATTGTTGCGAATAACCGCGCGGTACGATGACGTACTGGCTGTTCAGCTCACTGCCTCCCCATTCGATGGTGCGGGCTACGACGTGCGCATTGTCTTTGGCCGTCAGGGTGATACCGGTACATGCCTCTGCTGTTTGAGGGGCGAAGGTGAGGGCTGTCATTGCTGCCAGCAGGATAGGAATTCTTTTTGCCATATTATTCAGTTTATATTGTTGAGTATCTGTTTGTATACTAAACAACTCTGTATGGCAAAATGTTCCCTTACCAGAACCGGTACCCCAGCGTAAAGAATGCGGCGAAGTTCTTGGGAAAATATCCTCCTTCTTCCGAATGACCTATCATCTGGTTTATCTGCTCATTGACTTTTACCAGTCCCACTTGTGTCTCTGCACCGATGATGAATCTTCTGTATTCAAAAGTAAGTCCCAGGGCAATACCTGCATCGAAACGGTTGTTACCCATTTTCCCGTCTACCATACTGCCGAAAGTGTCTATCTTGAACTGGTATCCTCCCTGCATACTGCTGCTGCTATAATCGTAGGTCTCGCCGGAGGTCTTGCCTGCCACGCCTATGGCCGCATAAGGGCCGACGCTCAGCGAGGCATGATAATCCCTGCCCAGATGGAGGCGGGCCGCTATCATGAGGGGGATTTGCAGATACAGTTCATGCATTTTGGCCTTGCCGATGTGGCTTATCTCGTCTTTACCGCCGATGGACACAAACTCCAATGCGGATTGCAGCACCCAGGTCTTGTTGAGGACATATTCTGCACCGACACCAGCTTTGTAAGCTATTTGGGTGTCACTACTGGAGTGTTTTCCATGAAAATGGGAGGTACCGATTCCAGCTTTTGCATGAAAGGACAGCGGGCTTTGTGCCAGACCGGTCAGTACGGTCATTGCCATACAGACGGTAATGATTATCTTCTTCTTCATGAGTAAATTTTTCCGTTTTCGGTTATGAGTAATACTGTTAGTTCGCCATTGGGCAGTAAGGGGGCACAGTGCCGGTGACAGAGCTCAATCAGTGCCTTGCCAAACTTTTCCAGCAGCTCTTCGGGAATGATGTCCCAGAGTTCGCGCGCCAGGTTCATCTGTCCGATGGCGGCAAGTGTTTCTTCGCTGCATCCCGTCTGGCGTGCCAGGTCTTGAATGAATTCCTTATTCATGGTCACTTTCTTGCTGTGGGTATCCAGATTGCCTTCGGCCAGTTTCACGGCCTTTCCCATCATCACGCCGAGGGTGACGTGCGGTACTTGCTCTTCGGCTGCTATTTTCAAGGTTTCGCCGATAAAGTTGCCGTAATGCACGAAAGCCTGGGTGGGGAGGTCGGGATAATACGCCTTGATGAAACGTTCGCTCTTTGCGCCGGAGCTGATGACGATACGAGGGTTCCGGGTTGCCTTTGCCACTTCCATGGACTTCCGGATGGAATTGATGAAGGCTTCCGAGGAGAATGGCTTCACGATGCCGGAGGTCCCGATAATGGAAATGCCTCCTTCGATACCGAGGCGGGGATTGAAGGTGCGTTTGGCTATTTCTTCTCCACCGGGGATGGAGATGGTAATGAGAATAGGATTGGGCTGTTTGGCAATATGGAGGCGTTCAAGCCATAGCTTGACGTTCTTCTTTATCATTTCGCGCGGGGTGTCGTTGATGGCAGAGCTACCGAGCTCAAGTCCCAGACCGGGCATGGTGACGACACCTACGCCTTCGCCGCCGCAGACGATGATGTTGTAGTCGTCCTGGGGAGTGTCTTCCGGCAGCGGGTCGTCTATGCGGAAAGGTATGGCTATATTGGCCACAACTTTCATTCCGTTGGTGATGTCCGGGTCGTCGCCGGCATCCTTGATGACGGTAGCGCTTGTCTCGAACATGCCGTCACCGTTTTCCAGAAGGTCGGAGTGGGGAATATGGCGCTGAGGCTCTACGGGAACCTGGATGGTTTCTCCGTTGGGAAGAACTACCGGAAATTCCGTAGGACGCTTTTTGAAGTAGATATTGAATACATCCCAGGTGGCGGCTACGGCGGCAGCGGCGGCACATGTTCCGGTGGTCAGTCCGCTGCGCAGGGGGAAGAAGTCGGGTAAATGTTTCTCGATTATGCGGCGCAGGCCATGCTCGCCGTTTACACAGATAAACTTGTCGGATGTCTTGGGGCGGCAGATGGCAAAGATGCGTATACCCAGTTGCCGGGCAGCTTCCACCTTTTCGCAGAATCCGCCCGATATCCCGCTTTCTTTGAGGAGGATGGCTTCGGGATGAAGCTGTTTCATCAGGACTTGCTCGTCTTCTCCGGGCGTGTAGTAGTAGAGGTTCTTCTCGGAGAAACCTTGTTCCCGGGCGAGCTTGCGCGAGCTGTCACGGTCGAGGATGCGGAAGTAACAGCAGGCATTCTGCCACAAAGGCTTCAGCTTACCTATGGTCTGTACGCCGGTCAGTGCAAGTAAGATGAAAATCTTTTCTTTCTGTATCTTCTCGATGGCATCGTCATAATCCCTGCACCAGGTGATGTGTTCTTCATCGCGTTTCGGGAAGATACGCTCGAAACGGATGACGGGGATATTCGATTCCACGGAGACTTGTTCCAGAGTCTCATGCAGCTGTGTGGCAAAGGGGTGCGCGGCGTCTATCAGCAGCTTTATGTGATGCTGTGCACAGAATGTTTCTATTTCTATTGCATCCATCGCGCCTTGCAGGCGGATGCCATTATGCAGAAGTACGTCCTGCTCATCCCCTTTGGTAGAATAGTAGAAAGTTTTTCCGGCTTCTTCAAGGGTTTGGATGGCTATGCGTCCTTCGGTGGTTCCGCCAAATATTAATATCATGTTTGAATGTTTATGGGTGATTAATCGTTGATTTATTTCCGGTACAGATGCTTGAACTCGTGTGCATAGAGCCGTGACAGACCTTCACGGTTGCCGATGGCTTCGCCTACGACAATCATGGTTGTCAAGGTGAGGTTATTTTCCTTCACTATTCTGGCAAGGTCTTTGAGTTCCCCCCTGAATATTTGTTCGTCTTTCCATGTCAAGTGGTAGCAGACAGCTACGGGGGTAGTTTCCGGATATTCCTGCAACAGTTCTTCCTGCACCTGCTTCGCAATGCTTGCACTGAGGAAGATGCACATGGTACTTTGTGAGCGTGCCATGAGATGTAGCTTTTCGCGTTCGGGCATGGGCGTACGTCCTTCGCCGCGTGTTAGGATGATGCTTTGCACTTTTTCCGGAATGGTGAACTGCGACTTCAAGGCAGCTGCCGCCGCCTGGAAGGAGGATATGCCGGGGGTGATGTGGTAGCTCATACCGTGCTGGTCAAAGTAGTTCATTTGTTCCTGAATGGCACCATAGATACAAGGGTCACCCGTATGCAGGCGTACGATGAATTTTCCCTTGTCATAGAACTTCTTCATCACTTCAAATTGTTCTTCCAAATCCATGGAAGCGGAGCTGAGTACGGTAGCCCCGGCCTTGGCACAGAGAGTCAGCTCCCTGGGAACGAGACTGCCGGCATACAGAATGAGGTCGGCGCGTTCCAGCATTTGGCGTCCGCGTACGGAAACCAGGTCCGGGTCGCCCGGGCCGGCACCCACTATTTCGATGTGGCCCTGGCGCACAGTTCTTATGTCAAGGGCGGCGGCCACGGTATAGTTCTCTCCTTTCTTCTTGGGCACCAGCAGCCGGGAGTTGTTTGCACTCAGTAAGGCGGCGGCTTCGCTGACGCTGGGGGTACCCATGTGCTTCATGACGGTTTTGCTGGGATGGGGCACCTCTATCTCTGTCAGTTCTTCGGCTGTATAGAAGTAGACCGGGAACTTCTTTTGGAGCGCTTTCACTACCGGTTCGTCACTTTTGGCTTTAATCGTGGAGATGGAGGCGATGCTTTGGGGCATGATGCCGTATTCCTTCAGTGTGTTCATAATCTCTTTCTCCACTTTCCGCACGGGACCTGCCAGCCGGGCAAGGCCGATGCCGAGGTGTACGACACAGGGCACGTAGCATATCATAGGCATTTCCGGGAAGTTGGGGACTTGGGGAGATACGCACAGAATCAGTTTGAAGCGTGAAGGTTTAATGTCCTGCACCCGGTAGAATACTTCTACATGAGGCGGCAGGTGCGCCTCCATCCAGTCCGTGCCTTCATTGCGCACCGTGAGCAGCAGGGCGGTGGGCTTGCCGGAAACGAAGAGGCTGATATGCTCGTTCATGCATACTCTTTTTTTCTCTTCGGGCGTCTTGGCAAGTTCTGCCAGCAGGAGGGTGGAGGGCTCGGCGTTGATGACCGGAAACCACCCGAAACGTTGGGGCAGGGTATCGAGTCCCCATAGACCGGTGCAGTCGCTTTGCGTGGTGACTACCGGTTCGGCCCCGAGGATATTCGCTACCTGGTGGGTCAGTTCGTTGGCTCCTCCGATGTGTCCGGAAAGTACGGAGATGGCAAATTTACCGGTACTGTCCACGCAAACCACGGCAGGGTCGGTATATTTGTTCTTCACGCAAGGAGCGATGGTGCGGACACAGATTCCCATGGCGCCAATGAAGACAAAGGCATCATAGCGGTTGAAGTTTTCCGCTGTGAATTTGCCGGCGGATTCTATATGTGTGCATCCCTCTTCGTGCCTGAGGGTGAAGATTTCGGAGTCGGGAAGTTCGTTGAGTAGTGATTGGGCTATGCTCAAACCGGCTTCGGAGATTAGAATAATAGCTGTTTTCATAATGGGTATGTTTAAGAAAGCGTGGCTTTCATAATTTCAATGGGGTTATATTCGTTCAAGGCGATATGGGTGGAAGGGTGGAGCACCATTCCGTTCCGCTCGATTCCTCGGCAGAACGCCTCCTTGCTTTCTGCCGATACGGAGTTGAAGACGATGCAGCCTTCGGGGTGCAGCACTTGTTTCACTTTCTCTATCATTTCCTCCAGATGTCCGCCGTGTCCACCGATGAAGACGGCATCGGGGCGGGCAAAGGGAGTGAGGTCGGTGTGCAGGAAATCTCCGGTTACCGCCGTAATGCCCGGTGCGCCGAAGCGGCGGGAGTTGGTGTCCATCAGCTCTTTTCCTTCGGGACGTATCTCGAAGGAGATGACGGCGAGATGGGGGAATTGCAGGCGGGCTTCGATGGAGACGGAACCGGTACAGAAACCGATGTCCCAGAAGACGCGGCGGCGGTTCAGTTCCAATGCCTGCAGGGTGAGCAGGCGGATGGGAGCCTTGGTTATCATGCGGGCGCGTCCGTCAAGATGTGCAAACTCTTCATCGGGGATGCCGAAGGGACGGACTGGAAAGTCCGGGGCTTGTACGCTGCCGTGCAGGGAGTTTGTGCGGCATTGTCCGGGATGGCTGTCCAGCAGCAGGCAGTTGGGATGTTCGAAGTCGCCGGCAACCGCTTCCCGGGGTGTCATCCGGCGTATGCGTTCCTTTTCGGGATTGCCGAGATGCTCGCCGATGTATAGTGTGTAGTGGGAGTACCCGTATTCCAGCATGCGGGCGGCAATGGTGGCCGGGGTATGTTCGCGGTCGGTGAGGATGCCTATTTTGGGGGCACGCTCTATGAGGGCACGGTCGAACTCCTGCCAGGGACGTCCTGTCAGGGAGACGGTGCGCATGTCGTCATACGGCATGACGAGGCGGTGTGCCAATGTCTGCAAGGAATTGAAAGCGGGATAGAGCAGAATGTCTGCCCCGGGAAGCTTGCGCTTTATGGTATTGGCAAAACCGAAGAACAACGGGTCGCCGGAAGCGAATACAATGATGGAGTCGTCCGTCGCCGTCTCTTCGAAGCGGGCAAATATTTCTTCATAACGGGAAAAGACGCGGTCCAGCGGTACGGTGATGGAAATCCATTCGGCCCCGGCAGGCAGCAGAGGACCGACAATCTCCTTATGCCGTATGCCACCGGAGAAAACCTTCCCCTTCCGTATCTGCGCCAGTGCTTCCGGTGGAAAGAAGGGGGAACGGTTGTCATCCATTCCTATGATTATAAATCTGTGTTTCATTCAACGGGTAATCTTATGAAAATATCAAGTAATGTAAAGGGGCATAACAAGTAATGTTATCGGTCGTAACAAGTAATGTTATGGAATGTCTTTTTTCACTTACACATCCCTGCCCGGGCGCAACTGCTCCGCATCGTTGTAGCACAACACGGAGTTCACCAGCGTGGCAGCCAAGTTGCTGCCTCCCTTACGTCCTTCTACGATAATCTTGGGTATTTCCGTAAAGGGTTTCACCATGTGTTTGGACTCTTGCACATGCACAAAGCCTACCGGTGCGGCAACAATGCCCGCCGGATGTGCCTTGCCCTTACGTATCAGGTCGCAGAGTTCCATAAGTGCCGTAGGTGCATTGCCGAATACAAAGAAAGCATCGGGATGCTCCTCCACAGCCAGGCGGATGCCTGCCTGGGTACGGGTGAGGCCTTTCTCTGCAGCCATCGTCGCCGTGCGCGGGTCGCCGAGGTAACATTTCACCTCTATGCCCAGCCGCTGCAAAGCTCCTTTGCGGATACCGCTGGCTGCCATCGTGACGTCTGTGACAATCGTCTTGATTCCGCCTTTCTCGATGGCTTGATACAAGGAAGCCACGGCACCTTCGTCCGTATGCAGCAGATGCTCCATTTCAAAATCGGCGGTGGTATGTATGGCATGGAGTAAAGCCCATTTATGGTCGAGGGGAATATGCTTGTTCTTCAGTTCCTTTTCGATGGTACGGAAACTGCGAATCATGATGTCTTGCCCGATGCCCGTGGCTTCGGTATTCGTGTCCCGGTAATAGCCGCGCGGAGTGATGAAGGCTCCGTTCCATTCGTAGGACTGTGAGTTGCCTATCAATACGACTGTAAACATATCCACCTCTTCGGGATTGAAATCTCCCAGCGTGGTGATGTGTACCGCTTGTTCCGGGCGTCCTGCCTGGCGCACATATCCCACGGGCGTTTCCGGTGAGCGTCCTTCCTGCAGAAAGAGTTCTTTCAAGCGGTAAAGCTGCCAGTAGCGTCCTTCACTTTTGGGGTTGTAGACTGCCGTCACGAAGTCGGCGGCAGCGGCTGCGGTGATACGTCTTTCAATACGTTCCCAGGGAGTCATCAGGTCTGAAAGGGAGATGACACAGAAGTCATGTCCTACGGGAGCTCCCAGCAGTGAGGCTGCCTTTTGGAAAGCGCTGATGCCCGGCAGCGAAACGATTTCTACGTCGCTGTTCCTTTCCCGCTTCATCTCGTAGACAAGCGGCGTCATACCATAAATGCCCGCATCCCCGGAACTGATGACGCAGACCGTCTTTCCCTGCTCCGCCAGCTCGAAAGCCTGCTCGGCACGGGCGCGCTCACGCTTCATGCCGGTATCTATGCATGCTGTTGAGGGGTGGAGATAAGGGGTTACAAATTGGAAATAGTACTTATATCCCACCACTACATCTGATTCTTGCAAAGCGGAAATTACGGCGGGAGTTATATCCGATTCATTGCCCGGTCCGATGCCGGCAACAATTATTTTGGGGTGTTTCATATCCATATGTTCTATTGGCATACAAAGATAGAACTTATATTTGATGAAACCGAAAAAACTCTGTGTTAATCCGCGTAATCTGTGGTGAATCCTTATTGTCTAAACCTGTAAGTGCCGGTATTCGCTCGGAGTATAGCCTACGTTCTTCTTGAACACGCGGTTGAAGTGCTGCGAATACTGGTATCCCAGCTCATAGGCAATCTGGCTGACCGTCTTCCCGCTTCCTATAATCATTTCTTTGGCCAGGTCGATGATTTTGTTCTGGATATATTCCTGCGCCGTCTTTCCGGTTTCCTTCTTCACCAAATCTCCGAAATAGTTGGAGGAGAGGAACACTTTGTCTGCGAAGTATTTCACGGAAGGCAGTCCTTCGGTCTGCGGTTTGTCGCTCTGGAAATAGTCGTCTATCAGTGCTTCAAATTTCATCAGGATGTCTTTGTTGGCTGCCGAGCGGGTGATGAACTGGCGTTCGTAGAAACGCATGCAGTAGTCCAGCAGTAGCTCGATGTTGCGTGCAATCAGACCCTTGCTGTGCTTGTCGATGGGGCGTTGGATTTCCATCTTAATCTTCTTCAGACAGTCGAGGAAGATTTCTTTCTCGTCTTCGGACAAATGCAGTGCCTCGGTAGAGGAATAGGAAAAGAAGGAATACTGCTTTATTCCCTGTCCCAGCGAGGTGCCTTTTATCAAGTCGGGGTGGAACAGCAGGCCGGAGGCGCTGGGCTGCATACCTTCCAGCATGTTGACCTCGGTCACCTGGCCCGGGGCGAAGCTGGTTACCGTGCCTTCCTGGTAATCGTAATACTGTTTTCCATAGCGTATGTCTCCGCATTTGGTGTTTTTGAGGAAAAGGGCGTATACGCCATAGTTCAAGGTGAAATGCCTGGGATATCCGGTGGCTTCGGACAAATCGACTACGCTGACCAGCGGATGCAGGGTTTCGAGACCGAACATCTTGTTGTATTGGTCTACAGCATTGAGCTTGATTACTTCTTCCATAAACGTTCCTGTTAGTTTTGTACAAATGTAGAGAATAATCCGGAAAGTTCCATATCGCAGGAGGAGGAATCCGTAATATGGTTACAAATGTCCGTAATCTGTGTACATTGAAAAGAGCTACACCCTTTGTCCGGAATGGTGTAGCCATCCGGAGCAAAGGGTGTAGCCTTGGTATGTAAAAGGTGTAGCCCTTTTACGCTTGCTGGTTATCAATCTTTTAGCATAGCTTTGATGTGTTCCATATAGAGCTGGCGGATGGCTTTGTTTTCGCCCAGTCCCTGCATGCGTACATTCACTTGATAGCTTTGCTTTTCAAGTTCCGTCTTCCACACGCCGGCAATGTCTTCCTTGGTATGGTTGCCGCATACCAACAGCAACGGAACCAATGTCACGCTCTTGGGGCGTGTCTCTTTCAGTTGCAGCAGGGTTGCGTCCAGGGTAGGATATCCTTCAATGGTGCTGACGTGGAAGTTCTTCAGTCCATGGGCTTTCATCATGAAGTCGAGCATGGCGTAAGTAGCCGTGCTGGGTAGCTGGTTGCCGTGCCCCACATAGACAATGTCTTCTTTCTTTTCCGGCTGTTCGGCGGTCAGTATACCGATTACCTTCTCGCAGTCTTCGACGGAGTAGAGCAGGGGATTTCCCACTTTTATCTCCTTGAAGAAGGGACGGAGCTTGTCTGCATCCCTGCGGACGGAGGTCATCTCACTGCCTTCTATCAAGGTGGTGCTCTGGACGTAGATGGTCCGGTAGCCTTCGGCGCGAAGTTTCAGCAGTGCATCCGTAGGGCTGTCTTTGTACACACCCTCCTTGGCAAGTCTTTTTCGTACAATCGGCGAGATGTATGCTTCGCGCACTGTAAACTGCGGAAAGGCTTCTTGTGCCTCACGGGTCACGACGTCGAGCGTCAAGGCACGTGTCTGAGGGTCCGAACTGCCATAATGGGTGATGAGCAGAGCCGCCTTCTCCTCTTGTTGTGCGGAGGAGAAGAGGCTGATGCCGAGTAAATAGAGAGTGATGAAAAGATGTTTCATAATTGTTGTTGTTTCTAAATGCGTTATGGAGAGATTATTTTAGTCTGAGTGCCAGGCTGATTACTACCGAACGTCCCGGAGAATACAAGGCGAAGTTCTTGTTCAGCGGGCGGTTGTCCTTCTTGTTGAAGATATTGTCTATGCCGATGCCCGGTTCGATGACAAAGTTGCGGAAGCCGTCGAAGGTATGGCGGGTATTGAGGTTCCAGATGCCGTAGCCCGGAGCATTGCCGTCCGCGTCACCCGGATAATAGACTTTGCTTTGCAGACGACCGTTCAAGTTGAGGTTCAAGGTATAGTCGCTCCAGCTGTGTGTATAGTTTCCGGTGATGGTGGCTGTATGGCGTATGCTGCGCTCGATGTTTTGCCATTCGCCTCCTTCGTTCAGACCGCGTCCATAGGCGTAGGTATAGTTTCCGGCCAGGGTGAAGCCCGGGAACAGATTGCCGTTCAAGTTCACTTCAAAGCCTTTGACGGTAGCTTTCTCGAAGTTGAAGTAGTTTTTGACACTTAGGTTTTTTGTGGATGAAAGGTCACTGATTTCGGGGAACTCTTCACGCAACTGGTTCTGCTCTGCTTCCGGTAGGTCATCGAATTTAGTGGATTTGGAAGTTACCATGTTCTTTACATAGTTCAGGTAACCGGTGACAGAAGCACTGAAACGGTTGGTACGGTATTCCATGTTGATGGAGTAATAGTTGCTGCGTTCGGGGTCGAGGTTCTCGTCACCCAATGAGATGGTGGCTCGTGTACCCATTGTCTTCTTGAACATGTGGTAGTAGAGCTCGTCGATGCCCGGAGCACGGAATCCGGCAGCATAGGTGGCACGTACATTGAAGTTGCCTATGTTGTACATGGCTGCCACTTTGGGGGTGAAGCGTCCGCCCGTCTGTTCGTGATGGTCGTAGCGTACACCCACAACACCGGTCAGATGGTTCCATAGCTTCACTTCATGCTGGCCGTAGGCTGATGCCGTATAGACACTTTTGTCCAAATCGGAGTCGGGACGGCGGAGCACTTCACGGCGATAGTCCACACCGAACACCGTAGTGCTGTTGGTTGTAAAACCGAAGATACCTTTCAACTCGGCATCATGGAATTTCTGAAGCTTGGTAAGCGCATACTGTCCGGGCAGGTATCCGCTGTTTTCTATCAGGTATTTGTAGCGTGATGCGTAATTGTTTCCTGAATAGTCGAACTGGATAACGTTGCGTTTACTCAGTTTGTATTTGGCGCCTGCCCCCCAGTTGTAACCTTCGTAGGTAGTGTTGTACTTGCTTCCGCCGGTGATGTCTTCGCGTTCTACCGGACGTTCGAGTCCGCGGTTATAGTATCCGCCGTTGGCATAGAAGGAAAGCTGGTCCGTAGCATCATAGGTAAACTTCTGCGAAAAGTTATTCGAGCTGTAGCCCAGGGAGAGCGGGGCAATCGTTTCGATGATGTCTTCTCCATCTTCTGTCAGATGGCTGTTTTGCCAACCGTCGGAGTGGTCGTATTTATAGGAAGTATAGGACCCTATTTTTCCTTGGGCGATGTCCAGATTCAAGCCTTGGGAGAATTGATTCTTTCTCGTATAGCTGCTATTGCTGCTGAAGGCTACCACATCTTTAGGCTCGTTGGTAATGATATTGATTACACCGCTGATGGCATCCGAACCATAAAGGGAAGAAGCGGCTCCGTTCAGCACCTCGATGCGCTTGACGCGGGTCATGTCTATTTGGTTGAGGTCGATGTTACCGGTAATGTCTCCCGTGACCTTGCGTCCGTTTACCAATATCAGCACGTGTTTGTTGGAGAGTCCGTTCATCATCAGATAGGACCCCATCGCGTTCGGACGGAAGGAGAGCGAGGGTACCATCATGGTCAAGGCCTGCTGGAAGTCGGTGATACCGGCACGCTTTATCTCGTTGGCAGTGATAACCGATACCGGAGACGGAGTGTTCTTCAGTCGCTGATGTGTACCCGTACCCGTTACTACGACCGGGTTCAACTCGTGAGTTTTCTTGGTCATATCGTCGCTGTCACCTTTTTCTGCTTGTGCATAGGCACCGGTGGCGATGATTCCTCCCATAAGGAGAGCTGTGAGAAGTCTTTGCTTTATCATATATTGTTTTATTTTATATAACGCTGCAAAGGTACATACCATTATCGGAGGGTGAAATACTTAATAGTTGTTATACTGCGATGGCCAAATAGCTATTAATAGGTACTGTATTCCCTTATTCCGGCACATAGATAATCTCTCCATTTTCAAGCTGATAGGCAACTCCCACTTTCTTTCCTCTTTTACCGGAGGTCTTTTGGTCTTCGCTGGGAGTGTATTTCTTGATTTCCTGCCCTTCTTTGGTAATGATTTCCATATTTTCCTTTCCGGGATTCTTCACCATGGTGAAGTCTTCTTTAGAAAACATCTCCGTCATATTGAAGCGGGAGACGAGAGCCACCATCAAGGCTACGGCAAAGACCATTGCTACGTCAAAAAGATTGGCT
>ERZ773242.933-NODE-933-length-31169-cov-8.217233_pt1 | contig 31169 bp, 30 predicted proteins | sample MGYA00511077_ERZ773242 | MGnify/ENA primary metagenome ERZ773242 (study PRJEB29015, sample SAMEA2737754) | human gut metagenome | biome: human gut; feature: human-associated habitat; material: faeces | place: China | collected 2012 ... | reverse complement strand
CCCCGCAGGGGCCGGTGACCCGCGCGCCCACAGGGCGCGCGGGGGCGGGGCGGAGCCCCGCAGCTCCGCCGCAAATGGGGGCCCAGCAGGAAGTAGAGGAGGAGAAAAAGCGATGAGTATATTCTGCTGCCCAAGCTGCCAAAAGCCGCTGTGCCGGGAAGAGCGCCGGCTGGTGTGCCCGGCGGGGCATAGCTTTGATGTGGCGAGGAGTGGGTATGTGAACCTGCTGCTGAGCCAGCAGACCGGCCGGAAGCACCACGGGGATGACAAGCGGATGGTGAAGGCGAGGAGCGCCTTCCTGGAGCGGGGATACTATGACCCAATGCGGCAGGAGCTGATAAAGCAGGGCCTGGCGGCGGCAAGGCAGGGGATGACGGTGCTGGACGCGGGCTGCGGTGAGGGCTACTATACCGCGGAGATGGCCAAAACGCTGCGGGAGAGGGAATACCGGCCGAAGGTGGCGGGAATCGATATTTCCAAGGCGGCGCTGCAGGAGGCGGCCAAGCGGGATAGGGAGACCGAATACGCAGTAGCAAGCTGTTTTCATCTGCCGGTGGCGGGAGAAAGCGTGGACCTGCTGCTTTCGGTCTTTGCACCGTATTGCGGGGAGGAATTCCTGCGGGTGCTGAAGCCGGACGGGCAGTTTATCATGATCATCCCATTGGAAAATCATCTGTACGGGCTGAAGGAGGCCATCTACGAAAAGCCGTATCGCAACGAGGTAAAGCCGTATGAGCTGGAGGGTTTCCGACTGGTAGACTGCCGGGAGCTGCGGTATGAGATGACGGTGCGAGGACAGGAGATTGAAAGTCTTTTTATGATGACGCCGTACTACTACAAGACCGGGGCGGCGGACCAGCAGAAGCTGCTGGCGAAAACGGAGCTGACGACGCCGGTGGAATTTGCGGTGCTGAGATATGAAAAGAAGTAGGATGCAGGGGTAAGAGGAGAGCCGAAGACGGCCCGCAGGGCAATTCGTCCGCAGGACGAATTCGGCGGCCGGAGGCCGCCTGCGGCGCCGGAACGGCGTCGGCCCTGCGGGCCGTATCCCGGATGCGGCAGGGACTGGCGGAGAAGGAAAAGGGCCGTGGCAGGGACCTGCCGCAACAAGTAAAATCAAGGCAAAAAATCATTCCCGGTAGGTGCTGCATGATACACCCGCCGGGAATGATTCATATAAAAAAGGAGTAAGGATGGCAGATTAACCGCCGAGGTAGGCTTTTTGCACCTGATCGCTGGCCATCAGCTCGGCGCCGGTACCGGAAAGAACGATGCGGCCGGTTTCCAGGACATAGGCCCGGTCGGCGACCTCCAGGGCGGCCTGAGCGTTCTGTTCGACCAGGAGGATGGTGGTGCCGGAAGCGTGCAGCTCCCGGATGATTCCGAAGATTTGCTCCACCAGGATGGGCGCAAGACCCATGGAGGGTTCATCCAGCATGAGCAGTTTGGGGTGGCTCATCAGGGCGCGGCCCATGGCCAGCATCTGCTGCTCGCCGCCGGAAAGGGTACCGGCGATCTGTTTACGGCGTTCCAGCAGGCGAGGGAAGCGCTGATAAACGCTTTCCAGGTCCGCCTCAATGCCGGAGGAGGGCTGGGAAAAAGCGCCCATCTCCAGGTTTTCTTGCACCGTCATCTGCAAAAAGACATGGCGGCCCTCCGGGACCTGGGCCAGGCCCATGCCCACCAGCTTGTGGGCGGGGACGCCGTGCAGGTCTTTTCCGTGAAAGAGGATGGAGCCGGAGCGGGGATGCAGAAGCCCCGAAACGGTATTCAGAATGGTGGATTTACCGGCGCCGTTGGCACCGATGAGGGTGACGACCTCGCCCTCGTGGACCTCGAAGGAAACGCCCTTAACAGCGTGGATGCTGCCGTAATAGACATGGAGGTCATTGACTTTCAGCATTTCACTCATGGGTTACGCCTCCTTTTTACGGCCCAGGTAGGCCTCGATGACCTTGGGATCGGACTGGATATCTTCCGGGGAGCCCTTGGCGATGATGCGGCCGAAGCTGAGCACCGCGATACCCTCGCAGATATTCATAACAAGGCTCATATCGTGCTCGATGAGGAGCACGGCGATCTTGAAGGTATCGCGGATGGTGCGAATGTTTTCCATCAGCTCGGCTGTTTCGGAGGGGTTCATGCCCGCGGCGGGCTCATCCAGCAGCAGCAGGCAGGGGTTGGTAGCCAGGGCACGCAGGATCTCCAGCCGGCGCTGGGCGCCGTAGGGCAGGCTGCCTGCCTTGGCATTCGCAAACTGCTCCATGTGGAAGATGGAGAGCAGCTCCATGGCGCGCTCGTGGGCGATGCGCTCGCCTTTCCAGAAGGAGGGCAGGCGGAAGATGCCGCTGGCCATATTGTACTTGATCTGACTGCTCATGGCGACGGTGATGTTTTCCTCCACCGTCAGCTCCGAAAACAGGCGGATATTCTGGAAGGTACGGGCGATGCCGGCGCGGTTGACCTGCGCGGTGGTCATGCCGTGGATATCCTTGCCATCCAGCAGGATGGTGCCGTGGGTGGGCTGATAGACCTTGGTGAGCAAATTGAAGATGGTGGTCTTGCCGGCGCCGTTGGGGCCGATGAGCCCGGCGATCTCGGTGCGGCCGATGGTAATATCGAAGTTGTCGACTGCTTTCAGTCCGCCGAAGGTCACGCCCAGATCAATGCACTCCAGGATGGGGCTGATGGAGGCGTCGCGCTCCGGCAGGAGGGCAACGCTGCGGTTGACCGGGACCAGCTTGGTTTTATTGTGGGTCTTGACAGACATTTAAGCGCCCTCCTTCTGCAAAGATTTGGCCTTTTTCTTTTTGGCGCGGCGCAGCAGCTCGGCCGGGGAGATGCGGTGGAAAAATTCCTTCATGGTGGGATTATTGGTAGCCAGCATGACGATGATGAGGACGATGGCATAGAGAAGCATCCGGTAATCGGCAAACTCACGCATAGCCTCCGGCAGGGCGGTAAGCACAATGGCGGCGATGATGGAGCCGGGGATGCTGCCCATGCCGCCCAGTACCACGATGACCAGGATTTCGATGGACATGTTGTAATCGAAGGTGGCTGCCTTGACATTGGCGAAGAAGTGGCCGTACAGCACGCCGGCTGCCCCCGCGAAGAACGCGGCCAGCATGAAAACCATGAGCTTGTAGCGGGTAACATCAATGCCGACCGATTCGGCGGCGATGCGGTTATCCCGGATGGCCATGATGGCGCGGCCCTGCTTGGAGCGCTTGAGGTTCATCATGACAAGAACGGTGAGCAGCACCAATATGACAGCGTAGGGCAGGAGTTTTTTTGCATTGGAATAGATGGGGTTGGTATTGAGACCCAAAGCGCCGCCGGTAAAATCAAGATTGGTGATGATGTTCTTGATGATCTCGCCGCAGGCCAAGGTGACAATGGCAAGATAGTCGCCCCTGAGCCGCAAGGCGGGCAGACCGACCGCAAGGCCAAAGAGCGCCGCTACCAGGCCGCCAATGACCATGGAAAGAGGCAGGCGGACCGCCATGGGGAGGACATCCACCAGGGCGATGGACAAAAGACAGCCGGAGAAAAGACCCACCGACATGAACCCGGCGTGGCCCAGGGAAAGTTCCCCCAAAAGGCCGACAACGAGATTGAGCGAGACCGCCAGCACGATGTAGACTGAAATGGGGATGATCATATTGGAGAACTGGCGGGTGAGACTGCCGCCATACAGCAGGTAGGCGACCACAGCGTAAACCGCTGCGACCAGGATGAAGGTCAGAAGATCGCCGGAAAATTTGAATTTTTTCTGTTTCATCTTCTTACACCTTCTCATTCATTGTTTTACCCAAGAGGCCGGTGGGCTTGACCACCAGGACCAGGACCAGAACGCCAAAGACGATGGCATCTGCCCAGAGGGTGGAAATATAGGTTTTGGAGAGCTGCTCGATGATGCCGAGCAGGATGCCGCCCAGCATAGCACCGGGCACCGAGCCGATACCGCCGAATACGGCTGCCGTAAAGGCCTTGATGCCAGGCATGGCGCCGGTGGTGGGCTTGATGTAGACATAGGACATGCCATAGAAGATGCTGGCGACAGCGGCCAGCGCCGAGCCGACGGCGAAGGTAATGGAAATGGTGCGATTGACGCTGATGCCCATGAGCGCCGCGGCGGCTTTATCCTCGCTGACGGCCCGCATGGCCTTGCCCATACGGGTGCGGTTGATGAAGAAGGAAAGCACCACCATGATGAGCGCGGTGACCAGCAGGGTAAGGATGGTGACACCATCGATGGTGACGCTGCCGAGGGTGACCTGGCCCAACTGCACAATGGTGGGATAGGCCTTCTGCTGGGAACCGAAAAGGATCAGGGCGAGGTTCTGCAAAAAGTAGCTGACACCGATGGCAGTGATGAGCACGCTGAGGGGCGGCGCCTGGCGCAGCGGCTTATAGGCCAAAAATTCGATGAGGACGCCGAGCAGCGCACAGATAAGGATGCTGAGCAGCACGGCGATGAGGGGCGGCAGGCCCATCTGCGCCACAGCGATGATGCCGGCGTAAGCGCCGATCATGATGATATCGCCGTGGGCAAAGTTCAGCATCTTGGCGATGCCGTACACCATGGTGTAGCCCAGCGCGATGAGGGCGTAAATACTGCCCAGACTGAGTCCGCTGATTAAGGTTTGGATAAAGTGAGTCATGGTAAGTTCAATCCTTTAATAAGTAGGCTTGCTCCTCCGGACAGGAGACCTGCCCGGAGGGAGCCGCTTTGAGGAGATAGAGATAAGAAAGAAAAATGAAGAATGAAGATAGCTTAATGAATTAATCCTGAGAATCGAACAGGGTGCCGACACCATCGTAGTAGAGGATAGCGCTGGCGGGCTTATTGGTGTTGCCATCGGCGGTCCAGGTCATGATGCCGGTAACACCCTCGACGGTGAGGGAGGTAAGAGCGGAAGCGAGTGCCGCGCCGCTGGTGGAGTCGGCCTTTTCGACGGCAGCCTTGATGACATAGATGGCATCATAGGCATCGGCAGCGAACTGATCGGGGGTGGCGCCGTAGGCTTCCTGGTACTTCTTAACGAAGCTCTGAACATTCTCGGCGGGGTTATCAGCAGAGAAGGGGGTGAGCATCAGAACATTGTTGGCGATGGTGGGATCCTGCTCAACCTTACCGAGGATGCCATCGAGACCATCGGCACCGAAGAAGTAGACATCACCGGCGAACTTGCCGCGAGCCTGGGTGAGGAAGGTGGAAGCTTCTTCCGCATAGATGGGGATGAAGACCAGCTTGGCACCGGAGGCGACCAGCGCATTGACCTGGGTGGAGAAATCGGTGCTGGTGGTGGAGGTGAAGGTCTGGGTCTCGGCGATGGTGATGCCCAGCTCGCCGCACTTTTCTACAAAGGCATTGTAAAGACCGACGGAGTAGTCGACATCGCTCTGATACAGGACACCAACGGTATCAACGATGTCATTATCCTTGATGTACTGGGCGGCGGCAGCGCCCTGGAAGCTATCATAGAAGCAAACGCGGAAGGCGAGGCTGTTGCCATCGATGCACTTATCGGCGGAGCCGGAGGGGGTAAGCAGCAGGACATCGTCATCACGGGCAGCGGCCACGATGGAAGCGGTCTCACCGGAGAGAACGCCGCCGAGAGAAATATTCATGCCCCAGTCCATCAGCTTGCCATAGGCATTGACAGCGCTTTCGGACTCGCCCTGGGAATCCTGGTAGCTGAGTTCGATCTGCTTGCCGTTGATGCCGCCGGCTTCGTTGATTTCTTTGACAGCCAGCTCAGCGCCATACTTTTCGGACAGACCATAGTTGGCGTAGGGGCCGGTCATGGGACCGATGCCGCCGATCTTGACAGTGGTGGCGTCGGGGGTATCATTGCCGCCGTTGTTGGCGGGTTCGCCGCCGCAGGCGGCCATGGCCAGAACCATGAGAACGGCCATCATCATGCACAGAAACTTTTTCATTTTGTTTTGCTCCTTTGCTTTTGCTAATTTAGAACATATATACAAAAAACGGCCCCGCCGTTTGGCAGAACCGCTTACTGTATCGGGAACAGTTAATGCAAATTCATTCCAAGAACGGCCAATATGAACGGCATCATAATCAGCAGGGGCAGTCGAATAATGCCCAGCAGGCTAATAATGACGGCAACAAAAATGGACGCCATAACCATGGCGCCCATAATAATGACGATATTGGCAGAGCTGGCAGAAGCGGCGCAGGCAGGAGAAGCCTCTGTGCATGCAGAAGCGAAGTGATGATTCTGATGAGCGGTAACGAACTTCATCATGCCGGGGCTCCTTTCCTTCACCGCTGGGGTGAATCATTGTTTCGATGGTGCAATTTTAGCGCTTTAGCGTATAGATGTCAAGACTGAAAAACTGACAAATGCACACAGGAAAACCGATAAAATTTTCGACAACAGGGAGAAAATACACAAATAGGGGGAGATTTGTACTGCTTTATGTGAAGAAAATTTATCGAGCGCTAAGAAACCATAAATATTATTGTGGGAAGTCATCCAGCCGGTGGAGGACTTTTTTGAGGAAGAACAGCGAAGAAACCAGGCAGACGACCTCCGCGATGGGGAAGGCCAGCCAGACATCCTGCAGCACGCCGGTAAGGGAGAACAGGTATGCCACCGGGATGAGCACGATGAGCTGACGCCCCAGTGAGACCAGCATGCTGTACATGCTTTTGCCCAGGGCCTGGAACACGCTGCTGCAGACAATGCTGACCGCTGCCAGCGGGAAGGTGAAGGAGGTGATGCGGAAGGCCGGGATGCCGATGGCGATCATGGCTTCGGAGGCATCGAACAGGCGGAGCAGCGGGACCGGCAGGAAGAAGAACGCGGCCCAGCCCAGCAGCATGATGGTGACAGCGGTGATGGTGGAGGTGCGGATGGCCTGATGGATGCGGCCGCGGTTGCGGGCACCGTAATTGTAGGCGACGATGGGAACAACGGCATTATTGAGGCCGAAGAGCGGCATAAAGAAAAAGCTGTTGAGCTTGAAGTAGACGCCGTAGACCGCCGACGCGGTGGTGCTGAACGCCAGCAGGATCTGATTCATGAGGTAGGTGGTGACCGAGCCGATGGCGGTCATCAAAATGGAGGGGAAGCCGATGGAATAGATCTCGCCGATGAGGGGAAAATTGAAACGGATCTTTTTGAGATTGACACGGACATCGGTATTGTGCTTTTGATTGAGGACAATGCCAAGCACTGCGGCGACCAATTGTCCGATGATGGTAGCATAGGCAGCGCCCCGGACGCCCATGGCAGGGCAGCCGAGGAGGCCGAAGATCATAATGGGATCGAGGATGATATTGATGATGGCGCCGATGCCCTGAATGAACATGGTGATGAGGGTTTGGCCGGTGCCCTGCAGCATCCGCTCGGCGGTGATCTCCACAAAGATGCCGATGGAGCCGATGCAGACGATGGAAAGATACTGGGCGCCGTATTCCGTGATGATGGGGGAAACACCCTTCTGCATGGAGAAGTAGAGCTGAGAGCCGAAAACCCCGAACAGCGCGAATACCACGGCGGTGCAGATGGAAAGCAGCAGGCCAACATTGGCGACTTCCTCGGCGGCCTCGCGGTTTTTCTCGCCCAGGCGGCGGGAAAGCAGGGCATTCATACCCACGCCGGTGCCGGTGGCAAAGGCGATCATGAGGTTCTGAACGGGGAAGACCAGCGAAACGGCGGTGAGAGCATCCTCACTGATGCGGGAGACGAAGATGCTATCGACGATATTATAAAGGGCCTGGATGAGCATGGAGATGATGAGCGGCAGGGCCATATTAAAAATGAGCTTTTTGACCGGCATTGTCCCCATTTTGTTTTCTTTTGGCATGGAATTGACGGACATGACGACCTCCGTAAAAGTATTTTTGCACAAATAGCAGACTTAACTTATAGTATACTATTACTAAATGAGAATGTCAACGAAAGGGGAAAAGGCTCCCTTTTAACCTTTGTGTGGATAGGGTAGAACTCCAGTGATTTCACTAAATCACGCACTTCACCGATACTGGATACCGAAAAGAGCCGAAGGCAACCTCGGCATCTTTTCATGCCAAAATTGTAGAACATTGTGGTATTATGGGATAGAAAGATATTTGAAAAAATATGTGAGATTTGAGTTCAAAAGTTGTGTATATAGGTGAAAGGGTAAATTCGAAAGTGGGGTGAACGCTGATGGATGACGCAAATATAGTCCAGTTATACTGGGATAGGAATGAGCAGGCAATCCCCGCAACAGCAGACAAGTATGGAAGCTACTGCACCTCGATTGCCAAAAACATATTGGGTAATAATGAAGATGCCGAGGAATGTGTGAACGACACATACTTGAACGCGTGGAACTCCATGCCACCGCATAGACCGAGCATTCTATCTACATTCCTTGGGAAAATAGTCCGAAACTTATCGTTTAACCGATACAAGCATAACAATGCCGACAAACGAGGCGGCGGAGAGTTGCCTGTGGTTTTGGAGGAACTTTCAGACCTGGTATCTGGCAAGGATGATGTTGGGCAGGCATTTGACCAAAAGGAACTCACGAAAGCCATTGATACATTTCTGGATAGTCTTTCTCTAGAGAATAGAAGTATTTTTATCAGCCGATACTGGTACACCGATGGCATTTCAGAAATTGCTGTCCGGCACGGCATGAATGATGGGGCAGTATCAATGACCCTTAACCGCCTCCGCCTTAAACTGCACAACTACCTTTTAGAAAGGGGCTTTGAACTATGACTAACGAAAAACTGTATGAGGTCCTTGGCGATATCAATGAGAAATATGTCAGCGAGGCAAGGGTATACCAAAAAGCAAAGAAGTCCATCTGGGCTAAATGGGGAGCGGTTGCAGCTTGTTTGGTTTTAGTATGCGTTGCGGCAACTCCCCTTTTTCTCCACAACAACGATAGTGTTACTACTCCGGGTATAGCAGACGCAGCACCGATGATTTATGTTAATGACACCTTGTATAAACAGTCTACTTCGCAAACATCGTTCAACGAATTGAAAGACGATTTTGTTTATTTAGGTGTCATTGAAAGTGATGTTACCAACTTCCAAGGCACAAATGACGCAGGTAATTATTTGGACGGCATACCCAAAGAAAACTTCCAGGCAAATCACCCTATTGTTGGCGCAGAAGTTTATCAATATGGCGATAACATTGTAGTCAAGATTGAGGGGAAATACTGGTTGTATGAAAACTATCATAACACAGACCTCGACGGAAACCCAGACGGGTATGACCCACTCCCCAATAACCAAACTTCTGGTGAAGAAGTATCAGAACAAGACCCTGCCGCAAACTGAATGAGCTATCTTCATATCGAAAGGGCAGCCGAGAAATCGACTGCCCTTTTTCTACGCCCATTTTCCGTCAAATCGACGGATGGATTGGCGGATAGGCTTATATCCACACAAAAGGTAAAAGGGAGGAAAAAGGAGGGAAAACCGTACCGGTTGGCAGAAAAATGTCCCCTGCTGTTACCGGAAAGGAGCGGCAGGGGGAATATTTTTGTGCTTTTACAAGGTGACAAGGTTCCGGAGAACTTCGACCATCTTTTCCAGCGAACGGACGGGGATAAATTCGTGGATGGAGTGGAAATTGAGACCGCCGGTGGAGAGGGGAGCCCAGGAAATGAAGAAATAGGGCAAAGGACAAAGAGAAAGGGCCAGCCGGGGAGACAATTCCGGCTGGCCCCAAAAGAGAGAGGGAAAACCTGTTACTTTTCGAGTTCCTTCATGCACTTTGCAAGGAAGGCATCAAAGTTTGCGATGATCTGATCGAAGGGCTGAGAGGCATCATCGAGCCCCAGACCATAGAACGGAGGCATGGGTAGGCCACGATCGCGGATCGCCTTTTGCATTTCATCGACAAAAACGCCGACACCTTCGATAACAGCATTGCCGTAATCCAGAGGAGCCTCAGGGGGGCCGCCCCAGTTTTCATCCCAACTGGTCAGCCCGCAACCGCAGGTGGGGGAACCATCACAGCACAGCACTGCTACGGTATCATAATCCATCTGCATGTAGGAGTACATATAGTCTACTTCCTTTTCCGCCAGCTGACGGCAGTGACGGCGGAAGCCGACATTGTCATAAAGATTCTTGGTGTGCTGCCAGCGCTGGATGCCAAGGTATAGGGTTTCGGGGCAATCCATCTGCTGTACGCCCAGATCGTATTTAGCAAGGATATCAATAAATTCCTTGCTGAAGCCACCGTAGCGTGCCAGCGGAAGCACCTTATTATTGGTATTCAGTAGGCAGCTGGAGCAAAAGACGATCTTTTTGCTGCGGTTGTCATTTTTATTGTTCATTGCCATAAGATTTGCCTTCCTTTGCTTAGAGGTTTTCCGCGGTGAGGCGGAAGTCGATATTTTCCTGCTTGCCCTCGAATTCCAGTGTGCGGCGGGCGGGTACCGTGCGGCAGACGACGCAGCCATGGCGAATGACATAGAGACATTCACTTTGCAGGCGGATAGCGTCAAACTCGCTTTCGGCGTCCAGTACGATCATATTGGCGGGATTGCCAACGGCGAGACCATAGCCCGTAAGGCACATAGTGCGGGCGCTGTTGCAGGTGATCATATCAATGAGCTGGGCGACCTGCGGATAGCCGCTGAGTTGGGCGTAGTTCATCAGCAGGGCGGCGCCAGCAAGCGGTGAGCCCTTGCCCATGGGATACCACGGATCCATGATGTCATCGCTGCCGATGCAGACATTGATGCCATTGGCCAGGAGCTCATCCACGCGGGTGTGCCCGCGGTGACGGGGGTAGCCGTCGGTGCGGTTTTGCAGGCAGGAGTTGGCGAAGGGATTGGTGACCATGTTCATTTGGGCTTTTTTGAGGAAGCCTATGAGCTTGAACGCGAAGTCATTATTGTAATTGTGCATGGCGGTGGTATGGCTTGCCGTAACACGGCCCTGCATTCCACGGACAATTGTTTCCCGTGCCATTGCCTCCACAAAGCGGGACTGGTCATCGGTATTTTCATCGCAGTGGATATCGATGAGCGCACCGTATTTTTCCGCGAGGTCAAAGACAAACTTGACATCGCGCAGGCCGTCCTCAGGGCTATACTCCATGTAGGGTAGGCCGCCAACGGCATCGCAGCCCAGCTTCATGGCGTTTTCCATCAGGTCGGTGTGACCCTTTTCGGTGAAGATACATTCCTGAGGAAACGCGACGATCTGAAGATCGACGAGGTCCTTCATTTCCTCACGAACCTCCAGCAGCGCTTCCACCACAGTACCAGTCGGCTCGGTGGCATCTGCATGGGTGCGCAGGAACATGGAACCATTGGCGACTTCCCACTTGATGACATCGCGGGCGTTTTTCTTGATGGTCTCCTTGGTGAGACCCTGCATGCGCTCGCCCCAGATATTGATGCCCTCGATGAGGGTGCCGCTCATATTGTAGCGGGGCTTGCCGACGCTGAGGACGGCATCCAAATGCAGGTGGGCATCGCAGAACGGGGCGGAGACCAGCTTACCAGCAACATCAATGACCTCATCGGCGGGATAGGAAAGCCCGGGTCCGATCTCGGCAAAGATGCCATCCTTGATGTAGAGATCGGTGAGTTCTTGATAATCACGCATTTTGGCGTTTTTGATGAGAATAGTACTCATAGTTTATTTACCGCCTTTCTCCACGGATCATTTCTTATCGGCGACCAGCCAGTACAGGATACCGATGACGAGGAAGGTGGGAATGCAGGAACCAAGAACCGGCCAGAAGTAATAGAGCATGTTGTACATAACGGCACCGATGAGCCAGATGATGATGGCCTTCCAGTTAAAGCCGCCCTTGAACCAGTACTTGGAGGTGCTATCCTCTGCCAGCATTTCCTCGGGAACCACTTTCTGTTTCTTGATGAGGAAGTAATCTACCAGCATGATAGCGATAAGCGGAACGAAGATGGAGCCGACGATGGTGAGGAAGCTGATGAAATGACCGATGAGGTTGGGGATCAGCGCGATACCGGTCATAACGATGCCGCCGATGCCGATGATCTGCCAGGGCTTCGCCTTGGGCCAGACATTGACGAAGGAAATGGAGGCGGAGTAGAGGTTCATAACATTGGTGGTAACGGAGGACAGCACGATGATGAGCAGCGCGGGAATACCAAGCCCCAGAGAAAGCAGCATATCAACAGGGTTGGCATTGCCGGTGGTCATATAGGAGATGCCGCCCACGAACATGAAGCCCGCAGCACCGGCGAGAGAACCGATGAGGGTGCCCCAGCTGGAGGAGGACTTGCTTTTGGCGTAGCGGGTGTAGTCGCAGACCATGGGACCCCACGCGAAGGCGTTGCTGGCGACGATATCAAGACCGGCAAGCAGACCGATGGCGGCGACAGGCTGATAATTGGTGATGCTGCTCCAGCCGTAGTTCTTGATGATGAGAATGGCGGAAACAACTGTGAGAATAGCCAGCAGCGGAACGGAAACACGCTGCAGCCAGGTAATGGAACGCACACCGTAGGCAGTGATGACGAGCTGAACGATGCCGGTGACGATGATCCACAGGGCAAGGTTCTCAAAGCCGGTCATTGCCTTAATGATGCTGTTGATGGAAGCGCCGCAGATAACGGTGACATTGGCGCCCCAGCCCAGCAGCTGAATGCCGTTGGCGACGGAAGGCAGATAGGAGCCCTTAACGCCGAAGGTCATGCGGGTGGCAGCCATGGTGGGGATACGAACATTGAAGCCGATGACGCCCAGCGCCAGCAGAGGCAGGAATACTAGAATGTTGCCGGCGATGAGAATGAGTATCATTTTGCCGAAGCCCAGCTCCGCCAGCGAGCCGCCGATCATCAGACGGGGGACGGCGACATTGGCACAGAACCAGATGAATGCCATATCCCACAGACCGGTTTTCTGCTCGGTCAATGGGGTTACGACCAAGCCTTCCTTTTCTAACTTCATAAAACTACACTCCTCAAATATTCTTGAATCTTTCTATTATTTGAACACTGTTTTGTGCGCGCGCCACACATTACAGCTTCATGTTACCGTCAACATTCGGGAGTGTCAAATGAGAAAAAGAGAATTTTGACTGAAATAGAACGGAAAAACATTGCTTTTTGGGCCGAAAAAGTGTATTATTTACGCAAATTGGACTTCACTGTTTCTGATTAAGGTAAAAATGGTGCTGGATTTCACAAATATGCCAAAAAATAAACAACAATTTGACGATTTTGAACAAGAGGAAGAGGTTATCAAAGGCAAGACAATGAAGCGGAAAGCACATGAAAGTGCTGTTTTACGCAAATTTTGACACCAAAAAAAGATTAGAGGAGGCTAAAACGGTAAACTGCACAAAAGCGATAACGAATTTTTGACAAAACGAGAGGGTGTGAAAAATATGGCGACCATTCAGGAGATCGCGAAGCGGGCGGGTACATCGGTGGCGACGGTGTCGCATGTCATCAACCGGACAAGGTTCGTCAGTGACGAACTGCGCGGCCGTGTGGAGCGGGCCATGGAAGAGCTGGGTGCGCCAAAGCAGGAGCGTGGGAAGATCACGGTGGGCTTTTTACTGCGCAACTATCGGTGCAGCTTTGCCGAGGACCTGATCGATGCCCTGCACTGTTGTGGGGATATCCACAACCGCGAGGAGCTTTCTCACCGTGTGGTGGGTCCCGGTGATATCGAGGTGGTATCGATTTTGGTAAAGACCGAGATGACCCTGCAGGAGCTGAAAACTTATCAGAAGCGCTATGGGTTGGACTACATCATACTGGACTACACGGTGCGGCTGGTGCAGACCCGCTATCACGAGACAGTGGAGGCACCCATCATCTTCCTGAACCACGACCCGAAGGTGTACCCGCGCTGCTACCACATCAACTTTGATTACCGTGCGGCGATGGTAGCGGCGCTGCGGCATATGGTCTCGCTGGGGCACCGCAACATTCTGGTTATCACGCCCAAGGAGAACCCCTACACCAATCGGCTGGTGCTGGAGACATGCAAGCTGTTTTACAAGCAGAACCATATGGTATTTCCTGATGAAAACCTGGTGGAGATCGAGACTTACCTGTTCCGTACGCTGGCGCTGGAAAACCTGGACCAGGTATTGGGAACACTGCAAAGCCGCGGCATTACCGGCATTATTACCACTGAAATGATGGCGACGATGCATGTGGTGGATTACCTGCAGCATCAGGGCGTCACCATGCCACAGGATATCTCCCTTTTGGCCATCGGGGATATCTTCCTTACCAAGTACCTGTTTTTTAATCGCACCCGTATCGATATGAGGATCATCGAGGTGGTGCAGGATATCATCAAAATAATAAAAGGGGACGGCGGGCAGCGGTTTTTCAGCATCTCGCCGGAGTTCATCACCGGGGACAGCACCAAGGCTCTGGTTTTTGACCAGTTTGACCGCCCCGGCGCCAGTCAGCTTTCGCTGGAGCTTTCCGAGGCGGATATCCAAAAGGTGCGGGCGGGTGACTACAAGGTGTGCGTTTCCACCTATATGGAGACCACGCCGGTGAGCCATTCCAAGCTGGAGGGGCTGCGGGACGGCCTGAATACGCTGGGGATCCATCTGGTGCAAAAGACCGACGCCCACGGCAGCTATGAGATCCAGGAGCTGCAATTGCAGAGCTTTGCTGCGGCCAAGCCGGATGCGGTTATCTGTATCCCTAACCTGGATGAATGCAGTGTTTCGCCTTTCCGGAAGCACCTGCCCCGCCGCACAAAGGTGCTGTTTTCCTCCTGTGTGCCGACAGGCTTTACCGCGAACCAGTACGACTGCTGTATTGCCAGCAACATGGTGGAAAGCGGTAAGCAGGCCAGCTGGCTGCTGGGCAAATACATGACAGCGCATGGGCTGACCCATGCCGCCTACCTGTGCTACGGCGGAGATTCCCAGCCGGCGCGGCACCGTGATCGCAGTGCCATCAGCATATTGGAGGAGGAGTTCCCACTGATCACACTGGATAAGGTGGTGCAGTATACCGAGGAAACGCAGGCGTACACGATGATAAACGACCTGCTGCGGGAGCTGCCGCAGATAGAGGCGCTGTACATCAGCCAAAGCCGCATGGCGGAGGCGGTGTTGGGAGTACTGTCGCTGCTGGGGCGTACCGATATTAAGGTGGTGACGCAGGGCGTAAGTAAGGAAGTGATAGACCAGCTGGATGAGCACAGTAATGTCATTGGCGTGGTGGTGCCGAACAGCTATGAAATAGGACGGCTGCTGGCATACGCCTGTGCTCACTATTTTCTTGGAGTGGAGCCTGCCCCCTTTGTGGCGGTCGATCCGGTGGCTTTTACACCGCAGAATCTTTCCGGCGCATGGTTGAGCGTTATGAAAAATAAGCTGACATAAAAATTCCCCCTGCTGTTCCCGGAAAGGAGCGGCAGGGGAAATTTTTTTGTGCTTTTACAGGGTGACAAGGTTCCGGAGAACTTCGACCATCTTTTCCAGCGAACGGATGGGGATAAATTCGTGGATGGAGTGGAAATTGAGACCGCCGGTGGAGAGGTTGGGGCAGGGGAGTCCCTCGTAGGAGAGACGGGCGCCATCGGTGCCGCCGCGGATGGCGACGATCTTGGGAGTGACGCCGGCCTTTTGCATGGCGGCTTCGGCGTTATGGATTAGGTACATATGGTCGGTGAGCTTCTCCTTCATATTGTAGTAGCTATCGGTCATATGCAGGGTAAAGGTGCCGGCACCGTATTTCTGATTCATAAAATCGGCGGTTTGCTGCATGAGCACCTTGCGGGTCTCGAACTTTTCCCGGTTGTGATCGCGGATGATGTAGGCCGCTTCGGCGGAGGATTCATCGCCCGACATTTCGCAGAGGTGGAAGAAGCCCTCATAGCCCTCGGTGTGGGCGGGAGTTTCGGCGGCGGGCAGCAGGCCGATAAATTCCGCCAGCAGCAGGGCCGCGTTCTTCATTTTGTTTTTGGCACTACCGGGGTGGATATTGAGCCCCCGCACCTTGACCGTCGCCGCCGCGGCATTGAAGTTTTCATACTCGATCTCGCCCAGCTCGCCGCCATCCACGGTATAGGCTTCCTTGGCAGGGAAGCGATTCATGCGGAAGCGGTCGGTGCCGCGGCCGATCTCCTCATCGGGGGTGAAGCAGACGGCAATGGGACGATGCTTTACCTCGGGGTGAGCCAGCAGGTACTCGCACAGGGTAACGATCTCCGCCACACCGGCTTTATCATCGGCGCCCAGCAGGGTGGTGCCATCGGTGACAATAAGCTCCTGGCCGATGTATTCCTCCAGGAAGGGATAATCGGTGGGGGAAAGGGTGGAAGTGCCCAGCTCCAGTACGCCGCCGGGGTAGGTGACAATGCGGGGCTTAATGTGATCGCCGCTGACGGCGGGACTGGTATCCATGTGGGCAATAAGGCCAAGGGCTTCGCCCTCGCCGGGGAGATAGCCGTAAACATAGCCATCGGCATCCTGCTCTACATCGGTAAGTCCCAGGGCTTTCAGTTCTTCAGCAATGGCGGCCCCCAGCACCAGCTGATTGGGGGTGGAGGGACAGGTCTCGCTCTTTTCATCGCTGTTGGTGCCGTAGCCCACATATTTTAAGAAGCGTTCGGTAATATTCATGGGATGAGCCTCCTTCGTTTATTTTAGGAATCCGTTGACGATCTCCCGCTCGGCTTCCTCTTCGGTCAGGCCGAGGGTCATCAGCTTGATGATCTGCTCACCCGCGATCTTGCCGATGGCGGCTTCGTGGATCAGGGCGGCATCAACATGGTTGGCGGTAAGGGCCGGGGTGGCGATGACGCAGGCCTTATCCATGATGATGGCGTCACATTCGCTGTGACCGGCGCAGGCATTGTTGCCATTGATGCTGCTGCGGAACTCCTGCTTGCTGTGGTCCCGTGCCACGCTGCGGCTTACCACATCGGTGCTGCAGTTCTCACCGTTCAGATCGATGGCAAAATCGGTGATGGCGTGTTGGTCGCCGGTGGTCATGATCTTTTCGTGCACCGTAAGGGTGGAGCCGGCTGCCAGGGTGCCACCGGTTTTGCGCAGGGTGTCATCCACGCCGGCAATCTGGGTGGTCTCCATATCCATGGAAGCCCCTTCCTCCAGGTAGACAATGGTGGTGGGGTTCATTACCCGCTTGCCGCGGCCTTCGCCTTCGCCGTAGTGCTTTTCCACATAGCGCAGGTGGGCGCCCTTCCCCACATGGAAGGTATGGATGCCGTCATGGGAGGTTTCCTCAGCACCCGCGCAGTGAATGCCGCAGCCCGCAATGATGACCACATCGGCGTTTTCGCCAATATAGAAGTCATTGTAGACCAGGTCCTTAAGGCCGGTTTGGCTGACGACCACGGGAATGTGGACGCTTTCATTTTTGGTGCCGGGGGCGATGAGAATATCGATACCGGGCTTATCGGTCTTGGTGACGATATTGATATGGGCGGTGGTATTGCGCCCGGCGGGGGCGCCGTTGGCGCGGATATTGTAGGCCCCGATGGGCAGGCTGTCGAGATCGGCGACCTCTTTCAGCAATCGTTTCTGGATTTCGTCAATCATGGTCAGCGCACCTCCTTGATGGGATCGGAAAGCATACTGCACACCGGCGGGGCGGTATCGATATTGCGCAGCAGGCGGGGGAGGACTTCCTCACGGGGACCGCATTCCGCCAGGCGGCCATCTTTCAGCAGAACGATGGTATCGGCGATATTAAGGATACGCTCCTGATGACTGATAATGAGGATGCTGCCGCGGGTCTGCTCGTACATCTTTTCAAAGACACGGATGAGGTTCTGGAAGCTCCACAGGTCAATGCCGGCCTCCGGCTCATCAAAAACCGAAAGGGCGGTGCCGCGGGCCAGCACCATGGCGATCTCGATGCGCTTTAATTCACCGCCGGAGAGGCTGGCATCCAACTCACGGTCGATATAATCGCGGGCACACAGGCCGACTTCGCTGAGGTAGGCACAGACTTCGGCAATATTGGTGTCCTTGCCGGCGGCCAGGTTCATCAGGTCGCCGACCCGCAGCCCCTTAAAGCGCACCGGCTGCTGAAAGGCATAGCTGATGCCCCGGCGGGCGCGTTCGGTGATGGAAAGGGCGGTGATGTCCTCGCCATCCAGCAGGATGCGGCCGGAGGTGGGGGTATAGATACCGGCAATGATTTTGGCCAGGGTGGATTTACCGCCGCCATTGGGGCCGGTGATGGCCACAAAGCGGTCCTGGATCGTCAGGCTGATATCGTGCAGTATTTCACGGTTTTCTTCGGTTTCGTAGCTGATGTGTTGCAATTCCAGCATAGAATACTCCTTACATAATAAGAGATGGACGGGCCACAAATAAGACCTTACGAGTATAGTTTACACATTTTTGGGGCAAAGTGCAAGGCTGTGGGGGAAATTCTCCATAAAAAAGGAGCAAAACAGTAATGCGGCGGGGGAAATGACGAGTTAGCCTTGGCAAACTGCACAAGTTTTTTGTTAGTCAAGGCTAACCTGATGGCAGGACTGCCGAAAATGCGGGAGGAGAATTTTTCTTGAGAAAAATCCATTGACAAGAGAGGGCGGTTTTTGTATTATAATGCATGGTTAGCAAGCGCTAACTGCAAAGTGACATCAGCCAAAAGAAAGACACCGGCTGAGGAACGGAGGACAAACAAATGATGCCTTTAAGCCTGGCGCAGGTAGGGGAAGAAAATATCATCAAGCGCATTGGCGGCAGCCCGGAGGTAAAACGCCATTTGGAGAATCTGGGCTTTGTGGTGGGCGGTGAAGTGACCGTGGTAAACACCCTGGGCGGCAATGTGATAGTGAATGTAAAGGAAGCCCGCGTGGCCATCAGCAAGGAAATGGCGGTAAAAATTATGGTATAACGGCAGCGATGCCTTTTTACACTACATAAGCACAAGCGAAATGTGACAAGAAGGAGGAACCAGACGATGAAAAATCTGAAAGAGGCCAAGATCGGCGAGACCGTCCGTGTGGTAAAGATCCATGGCGAAGGCGCCATCAAGCGACGCATCATGGATATGGGCCTGACCAAAGGTGTTGAGGTTTATATCCGCAAGGTAGCGCCGCTGGGCGATCCCATCGAGGTAACGGTGCGCGGGTACGAGCTTTCTCTGCGCAAGGCCGATGCCGAACAGATAGAGGTAGAATAAGTCGGACCCCGCGGGAGGCTGCATCCCGCATTTTTAACGACATATGGTTAGCGTCTGCTAATCAAAATCATCAGAAAGAGAGGCATAACGCATGGATATTAGAATTGCCCTGGCCGGCAACCCCAACAGCGGTAAAACCACCCTGTTCAACGCGCTGACCGGCTCCAACCAGTTTGTAGGCAACTGGCCGGGTGTTACCGTAGAGAAAAAGGAAGGTAAGCTGAAAAAGCACGAGGGTGTTACCATCACCGACCTGCCCGGCATTTACTCCCTTTCCCCCTACACCCTGGAGGAAGTAGTAGCCCGTAATTATCTGCTGGGCGAGCGCCCCGATGCCATCCTGAACATCATTGATGGTACCAACCTGGAGCGTAACCTGTACCTAACCACCCAGCTGACCGAGCTGGGCATCCCGGTCGTCGTCGCCATCAACATGATGGATTTGGTAAAGAAAAACGGCGATAAGATCAATGTAGAAGAGCTTTCCCGCCAGCTGGGCTGCAAGGTTGTAGAGATCTCTGCCCTGAAGGGGACCGGCGTGATGGCTGCCGCCGAGGCTGCCATTGATGCCGCCAAGAACAGCAAGACCGTTCCGCAGCACACCTTCTCCGGCAGCGTAGAGCACGCCCTGGCCCACATTGAGGAAGCCGCCGTGCACAATATGCCCGAAGAGCAGCAGCGCTGGTACGCCATCAAGATCTTTGAGCGTGATGACAAGGTGCTTTCCTCCCTGAATATCGATAAGGGCGTACTGGAGCACATCGAAAATGACATCAAGGCCGTAGAGACCGAAATGGATGACGATGCCGAGTCTATCATCACCAACGAGAGATATATCTACATCGGCGAGGTCATTAAGGCCTGCTACAAGAAAAAGAATCACGGCGGTCTTTCCACCTCCGATAAGATCGACCGCATCGTGACCAACCGCTGGTTGGGTCTGCCCATCTTCGCGGTCGTCATGTTCATCGTTTACTGGGTGGCCATGGTGGGCGTGGGCGCCCCCGCGACCGACTGGGCCAACGACGGCCTGTTTGGCGATGGCTGGCATCTGCTGGGCATTGATGGCGGTTACGGCGATCTTGCCGAGGAATACGGCGAGGCTTCCCTAATCGTAGACGGCTATGATGCCTACATCGAAGAAAATGGCTCTCTGGCCGCAGATGGCACCTTTACCTATGAGGTAGAAGATGAGGAAACCCTTGCTGTCTCCACCGAGACGGCGACCATGGCAGACTATGAAAAGGCCAAGGCGACCATCGAGAGGATCGGGGAGGAGCCAGACCCCGCCGACTACGGCGTATGGGTGCCCGGTGTCCCCGTGCTGGTGGGGAACGCCCTGGAGCGGGCCGGTACCGCCGATTGGCTTTCCGGTCTGATTCTTGACGGTATTGTGGCTGGTGTCGGCGCTGTTTTGGGCTTTGTTCCCCAGATGCTGGTGCTGTTCCTGATGCTGGCTTTCCTGGAGGCCTGCGGCTATATGGCCCGTATCGCCTTCGTACTGGACCGTATCTTCCGTAAGTTCGGCCTTTCCGGTAAGTCCTTCATCCCCATGCTCATCGGTACCGGCTGCGGTATCCCCGGCATCATGGCTTCCCGTACCATCGAGAATGAGCGTGACCGTCGTATGACCATCATGACCACCACCTTTATCCCCTGCGGCGCCAAGGTTCCCTTCATCGGCATGATCGCCGGTGCTCTGTTTGGCGGCAGCGCCTGGGTTTCCACCTCCGCTTACTTCATCGGCATGGCTGCCATCATCATTTCCGGTATCATGCTGAAGAAGACCAAGATGTTTGCCGGCGATCCCGCTCCCTTCGTTATGGAGCTGCCTGCATACCACTGGCCCACTCTGGGCAATGTCCTGCGTTCCATGTGGGAGCGCGGCTGGTCCTTCATCAAGAAGGCCGGTACCATCATTCTGCTTTCCACCATCTTTGTGTGGTTTACCTCCCGCTTCGGCTGGCTGGACGGGCAGTTCGGCATGCTGGAGGAGGATCAAATCAGCGCTTCCATCCTGGCCAAGATCGGTAATGCCATCTGCTGGATCTTTGCACCTTTGGGCTGGGGTAACTGGCAGGCGACCGTTGCTTCTATCACCGGTCTGGTTGCGAAGGAAAACATCGTTGGTACGCTGGGCGTACTGTACAGCGGCGGCGCCGGTACGGTATATGATGCCATCGCGGCTGCGTTCAACGGCATCACCGGTTACAGCTTCCTGGTATTCAACCTGCTGTGCGCTCCCTGCTTCGCAGCCATCGGTGCTATCAAGCGTGAGATGAACAGCCCCAAGTGGACCTGGTTCGCCATCGCCTATCAGTGTGGCTTTGCCTATGCGGTAGCCCTGATGATCAACCAGTTCGGCGGCCTGTTCACCGGCAATGCCAATATCATTGGTGTGATCGCTGCGGTCATTGTACTCGCTGCTATCATCTACATGCTGGTACGCCCCTATAAGGAGGCCACCAAGCTGACCACCAAGGTAGAGATGTAATTCGCAAAATCACTTTAGACCATAGACATAACAGAAAGGAGTCGGACTTATGCTAGCATGGATCACGGAAAATATCGGTACGATTCTGATCTCGGCCGTATTGCTTCTCGTTGTTGTACTCATCATCCGGAAGTTGGTAAAGGACAAGAAAAAAGGAAAATCCAGCTGTGGCTGCAACTGTGCCCACTGCGCCATGTCGGGCTCCTGCCACCAGAAGTAACAAAGCAACAGGCGGGGAGACGCGGATGGAAGCATCTGCGTTTCCCCTTTGCCTTAACAGGAGGTAAGCAATGGCTAACCAAAACGCACTGACGGCCGCCCATATCCGCTACCTGCTGGTGCTGCTGCGGCTGACTGCCGCAAACGGACACACCCGCTGCGTCGATCTGGCGGCGGCACTAGAGCTTTCTCCACCCAGCGTCCATAATATGGTGGATACCATGACGGCGTTGGGGTTAGTGAAGAAAGGCACCCGCGGGGCGGTTTCGCTGACCGAATACGGCAGCAGAACAGCCGAGCGGTACCAGCGGTACTACCACAGCGCGGCGGCACTGCTGCGGCAGGGTTTCCCGGAGCTGACAGAGCCGCAGACGATGATCTGTCAGCTGCTGGCGCAGGTGCCGGAAGAAAGCCTGGCGGGGCTGTGTGACCGCCAGGAGGTAGAAGAGGCAGCCTCCTAAGGAGGACCCCATGAACATACAGGAACTGTGCTGGACTGCGGCGCTGCTGCTGGCGGTTGCCGCGGGACTCAGTTACATCAAATACAAAATAAAAACACTGCTGAAAAACGCGGCGGAGAAGAAGGGATGAGTGAGATGGTACAGATGACGCTGAAGGTGGATGGTATGGCCTGCGGCATGTGTGAGGCGCATATCAATGATGCCATCCGCAGCCACTTTGCTGTAAAGAAGGTGAGCTCCAGCCACACCAAGGGCGAAACGGTCATCCAGTGCGAGGAACCGCTGGGGGAGGAACGCCTGCGGGCGGTGATCGCCGAGACTGGCTATGAGTTGAAAAGCGTGACCACCGCGCCCTGTGAGGAAAAGCACGGCCTGGGCGGGCTGTTCCAGCGTAAGTAAAGCGGAGCCAAAATGATATACTAACAGCACAAGCGGAAAGGGGGCGTCGGGATGTCGGAAGAACTGGTGGTGGAGCAGTGCAGCCCCACCATGGCAGGGCTAAAAACAGGAAACCTATTCAGCTGCCCAGCGGAGGATACCCGCACGCTGCGGCAGAGTATCCGCCGACTGAACCAACGGCTGGTGCCCTGTGGTATCCGGCTGGTACCGGTAAAAAGCCTGGGTGACCGAGAGCTCATCTACATGTATCGCCCGGAAAAACTGCGGCGGGACCTGCGGGAGCAGGGGGCACGCGCCATTCTGAGGGAAAAGTGCTACCCCACCGAAGACCCCGAGCGCTGTGTGGTGGAGTTGGTGCGCCGCCTGAACAGGGGAAAGGATTTTCCGCATGAGATCGGATTGTTCCTGGGTTATCCGGCGGAGGATGTCAGCGGATTTATCCGGCATGGCGCCCGCTGTGCCAAGTGCGTGGGCACCTGGAAGGTATACGGCGATGAGGAATCCGCCCGGAAGAAATTTGCCCTGTACCAGAAGTGCACCCGCCTGTACTGCGAAGCCTATCGCAAGCACAATAACCTGGACCGGCTGCTGGTGCGCACGCACGGCAGCTGAGCAAAAGCCCCGCCATTAGCGGGGGCTTTTCTTTTGGGGCCGGGTGTGGCATAATAGGGATAGTAAAGCGGAAAAGAGGCGCGGTAAAATGGAAAAACCGAACTTCCAGCGGGAGACTGAAAAAGCAATAGAGCGGCTGTGCGTGGTGTCCCGCCCGCCGCTGCTGCTGCATGCCTGCTGCGCGCCTTGCTCCTCTTATGTACTGGAGTACCTGACCCAATATTTCTCCATTACGCTGTTTTTCTGCAATCCCAATATCACCGACCCGGCGGAATACCAAAAGCGGCTGGCGGAGCTGCGGCGCTTCTGCGCCGAGGCGCCCTTTTGCCGGGATGTGACGGTGGTGGAGGATTCCATCTCCTCCGAGGCCTTTTTGCGGGCTGCGGCCGGCCTGGAGGACGCCCCTGAGGGCGGCAGCCGGTGTGAACGGTGCTTCCGGCTGCGGCTGGAACGCGCGGCGGCCTATGCCCAAGAGAAAGGATTTCCCCTTTTTGCTACCACGCTTACGGTAAGCCCCCATAAAAACGCTCCGCTGCTCAATGCCATTGGGCAGGAGTTGGGCAAGCGGTATGGGGTGGAATACCTGCCCTCTGATTTTAAGAAAAAGGGCGGCTATCAGCGGTCCATCGCGCTTTCGCGGGAATATGGTCTGTACCGCCAGCCCTACTGCGGGTGTGAATTTTCCCGCAGGCAGGCCGAACGGGAGGGACGCTGACGGCAGGGCGCCCCGCAGCGGGAAAGGGTTGCCCGGAGCGAAGCGCAGGGCGACCCTGAAAAGCGGATGGGGCGCCCGGGATCGGGGCGGCATGGGCGGCACAGAAAAAAGGCGGACAGGAAGCGTTGGCCTCCTGCCCGGATTTTTTATGCGGTTTTTGGGGATCAGCCCTCAACGACCATCTCGAAGATCAGGGCGTTGGTGCCGGTGGAATTGAGCAGGGCGACCATGATGGGGCCGTTCTCGCCCTCGGCAAAGACAGCAGCATAGGTCACGCCGCCGACCTCGATCTTAACGGTGGTTTCGTTAGCGGCGGAATAGGTGCCGGTGGTAGCGGTATCGGCGCCATCATACAGGGTGACGGTGGTCTCATCATTGAAGTAGAACATATAGTAGTCGTCCAGCTGGCTCAAGGCAGCAGCGACCTCATCCTCGGTCATCATTTTGCCATCAACGCAGCCGCCGATAAAGGACCAGGAAGTGTCGACGAGCTCGGGAGCGGTATCCATAAAGGTGTACATGGTCAGGACGCTCTGGGGCTCATCGCCGCCTTCGGGGGTCTCCACGGGGTTGGGATCGGGATCGGGGGTGGGGGCGGGCTCATCGCCGCAGGCGGCCAGCGCCAGCAGCATTACAGCAGCCAACAGGATTGCAAGCAGTTTCTTGTTCATGGTTTGGTTCCTCCAAAAAATTTTTCTTTTATATAAACCGCGGAGTGCGGTCTATAACGGTAATAATGGTTCATTCGTAGATTAGGGTAGAGATTTCTCCGCCCTCGCACAGGAAGAATACGCTATCGGAGTAGGCGTAATTATCCATGGCGTCGCGCATCTCAAATACCATGCCGTAGCGGCCGTTCGGCAGCTCCATTTCGGCAAAGGCGGTGTCTGCGGTCACGGTCAGCTCCTCCACGGCATAGGCCTCCAGGCCATCCTCCCCAGAATAGGAGGAGAGATACCAGATGGTGGTGAGGGTATCGCCGGGCTGCAGCAGGCGCAGCTCCTTATCGGACATACCGGCCTCGCCAATGCCTTGGCGGGCCCCCAGGATACTCCATTCCTCAGTGGTAAAGTCGTAGGCGACCTGCAGATTGTAGGGCTCGCCGTTCAGCAGCACCGGCACGGAGTAAAGGTTATAATCCTCACCCTCAAAGCATAGCTCCATGTAGACCATATGCCCATCAATGCCGCCCCATACGCCGCGGAAGTTATCGGAGAAGACACCGTTTTCCCAGTCGGCATTCATGTCGTTATCGGTGCCCAAAAGCAGCATGATGTCGTTTTCTTCATCGAAGTAGTACAGCGAAAAGCCGATGCCCGCCAGAATGCTGTCGGCTTCCGGCCCCAGGGTGAGATGGGAAACGCCGTTCTCATCAACCTGCAGCGGCATACCGTCCCAACCCATAGCGGCCAGGCTCTGTATCTGCGGCAGCTCCTCGTAGTTCATGCCGGAGATATACTCCATCCCGGCGTCGTCCAACTGGCCGGTCAGCTCGTAGGAGTAGAAATATTTGAACGCCTGGCCGGCGCCGACATTGGTGTAGCCATACAGATCGTTCAGGTCGCCATTGTAGGAATAGTAGCAGGAAAGGCCGGTGGATTCGGCGCGGTAGGGCCCGCTGACCCGATACAGCACGCAGTCCTCCAGGGCTTTCAGCACATCTCCGGCGGTTTGCAGCAGGCCGGTGCTCTGCCGGGCCATGTGGCCCAGATCCACCATGTTGGTGTAGCCCTGCTCACGGGTGTTGCCGCCGTAGTTTTCGCTCTGCGCGGCAATGCGGGCAAACCGGGAGAAGAACCCGGGATCCTCGCAGGCAGCGGCCAGCGCTTCAGTGCCAAAGGCCTCATAGGCCTCCAGCAGCGGGCCGGTGCGGGTCAGGTCGGTCAGGGAAAGGGTGGCGTTGCTGTGGGTGCCTACCGCCTGGCAGCCGGCGTAGTAGGCATCACAGATGACCTCACCCAGTGCGGCGCCGTCCATGGTGGGATCGGCGGCCAGGGCGCCCAGCCAGCCGGTATAGTCCCATCCGTTGGCGGGCTCCACTTCCTCGGAGGCCACCAGATAGTGCGCGGTACCGGCAAAGGTGCCCGCCACATCCACCGTGGCCATCAGGCAGGTATCAAAGCCTACCAGCTCCAGGGGCGGATTGTTTTCATCGGTTTCCCACACCCGGCCAAAGGCAGTCTGCATCTCATCCAGGGTTAGGGAGTCATAGCCGTAGCGTTCATCAAAGGCCGCGCCGCTTACCGAGCCGCCCCCGTGATTCCAAAAGAGAACGGCAGTCTTTTCAGCCGGGTAATTCTGTTTGCAGTAGCGCAGAAAATCCGTCAGCGTGGCGGCATCGCCCATGCTGGCGGGGGGCAGCTCATCCACCAGGGTAAGCCCCTCGCTATCATACACATAGCGCTGCAGAATATCAGCATCGACGACATTGTTCTGCCAGGTCTTGGCGCCGCCGGTTTGGATGATGACCCGGACATTCTCAGGCAGGGCCACCTCCATCATTTCCATCAGGTCGCTGGTGGCAAAGCCGCCGTTCGATTCAAGGTCGCTGCCGCACAGGTACCAGTAGATGGCCCAGGTGCCGGCCTCGGCGTTGGGTTCGGGCGTGGAGATATCTTCTCCACACGCACCAAAGGCCAGCACCAGAAAGAGTGCCAGCAAAGAGCTCAGTATTCTTTTTTTCAAGGGTAGTTCCTCCATGTTGATTGGGTACAAAAGGATAATTGCGACAAGAGTACACTATTTAATTGTCTTCATTGTAGCATGGGAAAGCAAGTGGAAATGGCCCAAGTGCGAAATGCGAAAAAATCGGTGTGAAATGCAGCGCGATATAGTTGCAAAATCGACATGGATAAAATAGAATAAGACTAACGACAAGAGGAGGTGAGGGGCATGCTGCGCATTGGCGTATGTGATGACGATAGAGAATTCCGGCAGCGCTTGGTGCAGATGATCCGCATTTGGTCGGATCACAGCGGGATCCCCACCGAGCTGTATCCCTTTGATAACGGGGACGAGCTCATCGCCAAAAACGCGGCCTTCCGCATGGATATCATCCTGCTGGATATTGTGATGCCGCTGCTGAACGGGATGGATACCGCGCGGGAGCTGCGCGCGCAGGATACCGCGGTAAAGATCATCTTTTTGACCTCCTCTCCGGAATTCGCTTTGGAATCCTACGAGGTAAGGGCACAGGATTACCTGCTCAAGCCCATCACCTACGAGCGGCTGCGGCGGGCCCTGGAGGATTGCAGCCATCTCTTTGAGGCGGAGCCGAAAAACATGGTGCTGAAGACCTCCTTCGGCTTCCAGAAGCTCTATTTCCACGACATCGAATACGCTGAAGCCCAGAATAAACGGGTGGTATTCTATCTGCGCGGAGATAAGGTGGTGGAAACCTCCGAACCGCTGCGTTCTTTTGAGGAGCGCCTGACCGTCAGCAGCGGGTTCTTCAAGTGCCACCGCAGCTACCTGGTGTACCTGCCCAATGTCGATCACTTTAATAATAACGAGATCTTTACCAAATCCGGCCGCAGCATTCCCATCGCGAGGGGCTACGGCAAAGCCTTTCAGGAGGCTTATTTCGCGCATATGTTCCAAGAGGAATAAAGAAAGAAGGGACCTCCATGCTGGAAAGCATATTGGCTGTGCTGCATAATGCTACTACGCTTCTGTTTGGCGTTTACATATCTGCAGCCTTCCTGGGCGTTCGCATGAACCGCCACAATGTCTTTACTCTGCTCATTTTTTCCGGCGCGGTGGGAATCATCTATATCGCTGCTTACCTGGGCCTAGGCACCGAGGGTACCGAAAAAATCTATCCTCTTATTATCCACCTGCCGCTGGTGCTGTTCCTTTCCCGCTACTATAAGTACAAACCGGCGCTTTCCGTCCTTTCGGTGCTTACTGCCTATCTTTGCTGTCAGATCAGCAAGTGGGTGGGCCTGGTGGCCTATGCTGCCATGCCCCAGATGTGGATCTACTACGCGGTACGCATCACCGTCACAGTCATCACCTTCATTATCCTTATACGGTTTGTCTCCGATGCTACCGCGCAGCTGTTGCAAAAGCCCACTCGGTCCCTCCTCATCTTGGGCCTAATGCCACTAGTCTACTATGTGTTTGATTATATCACCGGCGTATATACCACGCTGCTGTATTCCGGCCGGGAGGTCGTAACGGAATTTTTGGGCTTTGTGCTGTGCATCGCCTACATCCTGTTCCTGTTCATGTACTTTAAGCAGTATGAGGAAAAACGGGAAGCGGAGCTGCGCAACCAGCTGATGGAAATGAAGCGTACTCAGTCCGAAAAAGAGATCGAGGCAATCAAACGCTCCCAATATGAAATTTCCATCCTGCGGCATGATATGCGCCACTTCCTCACCAATATTTCCGGCTACATCGAAAATGGTGAGACCGAAAAGGCGCAGGAATTCATCCGCGAGGTCATCACCGCCACCGATAATACCGCCACCCAGTGTTACAGCAAAAATGAGGTAGTCAATCTGATCCTCTCCTCCTACGAGGAAAAGATCAAAGCCGGCGGCATCGAGTTCAAATACTCGGTGCAGATACCGGAGGAACTGCCCTATTCCGAGGTGGATCTGACCGCCATTCTCTCCAACGCGCTGGAAAATGCTATCCACGCGGTCAAAAAGCTGCCGCCGGAAAAACGCTATATCGAGCTGGACCTGCGCATGAAGGAAAACAAGCTGCTCATTTCCATCAAGAATACCTTTGCCGAGGCCCCGGAGCTGCGGGACGGCCTGCCGGTGGCCAAGGAGGAAGGCCACGGCTTTGGCAGCCAAAGCATCCGTTATGTGGCGGAAAAGCTGCATGGCAATTGCCAGTTCTCGGTGGTGGATGACCGCTTTGTACTGCGGGTAGTGCTGTAAGCCGTAATACATAAAGGGAGATACCGGTGTGGGTACCTCCCTTTTTTCGCAAAAGGAATGCCCCCGGCCGGGCTCTCCGGCGGGAGGCAGTATTTTATTGGATCAGAACGCGACCTTCATAAACAGGGCAACGCAGCACAGGATAACAGCCAGCGGAACATAAAGGTACCGGCCGATGCCATACCACAGGCGGCCGCGGGTCTTCCCGCTGCCGGTATTGATGGCCGAAAGCAGCTCGTCCTTTTTCATTACATAGAACCAGGAAACAGCGCCCAGCGTAGCGCCGATGGGGATGATATAGATGGAAACAAGATCCATCCACGGCCCCCATTGGGAGATGGTCTCCATACCGATGCCGAAGCCAAGGCACAGTACGGCCAGGATGATGAGGGTAGCGGTGCGGCTCAGCCGGGGGAACCGGTGCTGGAGCGATTCCGCCACGGCCTCGAACATGTTTTGCAGCGAGCTGACCCCGGCAAAGATCATGGCGATATACAGGATAACGGCAAACAGCTGACCTAGGGGAATATCCTGCAAAATGGTGGGCAGCGTGACAAACAGCAGGCTGGGTCCCGCGCCTACATCCAGCCCGTAGGAAAAGCAGGCCGGGATGATGACCAGCGCGGCCACCACCGCAGCGATGGTATCAAACAGGGCGGTATGCTGCGCCACTCCCACCACATCCTCCTGCGGAGAGAGATAAGCCCCGTAGACGATCATGCCGCTGCCGGTGACCGAAAGCGAGAAAAACGCCTGCCCCATGGCCCAGATCCAGATCATGGGGTCTGTCAGGGCCTCCCACCGCGGAGTAAACATAAACCGATATCCCTCCGCGGCGCCGGGCAGGAAAAATACCCGTACCGCCAGCACCAGGAAGATGAGGAAAAACAGCGGCATCATGATCTTATTGGTCTTTTCTATGCTGTGGGCCCCCAGAAACAGCGTAAGCAGGGTGCCCACCACTACGATGATGTGATAAGGCACCACCGAATAGGGCTGCGCCGAAAAAGAGGCAAACCAGGCGGCGGTATCGGCGGTCATCAGGGTGCCGGTCAGGGAATCCACCAGCGCTTTCAGTACATAGGTAACAATGACAGCATACCCGATAGCGATGCACAGGGAGCCCGCCAGCGGCAGCCAGCCCAGCACACCGCCCACCTTCCCGGCTGTTTCTCCACGGGTGGCCCAGGCATTGCGATAGGCCCCCAGGGTGCCGGTGGCCGCCCGCCGCCCCATAGCGAATTCCGCCGGAAGACCGACATAGCTGAAGATAAAGACAAACAGCAGGTAGATCAGCAGGAAAGCCCCTCCGCCATTGCTGCCCAGTTTGTTGGGGAAACCCCATACATTGGCCATTCCTACCGCCGAACCGACCGAGGCCAGAATGAAGCCCCACCGGCTGGCAAAGCTCCGTGTGCTTTTTTGATGTTTCATTTCATTTTCTCCGTTTCCATAGAACAAGCCGTGCCTCGCGGCCGGCTTGCTGCTCCTTGCTATTTTAGCGCTTTACATCGAAAAAGTCAATACAACCCCCGCCCGGTATTCCAAATATCCGCAAAAATATGCTTGACAAATTAAGGAGGACAACACCATGCAGGAATTGCAGATCGGCAGAGTTTACCGCCACTTTAAGGGCGATTATTACCTGGTGGAGGGCCTGGCGCACGATTCGGAAAGCGGCGTGCCCTGTGTCATCTACCGCAAGCTGTACGGGGATGGCGGCCTGTGGGTCCGCCCGCTGGAGATGTTCCTTAGCCGGGTAGACCGGGAAAAATACCCGGAGGTCCGCCAGGAATACCGCTTCCAGCTGCAGGAGATCGCCAGTGTGGCGCATCACGGGGAGTGAGGCTGTCTCATGGAGTGTGAAAAGATCCACTGGGTGCTGTGCCCGGACTGCTGGGGCAAAACCCGCACCTAGATCCGGGAGGATACCGTACCGGAAAACTTCCCGCTGTTCTGCCCCAAGTGTAAACAGACCTTCCTGGTGGCAGCCCACAGTGGAAAAATAGAATACAGAGCAATCATGCCAGACGCACAGACGCAGAGCCGAACTTGATCCCATTCCAGGTTTGCTCTGCGTTTTTGCGTCGAAGGAAAGGAGACAGAACCCCTATGAAAGAAATTACCGTACGCCTGCTGCTGGCTGCGGCAGTGCTTATGCATGATATCCCGGCACGGAGGCGCTGCTGTGGCTGGAGATTATCCGCAGCTCGGTGGAAAAGACCACCTTTTCCTCTTAC
>ERZ773242.930-NODE-930-length-31244-cov-4.073872_pt1 | contig 31244 bp, 30 predicted proteins | sample MGYA00511077_ERZ773242 | MGnify/ENA primary metagenome ERZ773242 (study PRJEB29015, sample SAMEA2737754) | human gut metagenome | biome: human gut; feature: human-associated habitat; material: faeces | place: China | collected 2012 ... | reverse complement strand
GATTTAGATACCAGCTGCAGCGCAACACCGAGTTGTCTGTGGCACGCAACGAAGGCGAAGCCATTGGTCTCAAAAAAGGTCGCACCGAAGGCGAAGCCATTGGTCTTAAAAAAGGGCGCAGCGAAGGCGCGGTACAGAAACAGCGCGAGATCGCTAAAAATTTTAAGCATGCTGGGATTCCCATTGATGTCATCGCAGAGAATACCGGCTTGACTATAGAAGAAATCGAGAACCTGTAGACACACAGGAATGGCATGAATATCTCACAACAGCCATTCCTGTTTTTTTGTTGCACATATTCATGTAAGTTTGCAGGATCAGCCCCTGCCAAGCACTCCGCGCAGGATAAAGGAGTCATAGCGACAGGAACTACAGCACCTCGCCCCCTAGCCGCACCCCGCAGATAGTATAGTCACTATCCATCTCTTTCCAGCCCTTTCTCGTTCGTTGCATTGATACCTTTAGTATAGCATAGCCCTGCCAAGCTGTCACCAAACGCAGCGTGGAGCCCGCAAAATCTCGCCAAACAAAAGAGGAATCGCTCGCGATTCCTCCCTCATACGCTATTTACTGCTCTAAATCCTTATTCATGCAGCAGTTCTTATACTTCTTGCCGCTGCCGCATGGACACGGGTCGTTCCTGCCGACTTTCGGCATCTCGCGTCGGAATGTTTCCGGCTTGCGCGCGTCCTCCGGCTTCGGTGCCGCCTGCGGCATCTGTCCGGCGCCGCCTCCGACAGACGGTCCTCTGCGCACCGTCGGCCGTGCAGCCTCATCCTGATAATCCTCCTTGCGGCCCTCGCCGCCCGCGATGACCTTCTTTCTCTCGGAAGAGGTATTGACCGTCACATTGAAGCAGAAACGCACAGTTTCCTCCCGGATATCCCCGATCATTTCCTCGAACATATCGTAGCCCTCATTGGAATAAGCGATCGCCGGGTCGATTTGTCCCAGAGAGCGCAGACCGATGCCCTGTTTCAGCTCATCCATCGCATCGATATGATCCATCCAGCGGTTATCCACCACACGCAGCAGGATCATCTTTTCGACCTCACGCATGTGCGCGGCGCCGATTTCCGCTTCCTTTTCGTCATACAGACGTCTAAACGCTGCGATGGCATCCGCTTCGAGCTTATCTGCATCCAGCCCTTGCAGTTCTTCCTTGGTGTAGTGAAGCCCGCCGAATCGATCTGTCAGACGTGCAAGATTCTTGTTGAGCAATTCAAAATCCCATTCCTCCGCGAACTTGCTGTCCACCGTAATCGGCACAACGATATTGTGAATGAGCTCTTCCATCATTTCCATGATGGATTCCTTCAGATCCTCACCAAACAGAACCTTGCGGCGCTGCTCGTAAATGACCTCTCTCTGCTTGTTCATAACATTATCGTACTGCAGAACGTATTTACGAATTTCAAAGTTACGGCTTTCGACCTTTTTCTGCGCGTTCTCGATCGTCTTGGAAAGCATCCCCGCCGCAATCGGTTCATCCTGCATGCCGAATCGTTCCATCACGCCCTGCACGCGTTCCCCGCCGAACAGACGCATCAGATCGTCCTCCAGCGAAATGAAGAACTGCGTCTGTCCCGGGTCGCCCTGACGACCGGAACGGCCGCGCAGCTGGTTGTCGATACGGCGCGACTCGTGCCGCTCGGTGCCGATGATGCACAGACCGCCGAGCGCTCTGACCTGCGCCTGCTCGTCCGCGCGTTCTTCCTTATATTTTTCCAGAAGCTCCTTGAACATTTCACGCGCATGCAGCAGCTCCGGATCATCACTCGCCACGAAGCTGGTCGCGAATGAAATCTGCTCGTCGGTAAACGCCTTGGCTTTCATTTCGCGTTTCGCCTCAAATTCAGGATTGCCGCCTAGGATAATATCAGTACCACGACCCGCCATGTTGGTTGCGATCGTGACAGCGCCTAAACGACCTGCCTCGGAGACGATCTCCGCCTCCTTTTCATGCTGCTTGGCGTTGAGGACATTATGCTTGATGCCGCGTTTCTTGAGCATCGCGCTCAGTTTTTCGGAAATCTCAATGGAAATCGTGCCGACCAGCACCGGCTGTCCGGTCTCATGTACCTCCGCGATGCGTTCCACGATCGCGTGGAATTTTGCAGGCTCCTTCGCAAAGATCGCGTCGTCAAGGTCCTCTCTGATGACCGGTTTGTTGGTTGGGATCACCACAACGTCCATGTTATAGATATCGCGGAATTCGTCCTCTTCCGTCTTTGCCGTACCGGTCATACCTGCCAGCTTGTTATACATTCTGAAATAGTTCTGCAGTGTGATGGTCGCCAGCGTCTTGGACTCGGAACGGACCAGTACGCCCTCCTTCGCCTCGATCGCTTGATGCAAGCCATTGCTGTAGCGTCTGCCGAACATCAGACGACCCGTAAACTCATCGACGATGACGATTTCTCCGTCCTTGACGATATAGTCGACATCGCGCTTCATGATCGCCTTTGCCTTGAGTGCCTCGACCACATGGTGGTTGATCTCCATGTTTTCCGGATCGCCGAAGTTCTCAATCTTAAAGAACTGTTCTGCCTTGGAGACGCCTTGATCGGTCAGACTGACGCGTTTTTCCTTTTCCTCGATCGTATAGTCTGCGTCCTCGCCTTCATACAGCGTATTGACAAATTTGTTCGCGATCCGATACAAGTCGGTCGATTCATCACCCTGTCCGGAAATAATCAGCGGCGTTCGCGCCTCATCGATGAGGATCGAGTCCACTTCGTCGATGATCGCGTAATTCAGCTCTCTCTGCGTCAGCTGATCCTTGTAAATGACCATGTTATCCCGCAGATAATCAAAGCCGAATTCGTTGTTGGTTCCGTAGGTAATGTCCGCGCGGTAAGCGGCCTTGCGGGTCTTGTCTGAGATGCCGTGCACCACGCAGCCGACGCTCAGACCCAAGAACGTGTAGATCTTACCCATCCATTCCGCGTCACGCTTTGCCAGATAATCATTGACCGTAATCACGTGAACGCCCTTGCCCGCGAGCGCATTCAGATAGGTCGGCAGCGTCGCGACCAGCGTCTTACCTTCACCGGTTTTCATCTCGGCGATGCGGCCCTGATGCAGAACGATACCGCCGATGACCTGCACCTTGAAGTGCTTCATGCCGACACTTCTCCACGCCGCCTCACGGCAGACCGCAAACGCCTCCGGCAAAAGGTCATCCAGCGTTTCGCCGTTTGCAAGCCGTTCCTTGAACTCTGGCGTCTTGGCCTTCAGCTCTTCATCGGTCAGTGCCGCCATCTGATCCTCCAGTGCCATGACCTGATCTGCAATTTTTTCTACTTTTTTTACCTCCTTGGTGTTGATATCACCAAAGATCTTCTCCATCAATCCCATTTCGGTTTCCTATTCCCTTTCTACTCGTCTCGCGGCAGCTCTGTCACAATCATGTTGATTTCGAGCGCCTTGCGGCTGTCTGCCTTGGTTACTTTCACTTCAAAACGCTTGTAGTCTGCCTCATAGACAAAGCTGTCCCCCACACTTGGGAGCTTGTCGAGCTGCAGCACCACCCAACCATTGACCGTTGTCGCGTCAATATCTTCTTCTACATCGAAGTAGTCGAACATCTTATCCAGATTCGTCCCGCAAAGCACGCGGTAAGAGCCGTCCTGCAGCTGCACGATGTCCTGCAGCTGCACCGCGTCGTGCTCGTCATAAATCTCGCCGACCAGCTCCTCGATGATATCCTCCATCGTCACCAGTCCCGAAGTCCCGCCGTACTCATCGACGATGATCGCGATATGCGTTTTGCCAAGCTGCAGCTTCTTGAGCAGCTGCGAAATCTTCATGGACCCCGCCACGAAGATGACCGGCTTGACATAGGAGGAGACCGGAACGTCTGTACCTTTAATATAATTATGAAAATCTTTTTGATTCAGCACGCCGACGATATTGTCAAGGTCGTCCTCATAGACCGGCAGTCTCGAAAATCCGGTGCTCAAAAAAAGCGCCGCGATCTCGTCCTTGCCCTCATCAATCTCGATCGCTTTGATATCCACGCGCGGCGTCAGCACGTCCCAGGCTTCCAGGTCGTTGAACTCGATCGCGTTCTGGATCAGCTCGCTCTGCTGCCCGTCGATGCCGCCCTCGGTCTCTGCCTCCTCCACCAGCGTCAGTAGCTCATCCTCGGTGATCGGCTTGGTATCGCCGGTACGGAAGACCAACGCCAACAGCTTTTTCCACCCGCTGAAAATCCAGTTGATCGGTGCTAGGATCACCATGAAAAATTTGAGCAGCGGCGCGGAAAACATCGAGAATTTCTCAGGGCTTTCCTTTGCCAGACTCTTTGGTGAAATCTCGCCGAAGATCAGCACTACGACCGTCGTCGCGATGGTCGATACCGTCGCGCCGTAGACCGGATACAACTCCAGACACAGCACTGTCGCCAGCGAGGTCAGCGCGATATTGACGATGTTATTGCCTACCAGCAGTGTCGAAAGCACTGTGTCGAACTGCTCAGAAAGCTCGAACACATCGCGTGCCCGCCGATTGCCGTCATTCGCCAGATTTTTGATTCTGATGCGGTTGACAGAGGTAAAGGCGGTTTCCGTTGCCGAGAAATAGGCGGAAAAGCCCAGCAGTACGACAATCCAAATGATTTTTGTTATCATAATTTTTTCATTTCCTTTCACGCGAGGCAGGCAAAGGCGTTGTCTGTATCCCCACGCAGTAATTATCTTACCACAGATTACATCGAAATTAAAGTGAAAAGCGTGTGAATTGCCTGTCTTAGCGCTTTCTTTTTATCTTTAGCCTGCCCCGTGCTGTCTTGAAGCTTCTCGCGCCGCCATTTTCTTTACAACGTTTCCAGATTGACCTTCGATACCCGCCTTCCCGCCGTTTGTCACCTTTATCTATTTTTATAGTTGACAAGCACCTGCGCGCGCGGTATACTCTTGTCATGGTCATGGAATCATTTGATCGTTCGCCTCGCGATACTCCGTCTGACGAAAGACGGCCGCAAGGCGTGGGAAAGGAGTGGCATCGATGTCGACCAAAACGGAATTACTCGCCCTGCTCGCACAAAAGGAAGGGCGCTATGCCTCCGGGCAGGAGCTTGCGGACACCCTCGGCGTATCCAGAAACGCGATCTGGAAAGCCGTCAAAGCGCTGCAGGCGCAGGGCTACACAATCGAAAGCCTGCCGAGCACCGGTTATCGTCTGCGCCAAAAAGCGGATATTTTGACGCGGGACGCGATCTGCGAAGCCCTGCACGTTCCGCTCAAGCTCCACCTTCTCGACAAGGTGGACTCCACGAACAATTATGCCAAGACGCTCTCGGAGCTTTCCCTGCCGCAGCTTGTCGTTTCTGAGGAACAGACTGCCGGACGCGGCAGACTGGGGCGCAGCTTCTACTCCCCGGCAGGCAAGGGCATCTACATGAGCTTCGCTTTCTGTCCGCAGCTCGAACTGAGCCAGGCGATGCTCGTCACCACGATGACCGCGGTCGCAGTCTGCCGCGCCTTGGAATCCTTGACGGGATTGCATCCAAAGATCAAGTGGGTCAATGATATTTACCTCAACGAAAAAAAGCTCTGCGGTATTTTGACAGAAGCAGAGACAAATTTTGAGACGGGGGAGATTCAAAAGATCATCGTCGGTATCGGCATCAACTGCTTCGAGGACGCGGCGATGCCGCCGGAGCTCCGGGAGGTCGCGACCTTTCTCGACAAGCCACAGGAAAGCTTTGACCGTAACGCGCTGATCGCCGCGATCGCCAATGAATTTTTTGATATGCTCGCGCATTTTGACCGCGCGAAGATCGTCCGCGACTACCGCGCGCGTTCTTTCATCCTCGGACAGCAAATTCTGATCTTCAATCCTGCCATCGCACGTGCCATCGGCAGACCCGATAACCGCCTTTCGGAGGGCATTCGCGCGCGTGCCATCGATATCGATGAAACCGGCGGGTTGGTCGTCGAGTATCTGGAGGGAATCAAATCGCGCCAGATGGAGACCTTATCGACCGGAGAGATCACCGTCCGCAAGGTATACGACTGAGCGCATAAGCCATAAACAGTAAAATCGCTGTGATTTTGCGGAGCCTTCGCACAGCACTCGGTTCCGCAGCATCCCATATAATCGGAAAGTGAGACTAAGAAATGAACACAAACACAAACACAAAAACTAAAGCAACAACCGCTTATCCCCTTGTTATCTGCGGCGTTTTCGCTGCCGTTATGGTCGTCTGCTCCTGGATCGCGATCCCGCTGCCGTCCGCCGTGCCGATCAATCTGGCCGTACTCGGTGTCCTGCTGTCCGCAGGCTGTCTGGGCTTCAAATACGGCACCCTGACGCAGCTCGTCTATGTCCTGCTCGGCTGTGTCGGTCTGCCGGTATTCGCAGGGTTTAACGGCGGCCTGCACGTCATCGCCGGTCCGACCGGCGGCTACATCGTCGGCTACATCCTCTGCGCAGGCATCGTCAGTTTCATCGCCTCCCGCACCAAGTCCTTCTGGGCGCTGGTCGGTGCCATGATCCTGGGCGTTCTTGCCTGCTACGCTTTCGGTACACTCTGGTATGTACACCTGATGGACATCACCTTCGCCGTCGGCCTCGCGCAATGCGTCATCCCGTTCCTGCCATTCGACGCAATCAAAATCGCACTCGCAGCCCTGCTCGTGCAGAGACTGCGGCATACGAATCTGATCAAGCTGTAGCGCCTGCAACATTTACTATTTAAAAGCGCGACTATCACAGCACAGTGAAGTGTGTGACCGTCGCGCTTTTCTTATTTCTTTGATCTTTTATGTACGAAATATCTTAATTTTTTCTCCTTCTCTAAAAGCAGGATGAAACCTATCAGTATCAGTTGTGAGACAAATGCCAGTACCACAGATTGTAACGATCCTTTGTCACTATCACCATTCTCGGCATAAAAAATAGTTCCCAGTAAATTGTGAATATAGTGCATCCACATGATCATAACCAAGCTATTCATCATGTTATAGAGCTTTGCAAAAATAATGGCAAAAACAATGCATCCCAAAATCTGACTGCTGATTGCATATTTCCAGTTCTCCGGAGTACTGTAGTAAAACAAAATCAATGGCAAGTGCCAGATTCCCCAAACAAATCCTAGTATAACAACTCCTTTCCATCTCCCGTATCGTTCCTGTAGCTTTGGCTGCAAAAAATATCTCCACCCATATTCTTCGCCAAAGCAAAAAAGAAAGTTGTTAAAAAACGCGGGAAGTTGAGAAAAGAAAATGAGCCAATTCTTCATGTTCATTGCATCCAGAAGAAAATTTTTCGCACTTTCTTCACAAAATGCAGAAATCAGATTGATTCCAAACCAGAGCAGAATATAGAACAAGGAATATAAACAAAAATTTCCAACAGAGATCCTGATATGACCTTCTTTTTTCTTCCCTATAGCTTGAAATAATAAGAGCAAAAAAACAAAATGAACCAGCACAAGGATGGCTAAAATATTTTTTGCTGCTATGTGGAAAAATGTTTCCGAAACAGCTGTGATTACAAGCAGAAGACTTCCAACCAGATAGGCATAAAATAATTTAGACCTGTAAAAACAACTTCCATTCCCTTTTTGATCAAGCATGAGTGCAGTTAATGCGGGATAAAGCATCTGCACTGTACACAAAAAGCCAATATCTCTTCCTGTGTAATAACCATAAGCGATGAAACCACCCATCGCATAAGTAATGATAAACGTAGTGAAAATAAATTTCCATGTAGTGTAGTTATTTTTGTCCTTTTTTATATTCGTTTCCTCTCTCATCCCTTTATCATCTCCTTTTTTATAACACCTTGCTGCCCTTTCTTAAAAAAGCATAAGCACGCACAAGACAATGGCCGCTATGCTAAAAATGATGTGGACTTTTTGATTCGCACCCTTTGTCATGCCTTTCAGCTGTAAAACGATGTCGATACTGAAAATTACGATTGCTAAAATCCAAATCCAATCTTCTTTCATTTTCCCCGCCTTTTCTTTTTCCTGCCGGATACAACCGGAACGATTACTGTACTATTTTTATCAGTTGGTAAGCAAAAGTGCCTATCACAAACAATGCAATGCAAAGACAGCCTCTTTTGTTCGCTGCACGCGCTTCATACTGATGGTTATATCCCAAAATCAAAGGCGTCAGAATCAGCATAGCCGCTGATGTTAAAAAGAAAACCGAATCCCCCGCCGGAAGAAAACCGAAAAAGCTGTCACGTTTCAGCCAAAATCCCCCATACAGCAATCCGCATACGACATAGATACACTGAAATGCATTGAATTTCGTTCTTTCATTTTACTCTTCCTGTGTAAGTGCTTTGTCCCTTTCCATCTGTTTTCACTCCCCTTGTTCTGCAAGCACCCCTCTTGCACCTCTAACATATCATATTTATGTTTCAAAGTCAACGATATTATGTTTAATATAGTATTTACTTTTTAAATACATTGTGCAATAATGAACGCAAACGGAGGTCTCCCAGTGCGCACAAAAACAAATTTTAGGTTCAGCTTTGCTGAACTGATCATTTTAACTTTATTGGAAAAGAAAGATATCTACGGTTACGAGTTTGTCCCGCTATTGGAAACAGTTTCCGGCGGCAGACTCATCGTAACCGAAAGCACCTTATATCCGACGCTGTACAAGCTCCTTGACAGCCATTATATTTCGGATCGCGAAGAACGGGCAGGCAAGCGAAGAATCCGCGTGTATTACCACTTAGAGCCGGAAGGGCTTGCACGCCTAAACAATTTGCGCGAGGAATATCAAAATCTCAGGGACGGGATTGACGCGATGCTGGCGTGTGAAGCATTACCATGTGAGGACGGTGAATCATGAATCAAAAGGAACTTGACACTTATTTCAAACAGATCAAATTGCTGCTCCCCCTCTACACGAAGAAAGAAAAGCAGTTTTTAAGAGATTTCAAAGATTCTGTCAACGAATTTTGCAGTCAATCACCAAATTGCACGATGGAAGATGTCATTGCGCGCTTCTCCACGCCGGAAGAGATCGTCCATGATTACATCTCAGAAGCTTTAGCAACAGAAAATCTATGCCAAAAAATTCAGCTTAGGCGCTTTGTCAAAAAGATTTTGCTCACACTGCTTATTGGTATTTTAGCTGCGCTTGCAGTTCGCACTATCGCTTTGCTACATATTGTCAACGAAAGTGAACAATACTACATAACTCGTGAAGTCACAGAAATAGAGTGATGAAGAGAGTAAAAATAATGAAACTCTCTGGTGTGTAAAAGTAACCGGAACCTTTACCTATAACAAATACAAGGTCCGTAACCTTAACCTGCGGTCCAACCGGCGTATTCTCCTAACAAAGCATACGCACTATCTGATAAAATGCACCGCTGCCCGCGGTGCACCATTGAAACGGTACGCCCGCACGCCTTCGGCGCTGCGGAAGCGTACCGTTTTTATTTTTCTGTAATTTCCAAAAGCACCTTGCGGAACGTCGCTCACTCATGAGCGACGTGTGTGCATAGAAATCTTTCTTTCGTTATGCACACGTTTGTCCTTTTGTCTTCTTTTTTCGAATCGCTGCAATCTTTCATTTCCTTGGTTGGAAAACGTCAAAAAATAAGCGAAATCCGGTTGTAAAAATGTCAAGATCACCGCATAATTTCTGTCAAGAAATTCAAGCTAATGATGGTTTATTTTTAAATAGTTCATCCTAAAACGGCATGTTATCATCTTGACCTATGGATAAAAATTATAGATTGCATGACATCTATCTGCATTATGTATTTAACATTCCCATTTTCGTATGATAGTATGGTGGTACTGATATTTTTTAAAGGAGACAAACTATGAAAAAGAAAATCCTGGGCACATTATTGGCGATGACCTTATTCGTGTCCTGCGTGGGCTGCGGCGCGAAAGATACTGCGGAAGATCAAAAAGAAAATGTAACATTAACAGTTTCCATGGGAACAAATAATCCATACGGTTTCTTGGATGATAAAGAAAAACCTGCAGGATTTGTTGTGGATACCTGGAATGAAATTGGGAAGAGAACGGGGTATAATATAAACTTCCAGTACTTCGATGGCATGGATGCACATTACGGCGCTATTGACGCAGGAAAAGTCGATGTGCTTGGCATACAAGTCGCGATTACTGACGCAATTAAGGATAAATACGATTTTTCATCCCGTTATGCCTATAATGTCATTCGTATGGTTTCTTTAAAAGACAAGCCATACGAAAGTTTGGCTGATTTAGCAGGTAAAAAAATCTGCATCGCGCCCGGTAAGCTCAGTGAGTTTTTTGAAGGATATAATGAAAAAAATCCTGGAAAAGAAATTGAGTTAGTTACAACCGAAGGCAATATTTATGAAGAACTGGATTTGGGACGTTTTGAAGCTTTTCCAATGACAATTATGGCATTTGAAAAAATGCAGAGAGAGGGGAAGGCTGATCCGTATAAAATGTTTGGGGAAGCGGTAATTACGGAGGAAAACGTGTTCCCAATCAACAAGGATGTCCCGGAAGATGTTCAAAAAGGAATCAATGATGCAATCGAAGAGATGTTATCTGATGGCACCTTAGCCCAAATCTCTGAAAAGTGGTACTACAGAGATGTGACAAAACCATTTGAAGAATAGGTATCGTAGTATACAGAAGATGTTCCGCAAACGCGGAGCATCTTCTGTATACACATAGAAAGGTTCTTGATTCATTATGAAATTTGATGTCATCTATTTTCTTGAACAATTCCCCAGATTAATTGTAAAAGTACCGTACACTTTTTACCTTGGAACAATTGCCTTCGTTATCGCGCTTTTTTTCGGCATTCTTCTTGCAGTCGCAAAAAATAGCCGTAATCTTTTCCTTACCGGGTTTACCAACCTGTATGTTTCTTATTTTCGTTCCACACCGTATATCACCCAACTATTCATACTCTATTTTGGATTACCTCAGATTTTTGACTGCATGAAAGCCATGACAGCGGAAACAGCTCTAGTATTGTCTATTTCGATGAATTCCGCCGCGTTTATATCCGAAATTATCAGGGGTGGTCTGCTCTCTGTGAACAAGGGACAGATGGAAGCGGCAATCTCTGTGGGATTAAGTAAATTTCAAGCATATAGAACAATTATTTTCCCGCAGGCGTTCGTTGTAGCGTTGCCGGGGCTGGGTAATTCTTTTATCAGTATGTTAAAAAGTACCGCTATGGGCTTCACAATTGGCGTTGTTGAACTTCTCGCCAAAGCAAAAATAGGTTCTGCCACCTCATACTGCTATCTGGAATCCTACATGGCAGTTGGCTTTATCTACTGGGGAATGATGCTGATTATCGAAAGATTTCAAAAGAAATTAGAAAAAAGGGTGACTCGACATCTATAATTCAATTGTAGTTTTAACTTAGATATAAAGGATAAGTGGTCAATCATGATAAAGGAAAACGCAAAGAAGATAGAAAAGGCTTTAGGGCTACAAAGAAAAATCATTGGTGTTAGATTTCTTTATAATTGGGCGGAATTTCAAGATGCGCCTTGCAATGTTTACAGTAAAAAAACACGTTTTTGTGTTATGATGAAATACGCAAGCGAAGGGAATCATTTTAAATGCAGTCCTGACAATTTTGGCTGCGGGAGATCAAAAAAGGCGCTCGGAATCACGCCTAACGATACACTTACATCATCTGGGCAAATTTTCTATAGCTGTGATTTGTATTCTACGCGCGCGATAGCCAAACAGGCGCAAGATGCAACGCTTTTTATTGAACAATCGTTATATGGAATCGAGGTCGCGCCCTTAGATGAAATTTCGGATCCTGACATTGTCATTTTTTTTGGAAACGCGTATCAAATGATGCGAATTATCCAGGGATATACTTATCATATGGGAGCATTTCAAAGTATGTCCAGCGTTGGAAATCAAGGTGTGTGCTCGGATTTGTGCGCTCGACCGTTCATGACCAATGATATGAATATTTCCTTTTTATGTGAAGGGGCTCGCAGAGCATGTCACTGGAGCCATAATGATATTGGAGTTGGACTTCCGATTAATTTATTTACTCCTTTAGCAGACGGCATCCTTCGCACACTGGATTTAATTGAGACAAATGATGAAAAAGAGAAGATTCTCTCTCGTTTATCTTCCGAGGATGAATTAGGCATATCCATTCATAAAAATAATTATTATGGGGTCTCCTGCTCAAATTGGTACAAAAAAATGGATGAAGATAACGCGCGATACGAAGAATTCTTAAATCAGGGTGAAAAATAAATGCTTCGAATTTGTAATTTAAATAAAAGCTATGGTGATTTGCATGTAATTACGGATTTAAATTTGGATGTCAGCGCAGGAGAAGTTGTCGCAATCATAGGACCATCCGGAGCCGGAAAATCCACACTCCTACGCTGTTTGAATTATTTAGAGAAACCGCAAAAAGGAATCATTGAAATTGACGGTGTATGTGTCGATGCTGAAAATCATACAGAAAAAGATATTCGTAATTTGAGAAGCAAAACTTCAATGGTTTTTCAAAACTATAATTTATTCGCCAATAAAAACTGTTTACAAAACGTACTGATACCCCTCGAAATGGTTCAGAAGATAAAAAAAGAGAAGGCTTTAGTCATAGCTGAAAATTTACTTAAAAAAGTAGGATTAGAGGATAAAAAGTTTTCCTATCCGGCTCATATGTCCGGAGGACAGCAGCAAAGAGCAGGAATTGCCCGCGCACTAGCCGTAAATCCAAAATGTATTCTTTTTGATGAGCCTACATCCTCCCTTGATCCGGAATTAACCTTTGAAGTAAAAGAAGTTATACGGCAGTTAACCCATGAGCAAAATACGTGTACTACGTTGATTGTGACCCATGAAATGAATTTCGCGCGCGAGGTTGCCTCTCGTATAATATATATGGAAGATGGTCAGATTGTTGTAGATTCTCCAACTGAAAAATTCTTTTCAATGGACACGAATTCCACTCGGATAAAAAAATTCTTAGAAAAAGTAAACATCTAAAGCTATTTTGCTGTTATGTAGGAAATATCGAAAAACCGGTACGCCTGTGCGCGCTTTCAGTGCGGCAGGGGTACCGGCTGATTTTTATTTGCTATAAATTGGGCGGATATCCAAGAACTTGGTTATCCGCCCAAAATGTTTTTGCTATTTCACGCTGCCGTCCGGATTGAAGACCGGAAGCTTTTCGAGGTAGATGATGTCGTCGCGGTCTGCGGCGCCGCCTTCTGCAAGGACGGCCATCTTGCCGACGATATCCGCGCCGACCTGATTGACCAACGTCTCAATGGACTTGAGGGATTCTCCGGTGCTGATGACATCGTCAACGATCAGCACGCGCTTGCCGCGCAGCATATCCGCCTCCTTCTTGCCGATGCAAAGCGTCTGGATATGGTCCGTCGTGATGGAATCCACCGTCGTTGTGATAATATCCGTCATATAGAGCTTCGGTCCTTTCCGCGCTACGATGTAGTCGTTTCTGCCTGCCTGTCTTGCCATTTCGTAAGCCAGCGGAATGCCTTTGGACTCTGCGGTAATCAGAATGTCGAAGTCCGGCGCTTTTTTGAGCAGCGCTTCTGCACACGCCTTGGTGATCTCAACATCACTGAACATGATGAAAGCACCGATGTATAAATCGTCTGTTACTTTGCAGAGTGGCAGCTGACGCGTCAGCCCTGCAATTTTCATTTCATAAAACATGAGGTTCATCCTTTCTGTTTCAAAATCGTTAGCTCTGCCATCGCCCTGCGGCTCGGCTTCGCAGTGCCAAGTACATTATAGATTCTTACGGAAACAGTTTCAAGCGCAAAATGAATTTTTTCACCATCCTGCGCATTTTGTCCTGCTTTTATGCAAACAGCTTACATCGTAATGAAGATAAACTTCAGACAGAACAGCAGGCCGATGATCGCTACCATGATGTCCTTCTTCTGGAACTTGCCGGTGCAGATCGCGATGATGGTGTAAGCGATGGAGCCGATACCGATACCGTTGGCGATGGAGTAAGTCAGCGGCATCGCGATCAGCGTCAGGAACGCCGGTGCTGCGGAGCTGAGGTCACTCATATCCACATTCTTGAAGTTGCCGAGCATCAGCACGCCAACATAGATCAGTGCCGGAGCTGTCGCACAGGCCGGAACGATGCTCGCGAGCGGTGTCAGGAACAGGCATACGAAGAAGCAGATCGATGCGACCAGCGAGGTCAGACCCGTTCTGCCGCCTGCGGCTACGCCGGACGCGGATTCTACGAAGGTCGTACAGGTGGAAGTACCCAGAACCGCGCCGGATACGGTCGCGATAGAGTCGCAAGCCATACACTTGTCGAGGTTCTGCGGGTCGCCGTTTTCATCCAAAAGGTCTGCCTGCGCTGCCGTACCATACAGGGTACCGATGGTGTCGAACATGTCGATCAAGCAGAAGGTAATGATGTAAAGGATCGCACTGAATACACCGCCGACGAACTCCGGGCTGAATGCGTGCTTCCAGGATGCAGATTGGAATACGCCCGTCACGCCGATATCTGCAAAGTCCTTAAAGGACTGTCCGATCTGTGTGATATCGAAGGACGGCACAGTACCGGAGAAAACATAGTAGAGCACAGCCGTAATCACGATGCCGAGCAGCACGTTGCCCTTCACATTGCGTTTACCTAAGATGACAATGATCAGGAAGCCGAGCAGCGCCAGCAATGCCGGAAGCACCGTCATAATACCGCCCTCGCCGTTGATCGCACCGTGAATGTCCACGAACTGCGTCAGTGTGTACTGGTTTGCCTGAATGATGCCGACATTTTGGAACCCGATATAGGTAATAAACAAGCCGATGCCCGCCGGGATCGCCTTTTTGAGGCATTCCGGCATAGCCTTTGCGATGTACTGTCTTGCGCCCGTCAATGAAAGGATCATGAAGATGATGCCGGAGATCAGTACGATGACCAGCCCTGCCTGATAGCCCTGTACACAGTCCCCGCCCGCGATGACCTGCGGCAGGATAAAGCTGACGAAGAAGAAGGAGTTCAGCCCCATGCCGCAGGCCTGTGCGAACGGCATTTTGGCGTATAACGCCATCAACAGCGTGCCGATGGTCGCTGCCAGAATAGACGCGACGTAAACAGCATTCCAAATATTGCTAAGACCTTCTGTGAATCCGGTCACCTGATTCGGATTGACGAAGATAATATAAGCCATTGCAAAGAAAGTCGTAAAGCCGGCAATGATCTCGGTCTTTACGGTCGAACCATGTTCGGTAATTTTGAAAAACTTATCCATATTGTTTGAAAATTCCTTTCTTGATGATGTTGTGCTTCTATGTGTTCGAGTCCGTTTGGTACTCGTTTCACGCTTTGCAGATGCGTATGATCTGTTCGCTACCGCGCAGGGCAATCTAGCGCTCCTCGCGGAAATAGTTCAGCCCCAGACTCTGCGGCGGCTGATCCTCCCTGCGCTGCCGCATGGATACGACGATCAGTACGATAGCGGTCACGATATACGGCACCACCTTGTAGATCTGTGTCGGCAGGAACGGAATCGGCAAACGCAGATAGAAAATCAGCAGTCCGCCGAACAGGATCGAGCCCCAAAGTGCATTGAGCGGTTTCCACAGACAGAAGATGACCAGCGCCACAGCGACCCAGCCTTCGCCGGAGAGACCTGTATGATTCCACACACTGCCCGCGATCGTCATCGTATATACCATGCCGCCGACTGCGGAGATCCCGCCGCCGATGACAGTCGCCAGATAGCGATATTTGGTCACATGGATGCCCGCAGCGTCCGCGGTTGCCGGAGACTCTCCGACCGCACAGAGATTCAGCCCGCAGCGGGTTTTCGTCATCACATAAGCCATGATGATTGCTGCTGCAAAGCCCAGATATACAAAGAAATTGTAGCTGAACAGGATCGGTCCGATGACCGGAATATCCTGCAAAAACTTCGGTAAAACCGGATTCGCGAACGCGTCCTTGAGCGCGTTGCTGACGGTAACGTTGCCGCCGACCTTGAGGCGCATCAGCTCTCCGACAAACTGACCCACACCGGTCCCGAAGATCGTCAGTGCCAGTCCGGTTACATTCTGGTTGGCGCGCAGCGTGATGGTCAAAAAGCTGAAGATCAGCGAGCCGATGACGCCTGCTGCAAAAGAAGCCAGCAGGGCGATGGCAACCGCGACCGCGCCGATGGCGTGATCCCCTGCAGCCTGTCCGTAGACAAAAGCGCCGCAGAGCCCAAAAGCACCGCCCATGAACATCAGTCCCTCGACACCGAGGTTCAGGTTTCCGGATTTTTCAGTCAGAATTTCGCCGGAAGTTCCAAAAAGGAGTGGGGTTCCGTTGAGTACGGCAGCTCTGATCAAGCCGATGAGGTTTATATCCATGATTTATCCTCCTTTTCCTGATTGCGCCAGATGATGCGATAATTGATGAAGAACTCGCAAGCAAGCATACATAAGAGAATAATGCCTGTGATGATATCCGCGATAGAGGCCGGAACACGCAGCGTCGTCTGCAGCCCGCTCGCGCCTTTTTCCAAAACAGCCAGAAGCAGTGAGATCGCAATCATCGCGAACGGATTGAACTGCGCCAGCCAGGCGACAACGATGGCCGTAAAACCGACACCGCCCGCGACATCTGCATAGAGCGTCATATTCGTACCGGAGCAGACCATGAAACCGATCAGTCCGCAGATGCCGCCCGATAGACAGGCTGTGCGGATCGTCACCTTCGCGACATTCATGCCTGCGTATCTTGCGGTGTTTTCGGATTCGCCGAGCACCGCGATCTCATAGCCCTGCTTGGTGTAATTCATGTAAATGTACATCCCTGCTGTCAGAAGCAGTACGATGATCCAGCCACAGTGGACGCCAAAAACCTTTGGTAGCACCGCCGCCTGGTCAAACATCGGAATGATCTGCGAGCCGGGCTTTCCCTCCCATGGACCGCCCTGCAGCCAGCCGACAATCCCGATAGCGATGTAGTTCATCATCAGGGTGAACAGGGTTTCGTTTGTTCCCCAGCGAGCCTTGAAGCTTGCCGGAATCGCCGCCCATGCCGCGCCGAACAGGATCGAAAAGATACCCATCAAAAGCAGCAGAAGCGGAGACGGAATCGAACCCGCATAGTTCAGTGCGAAGAAGCTCGCCGCAACCGCACCCATCGTGATCTGTCCTTCGCCGCCGATATTCCAAAAGCGCATTGCAAAGCATGGTGCCAGAGCCAGCGCAGTACCCAGCAGCGGCACCGCGATCTTGACAACCTGTTTGACGCCGGAGGCTTTGCCCAGTGAACTGCTCAAAATCGCGCCGTACGCAGTTATCGGGTTCGTGCCGGCGATGAAAAATACCAGCCCGCCCAGTACGATCGCCAGCAGGAACGCCGCAGCGCGAATCAGCCAGATCTTGCTCTTAGGCATATCCTCACGTTTCGCAAGACGAATCAGAGGTGTTTTTTCGTTCATTTAGTTTTCCTCCTTTCCGCCATACTGCGTCATCAAGAGACCGATTTCTTCCTTGCTCGTCGTTCTCGCATCCACAATGCCGGAGACCCGACCACCGCAGAGGACAAGAATTTTATCGCAGAGCTCAAGCAGTACGTCCAGATCCTCGCCACAAAGATAACGGCAACGCCCTTCTTTTTCTGCTCGGTCATTAAGTTATAGATCGTGTAAGAGGTATGAATGTCCAAGCCGCGCACCGCGTACGCGCTCATCAGCACCGACGGCGCGGAAGCGATTTCTCTGCCGACCAGTACCTTCTGTACATTACCGCCGGAGAGTTTGCGTACCGGATAATCGATGTCCGGCGTCTTGACCTCCAGATTTTCGAGCACCTGCTCTGCCAGCTGTTCCGGCGCTTTACGATCGATGAAGATCCCCTTGCCCTTGTTCCACGAACGCAGCAGCATATTGCCGGTCATCCCCATACCGCCGACCAGACCCATGCCGAGACGATCCTCCGGTACGAAAGCGAGTGCGACACCCGCGTCCTTGATCTCCATCGGTGTTTTGCCGACCAGCTCCTCCGGGGCTTTGCCCTCCGGCGAATAGATGATGGAACCGCCTGTCACATGTCTGAGTCCGGCGATCGTCTCCAAAAGCTCTTTTTGTCCGCTGCCTGCAATGCCCGCGATCCCGAGGATTTCGCCGCTGTAGGCGATAAAGCCGACATTGTCCAGCTTGGTCACACCCTCGCTGTCCCTGCAGGTCAGCCCGGCGATCGTCAGCCGCGGCTGCGGATTGACCGGCTCCGGTCTGTCGATATTCAGAGAAACCTTGCGTCCGACCATCATTTCGGTCAGCTTGCTTTCATCGGTTTCCGCTGTCTTGACCGTCGCGATATGCTGTCCTTTGCGCAGGACCGCGACCACATCGGAGATTTCCATCACCTCATTCAGCTTATGCGTGATGATGATGATCGACTTACCGTCCTCTTTCATCGTGCGAAGTACCTGAAACAGCTTTTGCGTCTCCTGCGGCGTCAGCACTGCGGTCGGCTCGTCCAGAATCAAGATGTCCGCGCCGCGATACAAAACCTTGAGAATCTCGACAGTCTGCTTTTCGGAGACAGACATTTCATAAATCTTTTTATCAGGATCGATTTCAAACCCATATCTTTGACTGATTGCTTTAACCTTTTCGGAAACCGCCCTGCGATCGAGCTTTCCCTCTTCCTTTAGACCCAGCACGATGTTCTCCGCTGCCGTAAAGACATCAATCAGCTTAAAATGCTGGTGGATCATGCCGATGCCGTTTGCGAAAGCGTCCTTGGGTGAGGCGATCGATACGGGCTTTCCGTCGATGAAAATCTGCCCTTCATCGGGAAAATAGATGCCGGCAAGCATATTCATCAGCGTCGTCTTGCCCGAGCCGTTTTCTCCGAGAAGCGACATGATGATGCCCTTGTCCAGATATAAATCTACCTTGTCGTTAGCAATATTGCTGCCGAAGCGTTTTGTGATTCCCTTAAACTCTACTGCGTGAATTGTTTCCATTCGTTTCACCTTTTGCTCTTGTTTGCTCTGTCTTTTGTCGTATGCTTGAAAATTCGCCTCGCGATATTTTCTACATAATAATAAAACACCAAAAGAGGACTGAAAAAGTCCTCTTTCGACATTTCTATTCGTACGTTCTCTGCCCTTTAGTACTCTTCATTGAGCAAGGTAATGCCGTCGATTCTCTGCGCGAAATACGGTGCGGACTGGAAGTAGGATTCGTGGAATGCGCCATCGAATACCGCTTCCTCCTTGTCCGGCGTGAAGTCGCCGTCTGTATCCAGCGCGAACGCGGACTTCAGTTCCTTGCCGCCAACGGTGAACTTGGAAGTATCGAATACCTGGAGGGAACCATCCGCAAGAGCGGCCTCTACTTCCGCGAGCTTGTCAGCAGTGCCTTCCGCGGCAACGTTTTCGTTTAAGTCAGTCAGCTTGACATCTCCGTCAGCATAGCCGTGCTGCTTGTAGTCCTGTTCGACCTTACCGCCGTTAACGATCGTTTCAATCACATAAACCATGTAGTTGGTCCAGTCGATTCTGGAAGATACGATGGAAGCGTCCTGCGCGACATCGCTCATATCCAGATTATATCCCACGTGGTAAACACCGTTTTTCTGCGCGGTGGTTGCCGGTGTCGTGGAGTCGGAGTGCTGAGAAATCAGAACCGCGCCCTTGTCGATCAGATCCTGCGCCGCGTTGGCTTCCATGGTCGGGTCTCCCCAGGAACCGATGAATTCGACCATCATGGTCGCGGACGGGCAAACGCTCTGTGCGCCGAGGAAAAATGCTGTGTAGCCGGAAATAACCTCTGCGAAAGTGTAAGCGCCTACATAACCGATGACCGCTTCGTCAGCCTTGATCTCGCCGTTGTCGATCATTTCCTGCAGCTTCATACCAGCGGCAACGCCTGCCAGATATCTGCCTTCATAAACAGACGGGAATGTGTTGACAGTATTATCTAAATCGTCTTTCCAGGAGTTTTCGTTTGTCATGCCGACGAAAACAGTGTCCGGATATTCCGGCGCAACCGTCAGCATCGCCGGCTCCATACCGTAGGAGTTACAGAATACCGCGATGCAGCCTGCGTCACCGAGGTCGCGGCAGTCCGTTGCGACCGGGTCTCCTTCCGGGTGGTTATAGGTATAAGTCCATGCAATGTTGATGCCCTTTGCCGCCAGCTGTTCCTTTGCAGCATCAGCAGCCATGTAGAAGTTTCTGTCGTAAGCAGCGTTCTCATCGCCGATACAGATCATACCTACATTGTATACTTCACCTTCCGTATCGCCGCCGTTGTCGCCGCTGCCGCATGCCGCCAGTGAAAAGACCATGACAAGCACTAATAAAACACTTAAAAGCTTTTTCATTTCCTCTCCTTTTTCTCCTTGTAATCACTTCAAAGAATTTTGTCATTTTGATGTGAATATTATAATCCTCTTGTGAAGACGAAACAAGGAAAATCCGTATATTTTGCCATATTTTTTTTGGAATGCAAAAACAATGTTCGAATTGTGACGAACATTGTTTTTGTGTTTTCATTTTTTAATTCGATTTTCAGTTCGCATACCTCATGCTTTCAGCTTGTATGTCCTGTTTCGGTTCCCGCCCTCGGCGACAACAACGCCTTCCGTGATCAGTTCAGATAAAAGTTTTTTAACTCGCGTACTCTTAACTCCGAGGAGTGCTGCGATATCAGAGTTTTTCGCCGAAATATGATCCGTCAAGTAATTTATGATTTCTTCTTTCTGCCGCATGGATTTTATCGTCGCTTTTTTATCGTCACTTTTTATCGTCACTTTTTTATCGTCACTTTTAGAAAACAAGAGCGTCAATGTCGTTCGCTCCGGCTCAAGCTGCTCTGTAATCTCAGGCGCTGTCCAACCTTCTTCACGCCAGACGCGGAAAATATTCGGAATACCGCTTCCGGCACGCTCACCGATATCGATTAGGTTAAACATCCTCAGCATTGCCCCGTTGCGCGGATCGGAAATGCCGCCGCTTTTTGCCGCGTCGATCTCGATACGGAAGCTGCCGGGATTGCTCATGGTGATACAGTCTCTTTTTTTGATGATAACCAGTCCCTGTCTGCCGTAATAATCGGCGTGAACCAGACAATTGGCCAAAGCCTCGCGCAGGGCTTGATGCACCGGCGTGTCATCTACGCGAGTGCCGCCATCCATTTTAAATGGCATTTTGATGTCCTGAATCAGCTTGTTATAGATACGGAAATAAAAGTCATACACATTACCACTCCAGTCGCCGGAGGAAGAAATGATGCGATCCGTCCAACGAATGTCAGCCTCGTACTGTTCCTGATAATCAAGGAAATAGGTGTTGAATTCCCGCACAATGTCATACTCATTGCCAAACATGAGCAAGCCCGCAGATGTCGGGTGCTTCTTTCCGTCAGCACCGATTCCGACAGCGCCCAGTTTCAGCAGGAACTCCTCTTCCTCTAGCCCCTCCCACACATGGCCGGGCCGAGACAAACGCATCCTTTGGCGATAGCTGCGAATGCTCTCCTTGTTGAATACCTGCATATCCATTTCTTGCAGTACCAGCATATCCTGTGTTTTCACAGAGGCATCCCGCACCATAGCCTGACATTCCTCCTTGGTGCAGCGATAGTCGCCCTCACCGTTGCGGCGATAAGTGCAGAGAGGATTGCCGTCCACATAGACCGGCTTATAAGAACGTTCGGCGCGCGGTACTCGGATAACAACAATGTGGTCACCGTCGACCTCCTGCACGAATACGTCTTTCGACGAGAGAACATTCACACTGGTCTTGTTTGGATTGTTGACAATATCCCAGAATTCTTTGATGAGTCTGTCCGGATCCGGCAGATCCACCGTATGCAAAGACTTATCTGCCCATTCCTCTACGCCAAGCAGAATAATTCCGCCGTATGTATTGGCAAATGCGGAGTATGTCTCCCAAATACTCTTAGGCAGCCCGCCAAGAGCCTTCTTAGCCTCGATGCGATTGTTTTCCCGATACTGCTCTATCTTGGAAAAGTCAATCATGTTTTTTCTCCCCCTTGCAGATTTCATCCTACCGCAAGCAACCTTTCGCTTCAGTGAATACATTTTTAGAGTATCCATAATATAGATATACGTTTATTTTAGCATGCCGCTTCCGGTTTGTCCACGTGCAATCCCGCTTTGCGAAGCATACCTTCTGTTCAAAAAAAATTTTGAATCATACGATAAGAAAACGTGAGATTTAGGAGGTTAAAATATAAAGATGTGATACGTACATCTAAATAATTGTATAAAAACGTGATTCTTATCACATTTTTATATATTTTTATGTGATTCGCTTGTTTTTTGAAATGATTACAGGTATACTAACGATAAGACAAAATATGTCGGAGGGATATTTATGGAACGACTTATCTTAAAACAACTATTGGAATGGAAGTGTTCTCCTTATCGCAAACCGCTGATTCTCAAAGGCGTGCGGCAAGTGGGCAAAACATGGGTGCTCAAAGAGTTCGGCAGGCGTTACTATGAAAATATTGCCTACTTCAATTTTGATGAGCATGAGGAATACAAACAATTCTTTGAAACCACCAAGGATACCGGCCGTATTCTGCAAAATCTGATGCTCGTCAGCGGCCAAAAAATCATACCGGAAAAGACGCTCATTATTTTTGACGAGGTACAGGACTGTCCAAAAGTCATCAACTCCATGAAATATTTTTGCGAAAATGCTCCGCAATATCACATTGCCTGTGCCGGTTCTCTTCTTGGCATCGCGCCGGCAAAACCGGCCGCCTTCCCTGTCGGCAAGGTCGATTTCATGCAGATCGACCCCATGACTTTCACTGAATTCCTGCTCGCCAACGGCGACGAAAATCTGATGAAATATCTGGATACAATCGGCACTTTGGAACCCCTGCCGGACGCTTTTTTTAATCCGCTGTATGAAAAGCTCAAGATGTATTATGTTACAGGTGGTATGCCGGAAGCTGTATTGATGTGGACGGAAGCTCGCGATGTGAATGCTATGCAGCAGGCCTTGTCCAACATTATCAACGCGTATGAGCGTGACTTCGCAAAGCATCCCAATGCCAGTGAGTTTCCGAAGATCTCAATGATTTGGAAGTCCATCCCATCTCAGCTTGCCCGAGAAAACAAGAAATTCCTTTATAAAGTCGTCAAAGAAGGCGCAAGAGCACGAGAATACGAGGATGCACTCCAATGGTTGGTAGACGCGCGTCTTGTTCACAAGGTATATCGCAGTTCCGCGCCCGGTCTGCCGATGTCTGCCTACGATGACCTCTCTGCATTTAAAATTTATCTAGTCGATGTGGGCCTCCTCCGCCGTTTGGCACAGCTTGCTCCGACAGCTTTCGTTGAGGGTAACCGCCTATTCACAGAATTCAAAGGGGCACTGACAGAAAACTATGTACTACAGACCCTGCTTACACAGTTTGAAGTCATGCCCCGTTACTGGAGTCAGAATAATCCGCCTTATGAAGTTGATTTCCTGATCCAGCGAGAAAATGATATTTTCCCTATTGAGGTGAAGTCCGCGGACAACACTGCCAGCCGCAGTCTTAAAAAGTTTAAGGAACGTTTTCCGGATCAGGTAAAACTTCGCATTCGTTTTTCGTTAGATAACCTGAAGTTGGACGACGATGTCCTGAATATTCCGCTGTTCATGGCTGACCATACAGATCGATTGATTGGTCTGGCTCTGGACACAGTGAAGACCCCGCATGCTGCAGCCAAAATATAATCTCAGGCAAATTCAATCTCGCCGTTTTCAAGCTTGGATACTGAGGCCAGCGTTTCCACGCGGTAGCCTTGTGCCTCCAGCGCGGCCTTGCCGCCCTGAAAATCCTTGCTGATGACAATGCCGACACCTGCCACCTCTGCGCCCGCTTCTTCAATAATCTTGCAAAGCGCCAAAGACGCCTCTCCATGTGCAAGGAAATCATCGATGATCAGCACGCGTTCTCCTGCTCTCAGGTGTTTTTTCGCCACACGCAGCAGATTGTTCGTCTGCTTCGTGAACGAAAACGCGTCTGCCGTATAGCAGTCCTCGACCATCGTGTTCGGTGCGGCCTTTTTGGCAAAGACCACCGGTACGAAGTCGAAATATCTTGCTGCCGCGAGTGCGATCGCGATCCCGCTCGCCTCCACCGTCAGAATTTTATCCACCGGTGTGTCCGCGAAACGCCTGCCAAACTCCGCGCCGATCTCATCCATAAAGCGCGTGTCAATCTGATGATTGATGAACCCATCCACGTTGATGCGGTCCGAGCCGACCGCCACGCCTTCTGTTTTAATTCGCTGTTTCAGTGCTTCCATGTTGCTGCCTCGTTTCTATTCTGCCGGTTCTTCGCAGGTTTTCATGGCTTCTAAGGTTTCACCGAGCAGCTCATCCAGCTCCCAGCCAAGCATTTCAGCACCCTGCTTGATGACTTCACGATCGCAGCCCGCCGCGAAGTGCTTATCCTTGAATTTTTTCTTTAAGGATTTGAGCTCCATATCCTGCACGCTCTTGGACGGACGCATCAGCGCCGCCGCCCCGATCAGGCCGGTCAGCTCGTCACAGGCAAAGAGCACCTTCTCCATTTCCTTTTCCGGCTCGACATCGACGCACAGACCGTAGCCATGCGATACGATCGCGTGAATCATATCCTCGTCCACACCCGCCTCTCTGAGCAGCTCCGGCGCTTTCTTGCAGTGCTCATCCGGCCACATCTCGAAATCGATATCGTGCAGCAGACCGACGATGCCCCAAAATTCCTCTTCATCGGCATAGCCGAGCTTCTTTGCGAAATAGCGCATCGTGCCCTCGACCATTCTGCCATGGTGCAGATGGAAGTCCTCTTTGTTATACTTTTTCAGCAATTCATATGCTTCGTCTCTCGTTATCATTCTTGTCACCTCTGTTGTCTTGATTGTATGTCTTTTTTTATTTCGTTATGTACACCTTATGTGCACTTTTATCCTTTATAGCGTTCCCATCCACGCCGCATATGCTCCGGATACAGCACAAATCATCTTTTTCCTGCGACATGGAATTCTGCGCTTCCGCCGCCCTGCCTATTTCGGTTCATTCGGCAGTTTCGCCTGTTTTTCCGGTAAGTTGGAAAGAATCACCGCGCAGAAGATGACCGCGCAGCCGAGCAGCTGCCGCAGTGTCATGCTTTCATGCAGCACCAGCGCGCCGGAGATCGCCGCGAACGCGGATTCCAGCGAAAGAATCAGTGACGCCGCGGTCGGATCCGCGTCTGCCTGCGCCACGACCTGCAGCGTGTAACCGATACCGCAGGACAGCACGCCCGCGTATAAAATCGGCAGCCAGCAGGCCAGAATATTGCCGAGATCCGGCGTTTCAAAAATAGCCATGCAGATCAGACCGAGCACGCCCGCGAACAGGAACTGCACACAGGAAATTTTGATGCCGTCGCCTTTTGGGGAGTAATAGTCAATGATCTGAATATGGATCGCGAACGCCGCCGCGCAGAGCAGCACCAGCATATCGCCGAATTCCAGCTTCAGCGAGGCTTCGGTCATGCAGAGCAGATAAAAGCCCACTGCGCCCAAGAGCACGCAGAGCCACATGATCGGCCGCACGCGTTTTCTCATAAAAATACTGATAATCGGAACGAAAGCAATATACAGGGTGGTGATAAAGCCCGCCTTGCCGACCGTCGTATACATCACACCGAACTGCTGCAGGCTGGACGCCACGAAGAGTGCCGCGCCGCAGAACAGACCGCCGATGATGGAAACCTTGTCTTTTTCCCAATCAAAAATCTTCTGCGGTGCGCCGTCTGCCCCTGCATGCTTCTTGCCGAACACATAGATGACCGGAATCAGCACCAGACCGCCGATCAAGGTACGAATGCCGTTGTAAGTAAACGGCTCGATATAGTCCATGCCGCTCTTTTGCGCCACGAAGGAAGAGCCCCAGATAGCCGCCGTAATCAGCAGCAAAATATTGCTTCGCATTTTTTTACTCATCAGATTTATTTCCTTCCTCACTAGGTTATACAGTATTCTAACAAAAAAAGCCACTTCCCGCAAGGCACAGGGCGCGGAATTCCATGAAATTTTTTTGTTTGTGTGGCAAAGCGCGTTTTTTTTTGATACAATAGACGCATGATGAAACAAAACCAATTATTTATCGCAACTTTTTCCAACGACGCGGTGCGGCTTGCGCGCGCGTATGGCATCGGTCTGGAGCTCAATCACACCTGCATCTCTGAGATGCTTGACCCGTCAAACCGCGACGCGCTGCTCGAAGAGATCCGGCGTGACATGGACGCAAGCGGCGCAGACACCCCGCAAAAGCTGCTGCTGCATGGTCCTTTTACCGAAATCTATCCGGCAGCGATCGATTATCGCGCCAGAGAGCTGGGGATGCAGCGTCTAAATGAAGCCTATGCGGTCGCCGCGGCGCTCGGCGTAACCCGCATGATCGTGCACAATGGCTGGCTGCCATTTATCTATTTTAAAAGCTGGCAGGCCGAAAAAGGCGCCCTGTTCTGGCAAACTTTCCTGCGCGATAAGCCCGCGAACTTCGAGCTTTGTATTGAAAACGTGTTGGAGGACGAACCAGATATGCTCGTCGATATGATGCAGCAAATCGATGATCCGCGCATCCGCCTTTGTCTGGATATCGGACACGCCAACGCAGTGACTGCGAAAAATCTTCCTGTCACGCAGTGGATCCAGCGTCTGGCTCCGTACCTCGCGCACTTTCACTTGCACAACAACGATGGCAGCGGCGACACGCATGCTGCCTTTGACGCGGGCAGCATGGACATGCAGGAAATTTTGCAGACCATCGACCGCTGCTGTGCGGACGACGTAACCTACACCATCGAGGCGCGGGAACCGCTTCCCTGCCTTGCATGGCTCAAAGCACATCAATATTTATAATCACCGGAGGAATCCCATGCAAACGCAAAATATACAGTTAAGCGAAATTTTAGATACCATTGATGAGATGGGTGATTTAAGCGAAAGCGCCATGGAGGCCGCACGCGTGCGGCAGGAAATTCTCGCCAAGCCGACCGGCGCGCTCGGCAGATTGGAGGACATTTCCATACAGCTTGCCGGCATCACCGGTAAAGTCAAAAACAATATGCAGAAGCAAGCGATCGTCATCATGTCCGCGGATAACGGCGTCGTCAGCGAAGGCGTTGCCTCCGCGCCGCAGTCTGTGACGCTTTCACAAACCATCAACTTTACCAGACATCTGACAGGGGTCAGCTCGATGGCAAAATACTTCGGCATCGATCTGCTGGTCATCGACGTTGGCGTCAAAATGCCGATCCCGGAGGCGCTGTATGCGCCCGAGATGACCGAGCATGTCTGCGCGGACGTCTGCTGCCAGACAGGACTCACCCAAAAGATCGTCAACCGCCGCATCGCAGACGGCACCAAAAATCTCGCCAAGGAGCCTGCCATGACCGAGGACGAGGCGCTCCGCGCGATCCGGACCGGTATGGAGGCTGTCGAAGCGATCAAACGATGCGGTTACGATATCTTCGGCGTGGGTGAAATGGGCATCGGCAACACCACCACCAGCGCCTGCGTACTGGCCGCGCTCTGCGGCAGATCCGGCGCGGAGGTTGTCGGCCGCGGCGGCGGTCTCAACGACGAAGGTCTCGCCAAAAAAATCCGCATTGTGGACGAAGCCACGCGGGGACTTGATCCCGCTGATGTCCTCGGCATTCTTGCCAAGGTCGGCGGCTTTGACATCTGCGCGATGGTCGGTGCCTTCCTCGGGGCTGCCTATTACAAGCTTCCGGCAGTCATCGACGGCTACATCTCCGCTGTCGCGGCACTGGCAGCGGTTCGGCTCGCGCCAAAAGCAGCCGGTTATCTGTTCGGCTCGCATCTCTCCAAGGAGCAGGGCTATCTCATCGCCATGGACGCGCTCGACATCCGCCCGTTCTTTGACCTCGGCATGCGGCTGGGCGAGGGCAGTGGCTGTCCGATCAGCTTTAAAATCATCGAAACCGCCTGCGCGACGATGAACGGCATGGCAACCTTCGCGGAAGGCGCCATCGACGCTGACTATCTGGAAGAAGGCAAGAAAGGAAACTTTTTCTGATGAATATCTTTATCAGCGGCGGCTGCAAAAACGGAAAATCCTACCATGCTCAGGAGCTTGCGCGCGATATGGCTGTCCAAGGTGGTCTCCCGCTCTATTACCTGGCGACCATGATTCCGCATGATGACGAAGACCGCGCGCGGATCCGCCGCCACCTTTCCGAGCGGGACGGCTGGGGCTTTGAGACCGTTGAGCAAGGAACAAATATCTGCGCGGCCCTCGACAGCCGAACCGTCAGCGGACAACCGGTCGAGCGCGGCGGCGTTTTTCTCCTGGACAGTGTGACGGCACTGCTCTCCAACGAGATGTTCCGCGCAGACGGCAGCGTGGATTTTGATGCCGGTTCGCGTATTGCGGAGGAGCTCACGCACTTTGCCGCACAAACAGGAAACACGGTCTTTGTCTCGGATTATCTCTATTCGGACGCGTTTGCCTTTGATGATTTTACCGACCACTACCGCGAGGCGCTCGCGCTGTGCGATCGCGCGCTTGCTAAATGCTGCGATCAGGTCATCGAAGTCAGCTACGGATTTTATCACTACTGGAAAGGACTCTAACTTTATGAAACAATATCTGACGGGCTTTTTTATGGCATGGGGTAATTTTTGTGCCCTGCCCTGCCCTTGCAAGCGTTGGGATACCAACGCGACGCCGCTGATGCTCGGTTTCCTGCCCTCTGTCGGCGTAATCATCGGCGCGATCTGGGCTGTCCTCTATTTCGCGGCCGTTTATTTCGGTCTGCCTTATCTGGTGGTCGCTTTTTTGGTGACCTTCCTGCCGTTCGCGCTCTGCGGTTTCCTGCACATGGACGGCTTCATGGACTGCTCGGACGCAATCCTGTCGCGCCGCCCGCTCGAGGACCGGCAGCGCATCCTCAAGGACAGTCACACCGGCGCTTTCGCGGTCATCAGCATTGTGTTCTATATTCTGGCGTACTTCGCTTTCACTTCGACCGCCATCACCATCGGCATTGATTTCGCGAATATGCTCCTGCTCGTCTGTTTGAGCCGCTCCGTTTCCGGTCTGCACGTGCTGATCGCGAAACCAATGCAGACCAGCCAGTACGTGAAAATGAATGCTGCAAGCGAGGCTGCGCCTGTACCGGCGGATGGCGACTTCTCTGCGGTAAATCCCGCCGCAATCAAAGCGGAAGCTGCAGCAGATCCTGCCGCGTTCTCTGTGTCTTGCGACAATACGAAAGCAGAAGCAGGCTCTGACCCGATACCCGCGGCTGTTGCGCCGTCCGCGTCTTGCGATTCGGCTGCAGCTGCACCGGAGGCTTCCATAGCGGCTGCGGACGCGCCGCGAGAAGCGCGCCCGGCGACCAAAAAGCAAGGCATCGTCCTCCTGCTCGCCCAGCTTGTGATCTATCTGGCGCTCGCCTTCTGGTGCTCCAGTTATCCAATCGTCACTGCGATCATGTGTGCCTTTACGGTCTGCGCCGTCTGCGCGGCCATCTTTTACGGGCGCAGGCAGCTTGGCGGCATGAACGGAGATATCGCCGGTTACGGCATCCTCTGGGGCGAGCTTTTCGGCATGCTCGCGCTGGCGCTTTTTTGAAGCAGCGCAGCATACCCATATTCGTAAACGCACAATACAAGCAACGCGCGAACGGAGCTTCGCGTACGCTGACAAAACAAGGAGAATACCATGATACTCATCTTCGGCGGCGCCTTTCAAGGCAAACTGGATTACGCGAGAGAGCATTGGAATTTCAATGAGGACGATATTTTTTACTGTGATGACAGTCTGACCATTGATCTTTCTAAAAAGGTTATTTACGGACTGGAGAAATTTTGCTTTGCCTGTGTCTGTGAAGACGCGGATGCGAAAGGCGTTCTCAAAATGTACGACGAACCACTGACTGACAAGATCATCATCATGGACGATGTTTCCCAGGGCGTCGTTCCCATCGACACCGATCGCAGAGCATGGCGCGAAGATGTCGGCAGAACGATGCTCTGGCTCGCCAAGGAAGCTGATGAGGTGCATCGTGTGTTCTGCGGTCTCGGTCAGCGCATCAAATAATTCCCGCAAGCAGGCGTCACGCCGGCAATGAAGTAATGACCCTTTGCGGCAGCATCGCGCAAATCACACAAAGCGCGTAAACGGAGGATAGATATATGAATTCTTATATACACTTGATCCGGCACGGCATCACCGCCGGAAATGAAAACCGCTGGTACTATGGGCGCATGGATATCCCGCTGACGGCACGCGGCATCGCACAGCTCGAAAAGCTGCGCGCGGACGGCATCTACCCGAATGTCCAAAACGCGGACTGCTACACATCCGGCATGCTGCGTACCGAGCAGACCTTTCAGACGATCTACGGCGACCTGCCGCACAAAACGCTGCCGTTACTGCGCGAAATGAACTTCGGCGCGTGGGAGGGCATGTCCTTTGAAGAAATCGAGCAAGATACCGCGCACAAGGCAGCCTTTGACGATTGGATGCGCATCACCGATGGCTCCTTTGCTTTCCCGGAGGGCGGCGATTCTGTCAACAGCTTTTATGCCCGCGTTCGCGGCGGCCTTGCCGAGCTCGAAGGTCTGCACCGCCTCAAAGAGCTTTCGTGCCGTCACAACGGAAACGACGCAGTCTCCCTCGTGGTCTGCCACGGCGGCGTCATCGCCGCCGCGATGGAACACTACTTCCCCGGAGAGCGTGAAAACTTCTGGCAGTGGATCCCCGACCCCGGCCATGGCTATACCATCAGCTTTGCGGGCGGCAAAGCGATTCGCGACCGGGCATTCTGATTGCTTGTATTCGCATCAAAAAATAAGGCGGCTCGTCTGAGCCGCTCTGCTTCACATACTATTCGTCATATTTCGTTCGTCTTATGAACAGCCTACAGCTGCTCAACCTCCGCAACGGATAGTCCGGTATTCTCTGCAATCACATCCATCGGAATACCTGCTTTCTTAAAGTTTTTTGCAATCTCACGCTTTTCCTGCGCCGCGCCTTTCGCAAGTCCGGCAGTTTCGCCTTTCGTGAAGCCAGATTTTTCACCTTTCGTGAAACCGGACTGTTCGCCTTTGGTAAAGCCGGATTTTTCGCCTTTCACAAAACCAATTTTTTCTCCGGATTTTTCGCCGTCCTCGTAGGCTTCGCGGGCGCGGATCTCCGCAAATTCTTCCACTGTAATTTCATTGAAAAGCATGCCTGTCACCTCCCGGCTGTGTTTTCGCAGAAAGTCTTCGATCA